>Ga0209665_1001795_pt1 | contig 11800 bp, 9 predicted proteins | sample SaaInlV_200m_DNA_2_FD_184675 | JGI IMG/M metagenome (GOLD analysis project Ga0209665, IMG submission 184675) | Marine microbial communities from expanding oxygen minimum zones in the Saanich Inlet - Saanich Inlet SI074_LV_135m_DNA (SPAdes) (version 2) | ecosystem: Environmental > Aquatic > Marine... | reverse complement strand
TCATAGGTGAAACCACGCCTCATGGAAGAATCCTGGATATTCAACTCATCCAGTTCAAAAGAGCGCACCTCATTTGGAGATTCGCCTTCCTTTTCTCCTTCCCGTTCCGGTTCAAGATTACTTTTGGTAAATGCACTGCGTAAATCAGACAATGGCTTCTCCTTGGTCTATAATGATTCTTCCATCTTCTTGCAATTTCTTGCACACGGCAATAGTTTTTTGCCGGGTTTTTTTCTGCTCACTGATTCCCATAGTCAACCTGCTTTAACTTTTAGCTTTGGGTTCTTTTTCCCGCATCCATTTTCGGATCACGCTGGCAGTGTATTTGGGATCATTGGTAACAAACTCCGCCACTGAATCACGAATGTGAGCCGACTCGGAAGCCATTTCACTGAGGCGTTGTTTCTCTTCATCCACTGCGTCAAATTCTGTTGCGCCCAATTGATCCGCTTCCGGCATCACTTCCACCGTCATCGTCATCCAATTGATGATAGGCCGGATGACCCTGGTGAAAAACAGAATGAGGAATACTAGACCCACCACCAGTTTTCCGATTTCCATGCCCAGGTCAATCTGTTCGGACCGGGCGATATCTTCCTTCTGCATTTCCAACTCGGACCGATCAAATTGAATGTTCTCAACCTGAATGATATCTCCCCGGTCCTGATCAAACCCCACAGCAGACTGAATGATTTGCAGGTACTTGTCCATGTCCTCCTGAGATCGCGGCTGATATTCCGGCGGGTCTCCCGCCATGGAGCCATCGACCATCACTGCGACACTGAGTTTTGAAATCTCGCCGACCGGTTTCGAAACCCTCCGGACAACCTTGTTTATTTCATAATTTGTAATAGCATTCGATTTATTCCGCTTGGCCGCTTGGCCAACGGTTCCACCTGGAGATGCACCCGATGGGACCAAAGCCTGAACACCCGGAATCCCTCCTGGAGGCGTAGCACCTGTAGAGGACTCAGTAACCTGGTTTTCACTTCTCACAACCTGAGAGTCTGGATCATAAATTTCCTCGGTTCTTTCCACTTTTTCAAAATCCAACTCTGCCGAGACTTTGGCGATCACTTTTCCCATCCCCAATGCATCTTCCAGCATTTTAATAATACTTTGTTGAAGTTTTCTTTCCACCCGCGTTTTATGTTTGAAATTGGATGACGACATCATCGCTTCAACAGAGGATTCCATACCACCGGAAAGCAGATTACCCTTCACATCGACCACCACCACATCCTTCGCAGAAATACCCCCGACACTCGCTGAAACTAGGTGGACGATTCCCTGCACCTGGGTTTCCGTCAGGGTTTTACCGGATTTAATTTTCAACGTCACAGAAGCCTTGCCCTTGGGCTTACCCTTGCGAAACAGATTGTCCTTGGGGATAACCAGATGAATCCGGACTTGGGCCACCGCGTCCAGGGTTTTGATAGTACGAGTCAGCTCACCCTGCAAGGCTCTTTGGAAATTTAATTTTTGTACAAATTCCGTCATTCCTAATGGGGTATCATCAAAAATTTCCAAGCCAACATCGGAACCCTCCGGCAACCCTTCGCTGGCTAATTGCAGGCGGACTTCATGCAACTGGTCCGAAGCAACGCGAATCGTCCGGCCCTGGTTTGAAAGCTCAAAAGGAATTTTCTGGGATTTCAGTTTATCCACAATCGCTCCCGCGTCCTCAGTAGAGAGGTTGGCATAAAGAAGCTGATAGTCTGGAGTCTTCAACCACAAGGACATCACCAACAGAGATGCCAGGGCCAAAGCGACAAGAGACAGGGCCGCTATCTTCTTACCTTGTGAAAGTTCGCCAAACCGTTCGCCAAACTGTCTTAAAAAATCCAGAAAATTTTCCATGAGAATTATTGTTTAAAGGTTTTTTATTTAACGACCCAGATCGATCGCTCGAATGGCCATGGCCTTGGAAGCATTGAGAGCTGTGATATTCGCCTCAAACGACCTTTGCGTGGTGACCATATTCACTATTTCCGTCATTTGATCAATATTAGGCATCGCAACATAACCCAGATCATTGGCATCGGGGTGGCTCGGGTTATAAACCAAACGCGGTTCCGACTGATCCTCGACCACATCCGCGACCTGCACCTTGGTCAACTTATCACCCAACGCATTTTTAAACGTGTTGCCAAATTCATCTGCCAGGGGAACCGCAGTAACCAGAACATCTTTCCGGCGATAGGGCCCTCCTTCCGGAGTCCGTGTGGTTTCTATATTGGCCAGATTGCTGGAGATGGTCTCCATCCGCTTGCGTTGAGTTGCCAAGCCCGATGAACTGATTTTCATATTTGTCAGAAAGTCCATAATCATTCTCTAAAAAAGTTTGTTTTTTATAGAAGGCTTTTGCCTCCAATAATGCGTTCAGGTTAAATAAAGCAAGTTTCATACCATAGGAAGCCAAAAGGGGGAAAGAACAGCGATGGCAACAAAAACCCTTTATCTATAAAGAGTTATGTGGATAAGAGCGGAGGTGGGGAAGTGGTGAATTTTCCCGGCATGGGCAAAATCCGTCATAATTTTGGCCCTTGCCAGTGAGCTACCGGCATGGAGTGTAACCTGCCCTCATCTTTGCGAAAAAGCCTTTTTAGGTAACAGGGTACAGATTGCGTTCTACTCGCCCTCGTTATATTCGTTGAGTTTGTTGCGCAAGGTGCGGATGCTGATGCCCAGAGATTCGGCGGCTTTGGTTTTGTTGTCACTGAACTCTTTCAGTGTTTGCAGGATCAATTCTTTTTCCATTTCAGAAATCGTTCCGGTGAGTCTTGCACCAGCCGCATTTTTTCCGGAAGAGAGCGGCTCATCATCGAAAAACAGATGCGCGGGAAGCAGAGTATCACCCTGGCACATCAGGCATGTCCGTTCGATGATGTTTCCCAGTTCCCGAATGTTGCCGGGCCAGCTATATTTTTTCAGCAGGGCCAGGGTCGCCGGATCCATCTTGACGGGAGAGCGGGAGTTTTCCTGGCAAAACTGGTTCATAAAATGTTCCGCCAAAATTGGAATGTCATCCTTTCTTTCACGCAGGGGAATTAAATTCAAAGGAATCACATTTAACCGGTAATACAGGTCTTCGCGGAATTCCTGATCCTGAATTCGGCGGCGGACATCACTGTTGGTCGTAGCAATCACCCTCACGTCCACAGGGATAGGGGCCTTACCGCCCACCTTATCCACCTCATGTTCCTGCAAAACCCGCAGGAGTTTGGCCTGTAGAGGCAGACCCATCTCTGTGATCTCATCCAGTAGAAGTGAGCTTTGGTGAGCCTGCTGAAACTTTCCTTCCTTGTTTTCCGTGGCTCCGGTAAAAGACCCTTTTTCATGACCGAATAGTTCCGACTCCAGCAGACCTTCGGGCAAAGCGGCGCAGTTGACAGCCATAAAGGCCTTTCCAGCTCGGGGACTGCATTGATGGATATAGCGCGCAAATAATTCCTTTCCGGTCCCGGTCTCTCCCATAATGAGGACAGTCGATTTACTGTAAGCAACATTCTCAGCAAATTTCAGGAGTTTTTTCATTTCCTCATTCTGGGTCACGATTTTTTTTGTGATGATCGAATCGGCCTTGTCGATAAAACCCATCGGGCGAACTGGAGGAACATAATCCTGTGGATTTAAAAATGCACGCTTCACCGTAGAAACCAGCACATCAGCAGAAAACCCGGACCCTTTTATCAGATAATCGAAGGCACCTTCCTTCATCGCCTCGACCGCATTGTCGATCGTTCCATATGCGGTCATCATGACTACGGGTATCTTGGGTGAACGTTCCTTGACCGCCCGCAACAATTCCAATCCACTCAGTTTTGGCATGCGCACATCTGTCAGAACCAGGTCAAACGCGTCATCCTCAAACAGGTCCAGTGCCTGTTTACCGTCTTCCGCGCAAACTAGTTGATAGTCCTCGCGCTTCAGGGTTGTTTCCAACGCAATCCTCATTTCGGATTCGTCATCAACAATCAGTATTTTTTTGGAAGAATTATTTTCCATCGAAATCCTCATCCCAGCAGGGAATCTTAACCTTAAAAGATGTGCTCTTGCCTTCTTCACTCATGGCTTCAATCGTCCCCTGGTGGGCTTTGATAATATTATGCGATATGGCCAACCCCAGTCCCGTCCCCTTATCCTTGGTAGTAAAAAAGGGATTGAAAATTTTGGTAAGGTCATCGGCAGAAATCCCCCCACCCGTATCGGTAACAGTAACGGCGATAAATTTACGGGCTTCCTTCCCACTTTCCGACCCGGACACCGGTATCAAAGCTTTCTCAGTTTGCAAACGCAGTTCGCCTCCACCCGGCATGGCCTGAATAGCGTTACGGATCAAATTGGGAAAAACCTGCCGCAATAACTCCCGGTCGCCGTTTGCCAGCATCTCTTCCTTGCCAAAATCGCGCACCACCTTAATATTGCCTGGCACTCTGATATCGTCCAGACCGTCCAACAATTCCGTCAATAAAAGATTGATATCACATTGCTGGCGGGATGGCTGAGCCGACTTGGCAAATAACAGAAGTGTAGATATGATTCGGTCCATGTTCTGCACACCCGCACGGATATGCTGGACCAGCTTCGCTTTTTCAGGATCTCCTTCCAGGTCTTTCTTAAGCAACGAGGCGAACAGTTCTATACTACCCAGCGGATTCCTGATTTCATGTGCGATTCCTGCCGCCATTTCTCCCATTTCCCTTAGCCTCTGGTTACGATGGGCAAACTCCTCCAGTCGGCGTAAGTCAGTCCTGTCCTGAAGGATCAACACGGTTCCTATCTGGCCGCCATGATTGTCCCATACGGGAGATGCGGAAACACGGGCATGGATTATTTTCTTTTCGGGAGTGGTAATATCCTCATCCCGGCTGATCGTTTCCTTATGGTTTTTTTCCAGTCTGGATACCAGGTTTTCAAACAAGTCGAACGGAAAAACTTCTTTCAGGGTTTTTCCTAAACAGTTTTGCGGCTTCAACCCGGTCAGGTTTCCTGCGGTCTGGTTGAATGTAGTGATCCGACCTGACCGATCCACCACGATAACACCGTTGGTCAGGCTTTCCAGAATATCGTTTAAATAATTTTTAACTTCCTCTTTTTCAACAAGGTTTTTTTCCAACTCCTTGTTTTTATCCGCAAGCTCGAGGTCCAGTTGTTTGACTCTTACCTGCAACTCGTCATAGGAGTGTTGCAGTTGTTCCGCAACCTCGTTAAAGGCCTCCATTTTTTTAATGAGGGCCTCAATATCTTTGCTGTTTTCTTTGCCGGTACTAGTAGTCATGGGCGGAATCACGAGGCAGGTTGGATGAGAGACACGGCTTTATTATAAAATAAAATCATCCCTCTTTTAATTGTTTTTCCCATTCCCGGATTTTCACCCTGGCTTCTGCGGCCTGTTTGGTGAGATCATCCGCATTTTCTGTTTTCACCAACCGATTCAAGCCTTCAGTGGTCTTTAAAGGATCTCCGAGTTTCTCAAGGCTCTCCATCATGAGATAATCTGCCCAATCCCTGAGGGAGTTATCAGGAAAAAGCTCCTTGGCTGATTTCAAAGCTTCAATGGCCGGACCAAAACGGTTCAACTTAAAGAGAGATGTACCCAGCTTGTAATAAGCATTTTTGAGGTATTCGGGGACCACCCTTTCCTGCCTGTCATAGGTCTCAATAGTCGCTTGATAGGATTGCACAGCATCGGCAAATTGATTCATATCCGTATAAGTTTCCGCAATGAGGTATTGAATTTCAGCCTTGTCTTCAGCCCTTGCCAACGCATCCTCATAGGCTCTGAGGGCTCCTGAAAAATCTTTCAGTCCTCTTAAGCCTCGGGCCAAAAGTTTCATCGCATCTGGAATCCACTTGCTCCGGGGGTAACTCCTTAAAAATTCTCGCCCGACTAACACCGCCTCGTCATAACTTTTATTATCCAGGTGAATTTTTCCCAGGTTGAGAAACACCCGGTCCCTATACGTTTTCTGAGAATCCAGCACTTTCACTTTTTCATAGAATTTAACAGCTTCGACAAACATACCAATAGACTGATAGGCTTCACCAACCTGAAGAAGGGTTTGGGCATTGTTAATATCCCCTATAGGAAGGCTGACAAAGTCGCTGTAGGAATAGAGGATCGGAAGGTTGCCATCCTGCTTGGCGTATTTATCGACTAGCGCAATAAGGGCCTGCCGGATGTAACGATCGGCTTCCTGGAAGAACTGGGATTCCGGTCCAAGCGGCAAAAGTTTTTTAAACTCATCTATCGCCTTGAGGTAGTTCTGTTCCAGCAAATAAGCGATGCCCCGGCTCAGGGTGACCTCAGCCAGGATGTCAACATTTCGAGCCTCGACAAATATTTTATCGAAAGTTTTAAACGGCTTGTAATAAGGCCCAACATCAAAAACAATGTCCCTGATTTTTAAACGCGGACTACGTACTCCGATATCGGCCATGCGGATTTTCCCGTACTGGGTGTCTGCGGAGTCTTCCCGGATTAAAAATCCCTCTTCATCGCGAACGGGTTTACCTTCGTCATCAAATTTTATGCCCAGTTTTTTTCCTGATTCATCAAAAACAGACAGGGCATGCTGATACTTTCCTTCCACCATATAAGAATCACCAATTCGATTGAGAGCTTTATGTGCATTCTTGGAAGCCGGGTCCAGGTTCAGGAGTCTGAAAAAATGTTTTCTGGCTCTCTCATACTTTTTTTGTGAAAAATAGATTTCTGCCATCGAAAAATTGATTTCAGGCTTCTCATTGAGTTCGCCCGGCCATCGACTAGCCCCTGCCTCAAAAATCTTGAGTGCTCTGGAATAATCTTTTTTCGCGAAGAATTTTTCAGCGATTTCAAAAATTCCCGCCTTGGCTTCAATATTCTTTGGCGCTTTTCTAAGTATCTTCTGAAATGCGCTAAAAGCTTTCTCCAGCCGGCCTTCCTTCATCAGCATAGCCGCCAGGCTGTTTTTTCGGGCTTCGTTGTAAAGGCTCTTCGGCTTGGACTTGATCCCCTGATTGTAGAGTGCCCTCGCCTCCAGGTTATAGCCAATTTCATCAAAAATACTGCCTACTTTTAACAAGGCGTGATCGTAAAATTTTGATTTGGGAAATTCCCGCATCGCAAGCTTATAAGAAGCCAGGGCCCGGTCAAAAATGGGATTCAGTTCTTTAAAAGTGTTACGGTATTCCGCCTCCGCTTTTAAATAAAGGATATGGTCGAGGTATTTGCTTTCAGGATATGTGGTATGAAATTCCCGAAGCATTTTCGAGGCAGAAGGATATTTTGCGTCCTGAAATTCTTTCAATGCTTTCTGATAATCCTCCCACCCGTTCTTTGTTTTTTCTTCCGCAGACTTGGTAACAAGCTCCCGGATTTTCTTCGGACTGTAGCCCACCAACCTGGCTTTTTTGGCTAGCGGTGCCTGCTCGGGACCGGGTTCAACGCTTGCCTGAACCCCGGGTTTTCGTTGTGGCTTTCCGATCCGGGTTCTCAGGATAGGCCGACTCTCACCCTTGATGTCTAAAATGATCTGCGGCTTTTTGGGATTCATAGAATGGAAAAACCGGGTGTTTTTATTTTTCAACACAAAGGTTACTTCCAAATCTTCCGTCAAGGGGGTGACTAAATATTGCTCTAGATTTTTATCATTAAAGGACTTACTGCGTAACCTGCGACCTTTTGCCGTGTATGGAAGGATCAATGTTATCTGCTTATTGGCAAAATCTGCTTTGACCTGATAGGAAACGGGTTCAGTAAGGTTGACCAGAATTCGGGTGTAAACAGGGTGGGGCCCTATCTTTATTGAGGACGCTTGTGGGCGCCGAGCGAATTCGGAAGCAACTTCCTGAGCCCAGGCAAAATTATTGGCTCCCTGCACCGCCAAAAGAGGAAGCAGAAGGAACAAAAGGAACCTGATAAATTTTAGATAGATCGCCATAATTTTGCCGTAATTGCTTTTTTCTGTATTATAGAGCAAAAACTATACCAACCCGCTTCCAGAGCAGTAAGGCCTTGGGGCCAACAGGGCTAAAACTAATTTTCATAACGTTTTAACTGATAATGTAGTATATATTGCCCTATTGATTTTTTCGGTCATTTTCCAAAAAACATGACCTTCGCATGAAAAATTGCCAGAAATTTGACAGGCATCAAAAATGAATCCTACCGAATACGAAAAGCTGAGATGGCAGGAATCGGAAACTGTCCGGGGTCTTCTGAAAAGGCAAAATACGTTGCTTGGCGATTCTCTCGAAAGTCTCGACCATCTCATTTATCTACAAAAAAGCATTAACCTTCTCAGCCTGCAGGAAATTTGCCAGGTTATGGTGGAAAAACTTCCGTTTATTTTATCGGTTCAGTATTTCACATTTTTTCTTTTTGATAAAAACCGGCGCAGGCTAAGCCTCGCCAGCCACAACCACCCTGACCTGGAAGAAGGTTATTCTTTATACCAAAATGATTCCCCTATTATGAGGGAGGCGATGAATTCTGGAAGATATATCTTTGAGCAGGATTTTTCTGCCTCGCGTTATTTTCGGGGAAGAAAGAATGCGCTCTTCTCCTGCAATTTTTTTGTCACCATCCCGCTGATGATCGAAAATGAAATTATCGGGGTCATGAACCTGAATGACAACCAAAGGGGTTTCTACAATGTCGGAGACCTGGATTTTGCGTTGAATGTCTCCGAGTTCGTTGCCCTTTCCATAAGCAACGCGATGTTATATGAACGGGCAGAAAAACTTTCTGTCACGGACGGCCTGACAGGCCTGGATAATCATCAGCAAATGCAAACGCTCCTGAAAAATGAGGTGGTGCGGTGCAGGAGATACAGCTCCCCACTTTCAGTGATCATTATGGATATCGACCTTTTCAAGCAGGTCAACGATACCTATGGACACCAGAAGGGCGATGACATTTTGTTGGAATTCTCCGCCATTATGAAAAAGTTTTGCCGATCCAATGACGTAGCCGCCAGATATGGTGGGGAGGAATTTTTCCTGGTCCTGCCGGAAACCCATATAAAGGGAGCCTTGCATATCGCTGAACGTATTCGCGAAGAGATGGCTAGTAAAAAATTCCAATCCAAAGGTAAAGAGTTTAACGTAACCGTAAGCTGTGGAATTGCGGAATTTGACGCTAACCATATGCAGGATGCGGCAGACTTGATTAAAGTCTCCGATCTCGCGCTGTACAAAGCCAAAGATGAAGGAAGAAACCGCACCATTCAGGGTACCGCCGATGACCTCCTTAACACTTGACCCATTCCGGTCTTTAAAATACCTGCCTTCCATACCGGAACAAATTGATAATGTTCTCTTGGCCACTGGAGCCTCCTCCTCCATGGATTATAGTATCGTGGAAATGATCCAGTACGATCCCGCTATGGCAATGGCCGTATTGAAAGTAGCCAACACACCCATATATGGTTACTCTGGCCAAATTTCTTCCTTGCAACAAGCCGCAGGTTTACTGGGTCCGGGTATGATAAAAAATACAGTTTTACGCATACCCATCCTTGAACGTTTCTCCGGGAAAACCGCTTTGTCCGTAGATTATATGCAGTTGTGGATTCATAGCGGTATCGTTGCCGCTATCTCCGGTGGGCTGGGAAGGTTGATTGGGGAAATGGAGTCGGATGTTTGTTTCACTGCCGGACTGATCCACGATGCGGGAGTGATCGCTTTATCGACTTATTTTCCCGCTGAGTTCGCTAAGACTCAGGACTTTGCGGATAAAAACCAGGTAGGCTTGATGGAAGCGGAACAACAGGTGCTCGGGTTTTCCCATCTTGAGGTAGCTGGAGAAATTATGCAGGCATGGGGCCTCCCTCTACAACTTTCCCAGGTCATTCTACAATGCGCGAAGCCGGCAAAAAATAATACGCATTGGGAATTAGCCGGAATCGTGGCTTTGGCAAAATCCTTTGCCTCTGAATGGGGCTTTCCCAGCGGCTTAAAAGACATTGCCTCAACAGAACGAGGCGGCTTGCTGGACCTGCTGGGAGTTTCTGAAAAAAAACTGGACCAATGGGAACCCGAACTGAAAAAATACGCGGAGTTTGCTTTGGATACGATGAAAATTCCCTAAACCACTCGGCGTGGGGCCAGTACTGCATTGCCCGTCAAGCAGACCAGGCCCTCAAGCGCACGTGATATTTAACCTTAGCCTTCGTGCCCCGAAGGGGTATCACGCTGGTCGGCCTTTATAAGTCTGGGCCCATCAAGCGGATAAAGTCTTGCATCAGGTCCGGATCAAAATCATGAGCCATTTGTTTTTTCATGATTATCAGTGTATCGAAAGCACCTAAAGCTTTTTTGTAAGAACGGCGCGTTGTCAAGGCATCATAGACATCCATGATTTTGCAAATACGCGCATGCAAATGGATTTCATCGCCGATTTTTCCAAGAGGATAACCCCCACCCTTAAATTTCTCATGATGCTCTGCGGCCATTCTCACCACATTGCCCGCAAAACAACCCATCCCTGAAATGATTTTCCCCCCTTCAGCGGCGTGGACTTTTATTTGTTCAAACTCTTCATCGGTAAGTTTGCCATTCTTGTTGATCAGGGCATGGTCTATTTTTGATTTGCCGACATCATGCAACATCCCGCCCAGAGCTAATTGCCGGGTATCGTTTTTAGTCATCCCCCTCTTTAAACCGAATGTCATGCAATACAATCCCACATTAACGCTATGGGTATAGGTGTAATAGTCCTTGCTGGTTATTGCCGCAATCCCGTGAAACCCCGCCTCTGCGGAGCTCATACAATCTTCCATCATTTCCATGACTTCTTCGGATGATTCCAGAATCTTTTCTGAAACATTATTCTCAAAAAATTCCTTCATCACCCCTTTGGAAACTTCATAAATTTTTTCGGTTTTCTCCTGGAGAGGAACATTCGGGTTGGCCATAACCGCTTTCAGGGAATTGGTAGCATATTTATAATATTTGAACAGGTCATCTTCATGAATATAGTACTCCTGGTCGGCCCCCTCCTCCAGAATCCGCATTATCTTTTCCTGATGTTTGCGTTCTGTACTCGCAAACTTTATAAACTTCGTAGTTCCATAATCGTCTGTTTTATAGAAAATATCAAACCCTTCATCCCCTCCCTTAGCGAGGAATTCTATATTGATTTCTCTATAGTTATTTTCTTCCGTTGCCGCGCCCACTCTGACCTCGCTAAGTTCAGTAACTAGCCCCTTCCCTTCTGGCCTCAACCACCTTATGCATGGCGACCATAGGGAAAAGTTTTGACAAAAGGTTTATTTAATCGTTGATTATAAACCTTCGAGACATTAAAAGTAATCCCGTTTTTTTCACAAACCTGAAAACATTTACACCGGCTTTCTCGGCCTAAAAAATAAAGTGCTCCTGACAGGCTAAAGCTCAAGGTGCTCTTCAAATTTGGACAAGTGGAATTAAAAGTATTCGAGCAGAAAATCTTTTGGGCACTGTAAATATAAGCAGAAAAAAAATCAAACGGCGGGATTTCTATACCCTTCATCAATTCGCGACAGAAAATATATGATGGCTCGGGTGCACCCCATTAAATCGGGCATGGACAAACTCTCTCCTGGCTCATGCATCCTGCAATCAGGATCGTATGCGCCCAGGCAAAGAGGATGGGCATTCCCCAAAGCCTGCATGAGTTTCGCCACAAATGGAATGGTGCCTCCACAGCCATAAAGACATGCTTTTTCACCAAATCCCTTTTCAAGAGAGTCGAGTATCAAGGGGAATACCGGATGCGCGATTTCAGTCATCCAGGGGGAAGCACCCTTATCAGCCTTGATATCAAGCTCAA
>Ga0209665_1001787_pt1 | contig 11843 bp, 4 predicted proteins | sample SaaInlV_200m_DNA_2_FD_184675 | JGI IMG/M metagenome (GOLD analysis project Ga0209665, IMG submission 184675) | Marine microbial communities from expanding oxygen minimum zones in the Saanich Inlet - Saanich Inlet SI074_LV_135m_DNA (SPAdes) (version 2) | ecosystem: Environmental > Aquatic > Marine... | reverse complement strand
CACTTCGGCATCTCTTTTTTCCAACTCATGGACTAACTTTTCCACATCAACATTGCCCCACTTTTCAAACTTCCGATTCTTCTCTTCCAGCTCTTCCAGACGATGTGAACGGGATACTTTCCACTGGACCAGTTGATTCTTATTGCGGGTCTGCAACTCTAACTCTTTCCGCATAGTCTCCATTTCCTGTTCGGCAGCGCTCAGAGCGTTTTGCGTGGCAGTCAGTTGCTGACGGAGAATCTTCTCCCTCTGATCTACTTCTTCTCGCAAAGCCCACATTCCTTGCTTCAGATTGACTTTCTCGTCCTCTAACTTGCGGAGGGTGCGATCAGAAGTTGCACCAGCAGCTAAACTCTTCATTTGATTGAGGGTTTTCAGCTTGAGAATAGTCTTTTTCAATTCGGTGTTTTCGAGTTTCAAATCGTTCAGTTCATCTTCTACATGGGTGACACGCAAGGTTTTCCGCTTCAGATCCACGGGGGCCGAGCTACTTTCCACCATTTTGGTGAGAGCTTCCTTCTTCACTTCAAATAGATCTGAAATGACTTCCTGATACAAATGCGAGCGATATTCTTTAAAACGAGCCTTCATGGACAGGATTTGGAGCGACAAATCACGCACCAAATCCTCGTATTCTACCTTGACTTCCTCTCGAATAGTCACACCTTGACTTTTGTTCAGCTTATCCATCGAATGAACCTTTCGATGCAAACTGTCAATCTCCAAAATCAAGTCATATCCCTTATCAGTAACTTCGGTTTGAACGCGCCGCTGCAAGGTGGATCGATCACGATTGATCTCATTCTGCAAATGGGTGACCAGTCGTTCCAACTTGTAAAGTTCATGATTTCGCTGCTGAATCATCAATTCTAGATCAAGGGAACGATCAACCAAGCGCTGCTCGGCCCACTCGTACAAACTGGCACTCAACGTATCCAGACAGTCGGTCAAATTTGCCTGCGTAACAATGTAAGCCACCGCCCCTTCTTCTGTCCGCGTTTCTACGACAAAATGCATTAATTGCCGTAAAAACTGCTGCAAGAAAGTCACCTTTTGCAAATAATCACGCTTGTGCAGTTCGGAGGGCCAGTCCAATTCATTCTGTAGCTCACCCAGAACCAGTCCATGCAATTCTTCCACTTGCCGGATACTCTTGTTCAGCTCGACTTTAGAAACTTCCTGCAAGGTGCATTCCAGCTGAATTCGCCTAGCTTCAAACTCTGGAACATAATTCTGATCACAACGGAGAGGAGTCGCCCGCTGAGCCAACTTGCTGGGTGCAGGGGGTGATGGATCACTGCGATCTCTCAATTCCTTCATGAACAAAAGAGCTCTGTTAAACACTTTCGATTCCCAGATCCCCATGGCAGTTTCATAATTACCAGTATCATCAATGATTGGCACACCCATTAGATCAGTCAGCAAACGGCCCTTAGCCTTGTACAATTTCAGACAAATATCCAACAGACGCATGTGTACATCCACTGCTTGCAGTGGTTGCGAAGTGGCGTAGACACTGGCTTCAGAGAGAGCATCCTCCAGCATTAAGTCCACGCTCATTTCCATGGCATGGGCAAAGTTCATGTCAGCATCCGAGACATTACAGAGCAGGCGAGGCAGATAGGATAGAAGCTGTGGAAGTGGTTGTCCCACATAGAGGGTGATATTGTAAACGTAGGAGAGATCAATGGTAGGAGTAAATTGAGCCAAGACGTGTAAATGGTACATGGAGGAGGACTCGGAGACCTGGAGCAATTTAGTGAGATCACTTCGCACTAAAACATGGGCAGAAGGATGACCACGCTCCAAATAGTCGTCAGAGAGACCTTTGAGAAGGACAACCAGCTTCTTGAAGAGAATAGAACGTCGCTTGGCTAAGTAGGCAACCACGTCTGGAGTGTTTTGGGGATTGGGTAAATTCATCATTTCTGATTTGAGTTTGTTGAGCTCCAACGGCACATTATCATAAATGGAGGTATGAGCAGAAGGTACGCCAAAGCGAGCAAACGTTCGCAACAATTCAGTCACGTCTTTCATGGATGATACGACCCGCAAACATGCGCGCAAACCTTCCACTTGCCTGTCCCATGGTTTTTCTCTGAACATTCGCACGACTTCTTTAATACCGGGTACAAAGAAAGGATTGACCAAAGAGCCATCCTCGGCAATAACCGGCCCATACTCCGAGACTTTCTTTTTTCCTTCCATAGAACTGAGTTCAGTCAGCAAATTTTCTTCATTTTTCTGGACATAAAAGGGAGAGTCCTCTACTCCATCCGCATTGGTTCGTGCGAGACTGACAGATAAGTCATGCAATTGTACACGGAGGGCATAGGTGTACATAACCTCGCTCATTTGCTCGGTGTACGACCGAACAATGTCATACTTGACTTTTCGCATCACTTTGAAGACGCCTGCTCCACGTGGACCAGTTTGCTGAGCCACAGCTGCGCGATTGGCATATGTCACGGCCAAATCTTGACGAATGCGTCTCTTGAGCCCATTAACACTGATAAAGACCTTGGACAAATTCGTCATATTAGCGTGCCACTGCCTCTTCAGATCAGCCACATCCTTCAGCTGGTTCAACCGGGCTCTTCGCTCTTTAGAGGGAGATTCCATACCACTGCGCATCTGAGTGACAAAGGTATTTTGACCTGACTGTTGGAAGCGAAGCAATGCTTCTTCTTCTCTCTTCCAGTGTAATTTGAGGTAGAAGTCCAAAGGAATTTGGTTGGCTTCAATTACAGAGAGAAGCAAATTCTTCTGCATGACTTGTACGGCATAGGCTGCACGCAATTCCTCCACACCATTTCCAGCAATAATTTCCTTCAAACCAGCCAGTGAATGGAAATTGAACTCACCCATGCTGTCTTCAAACTCCAAAATAGCCAAGGGCAAATGCAGCTCACCCTTGATACCCGAAACTTCTTCATTGGGATCAAAGATTAAATCTTCTTCGTCCGCAACTCCTGTAGGGACCTTGTCAAAGGTGACATTTTCCAGCTGCAACCGACGAACCTCCTTTCCCATCAATCTGGCCTGATGTTGATAAACGGCAGAGAGGATATCAGTCTCAAAGAGTGCGTCAAGCAACAACTTTCTCAGCTCAACAAACTCAAGGGCATTCATCACTAGCTTGGAGGAGAAGGAAACCATGTCAATCTTTGAAGAGTCCTGACCACCTGACGCATCGGACGCATCACGAACAGGACCTGCTCGGGCCTGAGAAGTCAATTCCTTCATCGCCAAGGCAATCGCGATAGGATCTTCCGCTACAAGGGTTTCTTGCCTAAATTCGTCACCCTGATGATCAGCGTGGAAGCGAATCCGGCTCTCCTCTTGGACTAATCTCCACTCAATAATGGCTTGCTGGAGAATGCATCGACTAATCCCAGACTGCTTCATGGGATTTCGCACGTCATGAATGCGGCAGAACTCCTGCTGTAGCACTGAAAGCATTTCAGGCAATCGCGAGAGGCAAGACAGGGTGCCATACAAGTCAAATATACCAATCTTGGAGGAGGAAGGAGTGAGTGAGAACATGTGCTCCACTGATAATTCATCCGGGTGCCCCATTCGACTGTGGGAAGGAATATGGCGGGAGTAGAGGGCACGAATGTTCTTGCGTTCTGAATCAATTTGCTCCTTAATAATTTCATGGACCAGATTATAGTGTAACTCCAAGCACACAATCTCTGATGCATAACTTTCATTGAAGTAGGAGTCCTCGAAATCTACTCGTGGACGCAGGGCAATGAGATCTGTGATAACTTGACCCAAACGTCGTTGTTCAGCTGGATCTGACGTGTGTTCATACACCTCCAGATAGCACTCAACCACCTTCCGTTTAGCTTCTTGGAACCAGGCTTCACTCTCATAGAGATCACTCATAACGGCAATCCTATCACACGAGGTTCCTGTCAGCCCATTCTTACGGAGTTCAGTGATGTGCTTCTTGAGAAAGAACGATCCAAGACGTAACATTTCCCATTCTAGGGCTTCTAAATCTTGTACAGCCGCATCATACATGACGTAGACATTGAAGGAATCGCGAATCTTCAAATCACGGTGCTCATCAATGACCACAGCATCATCACGATTAGAAATACCCTTGTAACCCATGACATTGGCACCTTTAGGTAAATTCTCATAAAAGGAGGATTCCAAAGTGGGATCAGTACCAAAGGCTGAGTTTCCTCCCTGTTTAGAAGGGGAATCACCCTCTGCTGGGACTGTCTCGTTCTTTTCATAGGCAAAACCTAAAGCATCAATACACAAACGACGATGAATTGACCGGAAATAATTGAGAGTGTTGAGAAGCTTCATTTTGAAATCACGCGTGCGCACATGACGCAGAAAGTAAAAGCTCAGCAACTGCGAAGGCTCCATCTGGGGGACTGCCTTATTGCTGGTGGTCATACCTTTCGAATGAGCCATGGGCGAACGCTGAGAAGACGACTTGTCTTTTAAGCTTTGCCCCGTCTTAGGCCCAGAATACTCGCCAACAGCCCGCGATGCGTGACTATCCACCATATCTTTCAGTCTTCGCATCACAAAGTTAGCATCGTCGGAATCAATAAAGCCAGCTTCAACTCGCAAATCACTGTCAATATCCTTGACAGTCCGCAAAAATACATCCTGCTTCTCTTGGGATTCGGATATCTCGGGTAGATAGGAAGTGTGGGTTAGCCACGTCGAAGGCTTCAAGTGGACAGTGTTCATGGTCACCTTGGGCCCTTCTGGTATAGCTCCCAAGGTAGCTCTGGCAGTAGTGGATCCCTTGAAAGAGGACGACGACTTGCTTGCATCCAAAGCAGAAGAAGCAGACTTATTTGAAAGCTGTTGTTGTTGCTTCCCTCCTCGGTCATCCCCTTCCCCGTAAAGCAGGGTTGAATCATAGGCAGGGAATGCCTTACTTCCGCACTGCTTTTCAAAGACAGTGGAAAAGGTCTTCCTAACTATATGAGAAAGCTCATGTCCCCCATCTTCATCAGAGACGGCATTGGCCAAATTGAAATAACTCAGCAGCACGTCATTCTGCATTTTAATCAGACTTTCTTGGCTACTTAAGACAGGAATACGGGTATTCTCGACGTCTCCTTTGCCAGTAGCGCTCTTACGTTTTCCTGATCCAGCAGCCGCAGATGTGTCGGCGCTGTTGCTATCCTTCTCATTCGCACTAGCAGCTCCGGCCATCAGCCCATGATCGGCATTCTGAAAGACTTCAAACCGATGCGTATGGTGCATGAACTGGATTCTCTTAAAGAATCGATGAACACCTTTCGTGCATTTATAATGATGCACAAGGAAACGAAGATAAACTTCCAAATCAGATAACTCAATGACAGCAGTCACCCCTTCTTTCTTCAGCAATTCCAAGCGTTCAATTCGCTTAATAATTTCTTCATACTCAGTTTCTACTGCATGCATTCGCTTCTCAAAAACTGGCTGAATTCGAGTGATTAATGATCGTGTAGTACAACAGCGCACAAAACGCAGCATTAGGCGGTACTTCTTGTGGACAAGAATTTCACGACGGGAACGGAAATAATGTAGCAATTTCAGGACTGTTTCAGCAGATTCATTTGTATTGTTCCAGGATAGTCGGATTTCATCCCGCAACTGATCACCTCTTAATTGCAACTGAGGCGGTTCTTCGACCGCCAAGATTTCGGATACGAGAGTGGATCGATCATTACGAATTTGAAGCAAATCCTTAAACTCCGTGTTGGAAGGTAGGACGAGCTGCGTCCCATCGGGATGGGGGTACAAATTTTTCCTCTTACTCACCAGTTCAGAGTACTGGGAGAGTAATCCTTCCAACTTGAACTCTAAAAGTCTCTCATCCAGCGACATTGAACCATCTTCCCAGTTCTGAAAAGCTTGAGAGGAAGGATATCGCTCATGGTAGCGACGGATCTCATCTAGCTCTTGTTCGGCATAAGAAGGCGGCAAGGCTTCCCCGTCCGCCATCGCAGGTGTGAGAGTGTTAGAGGGATTGGGAGATTTGAAACTTAGTTTCCCCTCTCTCCTAGGTGTGGTGCGCATGACAGCCATTGAATCTGTCAAGTTCAATTATGGAGGGGTGAAAGCTGATAAGCACCTCGAATTTCTTAGTCACGTATGTTCATCAGTCTAATCCTAATGAGAAGAGCAAGCTTTTATTGGGTAATGTGTGCCTGTTGTGACTGACACACTTTTGTTAGGCTGCGAAAGATAGCTTTCCTCCAAACTTTGTAGACTTTCTCCACAATAAACCTGCCCGAGATATGTGTACAGAGGATGGGGTAGCCTTTGACTTTAGCTCCATCCTAGACTTGTATATGGAGGGAGGCGTGAAGATGGTCTTAGCCTACATTAGCACCCATATTGATCACGTGGATGTACAATCCAATGGTTTAAAAGTTCTCTATCGCCTGTCCTTTAATGCAGATGCTCGCAAGCAGATCGTTATGCACGGTGGTATACAAATGGTTGTGGCTATTTTAGAGAGCAGCGAAGATGAGTCGGTGCAGTTTGAAGCTCTGAGATTTATCGCGGCTCATGTCAAAGATGATAGCCATCGAAAGCTGTTGGAAAAAAGCAATTGTTCGACCATTCTGAGTGAAGTAGAAAATAGATCGAAGAATCCACATGTCAGGCACATGGCAGCCTCATTAGTCCCATATTTCTCTAAGAGAAGGCATACACTGACACCTTCTGACTGTTGTGCATGCACACAATCATTGCTATCGAAGAAGAAAACCAATATACAACCAATGGTTCCCCTAAAATGTCGGGGTTTCCACCAGATGCATGTGGTATGTCTGGAAAAGTATTTGAAAAAGCAGAGGGAATGCCCAGCCTGCATGGCTCCCTTATCGGTGAAGAAATTAGAAACCATGCTGAAGGCTGTGAAGGCAAATGATCAGGGATCACCATCTCCAATGATGGGGCACACTGGGGATGCTAAAATGCCTGTGGTAGCATCGGTCGAGGAAGCTGAGGATAAGACCTTTCTTACCACCAAGTAAACCAGTTAACAGAGTGGGATTAGGCAATGAGAAGCATTTGATTGGGCTCAACAGGGACGAGGGAAAGGGTTGTGGAACCTTGTTAGAGGGAAACATATAGAGAGGATAACTTCTCACGAGGCCCCATTTTCCTTTCCAATGCGCGCTGCTGTTGCTCTCTTGTTGTTCGCATTGGTCGTTCTCGCCTCTGCCAACCGTGTTAATTTACCTGAGTTTGGAGATGAAGTCTCCCACGCTGGTTACATCCAAACTAATGCCGAGCATAACGGTAATCTCTTCTACTGGTACGATTACAAAGTGTTTCTGTCAAATTTTCTGTCGCTCATTCACCTTGCATAGGTTCTTTGAGTCTCGTAATGAGCCTTCCACTGATCCCCTCGTCTTGTGGATGACAGGAGGTCCTGGCTGCTCTTCTGAGCTGGCTGCCGTCTTTGAAAATGGCCCTTACGTCTTCGATGAGAACCAAGGCACCCCCGCCTTCAATCCCCACAGCTGGAACAACAATGCTTCTGTTATCTACATTGATCAGCCATATCAGGTTGGGTACTCTTACACTGATGATGATGATTACTATATTGACAACGAAGCTGAAGTTGGTGCAGAAATGTGGAAATTCATGTTGGGTTTCTTGGAAAAGTACCCTCAATTTGCCAAGAATGATTTCTATATTACTGGTGAATCCTTTGGCGGCCACTACGTCCCTGCATTCGGTGCCTATGTTGTCGAGCAAATGGCCCAAGGCAATGACTCCATCAACTTGAAGGGTATTGCCGTGGGTAACGGATGGGTTTCTCCCAAGGTCCAGTATGGTGCCTATGGTCCTTTCGGTTATGACAATGGTCTGATTACCGAGGACAAATTGACTTCCATGAACTCTACCTTTGACAAGTGCTCCAAGCTGATTGACTTGAAGTTGTGGGACTTGGCCAACGCTGTTTGCTCTGAGCTGATGCAAGATGTCCTCAACTCTGCTGGAAATATCAATATTTATAACATTAAGGAGCCATGCACCATCCCTGGTCTCTGCTATAACTTCACCTCCGAAACTGCCTACTTCAACCGCCCTGACGTTCAAAAGCAACTCAATGTCTTCAAGGAACACGTAGACTGGGAAGTCTGCAACATGGAAGTCAATGAGAAGTTCGCCAAGGCCCATGATGTCATTGAGTCTACCCGTAGCGACATTCCCAAGATCCTGGCTGCTGGTTTGCCCGTGCTCATCTATAATGGCAAGTACGATTTGATCTGTAATTGGGTTGGTGGTGATGAATGGACCTCCACTATGCAATGGCCAGGTCAAGAAGCATTCAATGCTCAAAAGTTGACCAACTGGATGGTTGATGGCAAGGTTGGTGGACAAGTACGCTCTGCTCAAAACTTGACTTTCTTGGCTGTGGAAGCTGCTGGGCATATGGTGCCTCATGATCAGCCCGTGTTTGCTTCTGCTATGATCAATGCTTTCATCTCTGGAACTCCCATTGCCTAAGCGACTGTGATCCTGCGATGGAAAATGACAAGTTCTTTCGTAAAACTGTGATTACGATGACGAATTTGTGCATCTAATACCACTGAAAATAATGCAGCAAGCGACAGCATGTAGTGGCGGGGATTTCACAGACACCATGTCAATGCCTCAAAACTCCGGACTGTCCCTCACGAGAGCCCAGGTCGGGAAAATAGCACTCTCTCTCTGTGATGGATGCCGCGATAGAGCTATTGTTGGCACGCTACCCGGTTGTCAAGTTGGGGAGAAAGGGTAAGCCCAAGAAAACTGATTGCTTTTTGGATAATTCTCGCCAGTTCATCTGTTGGAATAGTAAGAAAAAGAAGATTGCCGAAGAGGCTAGAGGTATGAGACTTATGCTGCTCCCCTGTTCGTCCTTTCTGATCTAATTTGAAACTGCTGATTACAACAGTCTCCATTGCATCGATAACATCGGTGCGTCGGGGATATGGGAGCAAGCTCTTTGAAAAGTATCGGGGCGACTTCCCAGAATCCCACTGTGTCTCCTGTATGCATTTTGGCAACAAATCTCTGGATTTTGTCTTCGACTCTCCAGAAGATGCTACTGCGTGGTCGAATGCAGTGATTACCCTCACAGAAAATAAGACGGAAATCACCTTTGCGAACAGGCTCAAGCGTGACTGGGATCGCTATGCGGATAAGAAATCCGGAAAAATCCATTTCAAAGATGTTCCACAGCTATTGGATCGTGTGTATAACATTTCATTGCCGAAAGAGGAACTGAAAGGACTTTTATCTGCTGTTGACGAGAACAAGGACGGTCTACTTGACGTGCATGAGTTTGAGGAATTTACCCGTCGGCTACGGGCTGCGTCAGAAATTGACGATGTTTTCAAATTATATGCAGGAGATAACAATTATATATCTGGGGCCAAGCTCAAAGAGCTCCTAGATATTGGGGAAAGCGTTCCATTCACCGAGGCTGAGATCACCCAGATGTTATGTGCATTTGATCGTGAAGGAAAAGAAGAAGGGCTCAATATTTTTGATTTCGAAGATTTTATGCATTCTGGATTCAACGATATCTTTAATATGAGGCAAGAATCCCCAGGAATGGAAATGAATCGTCCACTGACTGAATATTGGATCTCCTCTTCTCACAACACTTACCTGACAGGAAATCAACTCAATTCTTCGTCCTCTGCTGAAATGTACAGTAGAGCGCTCCAGACATTGGGTTTTCGATGCGTGGAACTGGATTGTTGGGATGGGAAGGACGGTAGCCCGGAAATATACCACGGTCACACCCTAACCAGTCGGGTGAAATTTGAGGATGTCTGCAAGGTTGTGAAGCAATACGGTTTCGAACGCAACCCTTGGCCGATTATCTTTTCCCTGGAAATGCACTGCAGCCAGGAGCAGCAGGTGGTGCTAGCCGGCATGTTGCAGGCAATCCTGGGAGACACCTTGGCAGCTCCTCTGCCTGCAGGAACGACTGTCCTGCCATCTCCCGTAGAGTTGCAAGGAAAGGTCCTGCTCAAGGGCAAGTCATTTGCTACTGCTGAGGTGGAAGGTGATGATGAGGAAGGTGAGGAGGCAACGGGGGAGGCAACGGGGGAGAGTGAAGCAGGAGAGAGCCCCCCTGGAAAGAAGCCCTCCGCCAAGATTGCGCAGGAATTATCTGATCTTATCTTCCTCCGAGCGACACATTGTCCTGGATTGCGAGAGGAAGATAAAATGGCAGCGCATGAAATGTGTTCCTTCTCTGAGAATAAGACCAAGAAATATGTGGAGAAGAAAGGCACTGACCTGGTCTTCTACAACCGTCGTTCCATTTCGCGCATCTACCCCAAGGGTACTCGCGTGGATTCTTCCAACTATGATCCTGTGACACCTTGGAATTATGGCTGTCAAATGGTTGCTCTCAACATTCAGACCTTTGATGAAGCCATGCGGCGCAACCAAATTCGTTTCCGCGAATCCCAAGGATTCGTGTTGAAACCTCCAATTCTGCGGGCTATGGGCTCGGCTGAAATTGATTTTGATCCATCACTCCCTGAAAATGTTCCTGCTGAGCTGATGGGTGCTCCCAGTTTGCGCTTGACTGTGGAAGTGATTGGGGCACAGCATTTACCCAAAGTGGGAAAGCTAGGAGAAGGTACTTCTTCCAAGGGAGAAGTCATTGATCCCTATGTCGTTGTGCAAGTGAATGGTTTGCCTTGCGATGAGTGGAAAGAGCAGACGAGCGTGGTGGATAATAATGGTTTCTGTCCCCGATGGCGTCAATCCTTCTCGACAACGGTTCGATATCCCTCGTTTGCAGTATTTATCTTCACCATCTTTGATCGGGATATCAACCGTGATGATTTTGTTGCCTATGGGGGTGCTCCAGTGACCCATCTACGATCAGGTCTTCGCAGTGTCAAACTGTTCCGTCAAGATCATTCTTCTGCAACCGGCACTTCCCTGTTGGTCAACCTGAAGATCGACAGAGAAACTGCGTAAATGCATGCATCATGCTAGGAATTATGATTCAAATCGCTTTCCATTTACTACAATTCCTCCACCTCATCCGGTCCAAACGGGTCAAATAACCGCTCTGATGCTGATGGACCACTGGCAGGTGACAAGGGTGCTTCCTCCTCCGAGCAATCCAGAATGTCGGGGTGGTGTGCACTCTCGCCAGTTGCATTGTCGACTGCCTGATAGATATCACCATTGACACGACGCAACTCTCTTCCTCCTACTCCAGGGCGAATTGTTTCCATGAGAGCTCTCACAGTCTGGCGCAGAGCATCTCGGGTAGCCATCCAACTGCCTTGTCGCTGGGTCAGTGCCATGACACTCAGGCCCAGGACAAAGACTATAATTCCCACGCAACCAAATAGGACAAGCCCGCCCACAATAAGCAGGATTTTAAAGAATTCAGGAGAGTCAATTGAGCTTCCGTTGGAGGTGAAGGGAGGAGCCTCAGAGGATGCGGAGACAGAACCTGTCGACTGCGCTGATTCTCCTGAGGGTGAGCGGGGACATGGTCTATCTATCGGATTCAAATCAAGTCCCTCAACTACATCACAGCCGTTGCCTTCAATCAGACGGTAGCCCTGTGAGACAGGATAGCTCTCACCAGGCTGACAGGTCTCCGGTGCCTCCCCACTGCTGCCACTGACGTTGACACAAAATCCGTCCTGATGCAAATCTACCCAGCCAATGTCACACTCATAATCATCCTGCTTACACGGACAGGCACTTTCACTAATTCGCTCCTCTTCTTCCTTGTCACTCCAGCAGGTCCTCCCGAGCTTTCGACGCAGATAGGCCTTCAATCGGCCATTTTCACAAAAGGTTGGCGACCACCATTC
>Ga0209665_1001777_pt1 | contig 11902 bp, 11 predicted proteins | sample SaaInlV_200m_DNA_2_FD_184675 | JGI IMG/M metagenome (GOLD analysis project Ga0209665, IMG submission 184675) | Marine microbial communities from expanding oxygen minimum zones in the Saanich Inlet - Saanich Inlet SI074_LV_135m_DNA (SPAdes) (version 2) | ecosystem: Environmental > Aquatic >... | reverse complement strand
CGATGTCCTGAAACAAGCCTATCGAGCCGAAGGTATTCGAGGAGTCTATCGTGGTTCATTGCTGACTCTTGCTCGTGATGTTCCTGGTAGTGCTGCCTATTTCGCTGCCTATGAAGGTATGCGCCGATACTTCCGCAAACCAGGACAATCGCTGGATGATCTGACACCCCTTCATCTGTTGATGGCTGGTGGTTGTGCTGGTATGGCGAATTGGGCATTGATTCTTCCAGTAGATACTGTGAAATCACGTTATCAGACTGCTGCTCCTGGTGTGTACCGATCTATTAGTCATTGTTACCAAGATATTGTCAGGACTCAAGGCTATGCGGGTCTTTTCCGTGGTGTGGGGCCTATTATGGCCAGAGCATTCCCTGCGAATGCAGCCTGCTTTGCTGCTTTTGAACTAACAATGCGATTTCTAAACTAAACTATCACACTAAACTAACACTTACTGCTGCCAATGTATTCTACAAGACCTTTTGCCCTGATGCTCTGGGGAAATGGAAGTGGCTGTGCTATCTCTATCTCTGCACAGGCTCACTTTTGTTGTGGAAGGAGTACGTTGCATATGGGTGTAGGATATGGTAAAGTAATGTTGTCGACACTATGTCGATTCCTCTGACCATAACATGCAATGTTCGACCAACATGTGAGGGGTGATTTTAAACCCCTCAATGCATTCGCTGCGGCATTCTCCATTCAATTTGAGATAGGGACCTGATAAACGCTGGTAATGGCAGCAGATTTTCGGCGTCGTCGTGTAGAGAGGGACCGAGTGAATCCAGCACTGCTTAACCAGGGAGAGAAATTGGAATGTACATGTGACTTGGTGCCGCTGGTAATCAAAGGACGGCTTAAGCTCTTACATCAGATAAGCCTGACAAAGAAGGAAAGCGATGGAACTGCAGAAGTATTAGATCTCAGTGCATTGCTTATGAGCGATGCATCCATATTGGAAGATGCTCTGTTGTTATACTCCCCATTTTTGAATGGGGTTCTTGTCTCTGTTGATTTGAGCAATAATGATTTGTCAATGCTTCCTGCTGGATTGTTTGAGCATCTTCCCATGATGTGTTCGTTAAATGTATCTCACAATCTATTAGTGGATATTCCAGTCAGGATTGAGCAGTGCCACCATTTACGTTCTCTCAACCTTAGTTTCAATCTGCTTGAACGTTTCCCTCTTGCGCTCTCTACCATGTCTTACCTCACTAATTTAAACGTTGATTCCAACCAGTTGAGCACGCTCCCCTCCCTGGCATTACTACGGGGACTCCAATCCTTGAAGTGGTTCACCTTTGCCAACAACAAAATTGAAGCTCTCGATGATAATATTAACGCTCTCAAGTGGGTGACAAGAATGGACGCTTCCTCTAATCACTTGTCTTCTCTCTCTGATGACTGGGGCCAACTTAGCCGCTTACAGATTTTGAATCTGGCGGCCAACTCTGTGAGCTATGTCCCAGATGCTCTCTTTGGCTTGAAGAATCTTCTTGAGCTGGATCTTTCTCATAACTTTGTGGATTCTCTTCCAGAAACTGCTGATGATGGAGTTAATCCATCTGTGCTCTTGGCCGCTCACAATAAGTTGGAACGGCTACCCGAGGTATTGGGTGAATTTACGAATCTGACGTTTCTGTCGGTGGAATACAACGATTTGGTAGCGTTACCTCCGGCATTGATAGACTGCCAGAAGATTGAATTTCTTGGACTAGCTAACAATGCCTTTAGTAAGTTCCCACCTGTCATTTGTGAGCTGAAGGAGCTGCGGGAATTGTATTTTGGTAATAATCCGCTGCACGACCTTCCGCCGGAATTGATTCAGTTGGAAAAGTTAGAAATTGCGGATTTTTCTTTTAATGGGAGAAAAGGACGGCACTGCGCTCCAGCTAACCAAATTGACCTTATTCCAGAGTGCTGGAAACAATTCAGTGGGAAAGCCCTGAAAGTGTTACACCTGGAGGGCAATACATGGATCAGTAATGTGCCATCACCTGTGTTAAATCGTGGAATCGCTGCTATTTGGGAGTACCTTGCCAATGTGGGCGAAGCAAAGCTGCGTGCCCTCGAAGCAGGCCTCCTCTACAAGCCTTCCAAAAAGCTCAAGTCCCGCAACAAGGTGAAAACATCGAGCACGCAGAGTATTCATATCACAAAGTCGAGTCGATGGCTGCGTTATAACACCCCACGGACTATTCTTGCGGCTACTGAGTTCCAACGTCGTCCCGATGCCTTTCTAGATGTCGTGCCCATGGTACAGCCTCCCTTGCGGAGTGAAGAGGAGCTAAAAAAAGAAGATTTTCGCAGCCGTCTCAGCAAATTATCAAAGAAAAAAAGGAAGAAAGGTCGCTAGACGAGCTTTACATCTGTTGCAGCCACCATCTGAACAAAAACTATCGCATTATTTTCATATTCCCTGCAGTATCCGCTCTCACACCAGAAGAAGGCTAATTCACTGAATATAAATGTAAATTACACAACAAATGGTGGGGATGTAGCATGATTTCCCTGTGACTTCTTACGCGACGAAAAGGGAGATGAATTATGTGAAACATTGGCAGTTCGACCCGGTGAATCATGTTGTTTCCAGACTCGAGGAAACGATTGATCTAACAGTTCCTTCTCCAATGATGCTACACGGCTATTGAAAGAGAATGTGGAATATCGTACTTGAAGTTGCAGCTCTTTATTTTCCTTCTCCAATCGCTCCACACGAACTTTATACTCGTTTCTCGCATTCTCCACACTAATCAATTCATGCTCAAGCTTCTTCACAACCTCCTTCAGCGTGAATACAGTTAATTCCTTCGCTCCACTAGATGCAGAATTGGACGACTGGAAGACGAAATTACCACTACCGTTTTTTGACGGTGATGTTCGATCCATCATGTCCAGCATCTCTGACTTGTGAAGCAATTCCTCCTTAAGCTGAAGCCGCAGACGGGCCAAGTCTGCATTTCTCTCTTGTACTATAATGCGAAGACCTTCGATTTCTCCTTGTTTCTCCTCCAAAAGCTGGCGATGAATAGAAAGTCGTTCTTCCGAGGTCATTAGATCAGATTGCGATGATGTACCGCTGGGATGTACTGCATTAGTCACCCGCCCACGCAACTTGAGATTTTCTGCTGTAAGTTCTTCAATTTGAGCCTGCATTTCGGCAATAAGCCCAGCATTTTGGGATTCTGCCATCGAACGTTAAGTGCGGATGGTTCTCACCCCTCCCAGAGAGGGGTCCATGGACGCTCTCTAAATTTACCTTCTTCAGCAAAAGCTGCCACCCCCACAACAATCGCATGCAATGCTCTAATAACATGTTGATATACCCATCCAACCCATACATGATACAGCTACCCAACAGTGGGATTTATCGTGTGTCGACGAACTCGTTCGTAGAGTTTGGGATCACAAGACTTGGCCAAGTGCGCAGCCTGTCTGCATATACGCCCTGCTTGCCAACCTTCAGCTGGTGATGTTTTCAGTAACTTTTGCAGTCCTCCTGCACTATGACAACCTAACAGCTCCTCACGACGCAATTGCATGTGGGCCAGGAAGAGAAACACCACGTGATGAGGGCCAAATGTGAGAAGATAATCCCAGAGAGGAATCACTTCTGACAGAGGAGACCAACTGGCACATAAGGACATCAATGCTTCAAAACCATAGATGGCAGCAGATAAATGTTGTTGGGTGAGATGAGCCGACAGCTCCGGATCCATCGCCTGTAAACAGTCCTCCAGAATCTATTTCACAAAGAAAGCAATAAACATGTCAATCATTGGAGAATATTAATGATGTCCATAACATGTCCTCGCATTTAACGTACCGCTAATCCAGCATGAACGCCTGGCAGGGATTGTTGATTACCACTAGAACTAAAATACACATACTGAGGAATCCAGGAAGAAAAGAGTCGCTGGATACAAAAGAATGCCTCTGCCTCTGTGAGAACAACTAGGAATGGTGCCACAAGAATATTCATTCCCTGGACATAGGGTTGTCCACTGACATTGCAGTAGCCATTGAGCAGTCGAATCAGCTTGGCTTCCGGAACAAAGGCCTTAAAGTTTGCATCGGTAGCAAATGTACGATACGTATCAGCACGAATCTTTTCATCATAGGTTGACGGTCCTTCCTGTACCACTTTCATGTACGCTTGAGCACTCATGTGGTGGGAGGCAGTTAGGCCTAGGAACACTTTCCACATATCACCTCGCAGTGAAAAATCTCGCCCTTCATCATTCTAACAATGGGAGGCATGATGAATTACAATATTAGCCAAGAATTGTCGTACATCGATTAACATTTGCCGTACCCAGTTGAAAGGTAAACCTTCCGTCAGAACAATGTAACGAATCTTTTGCAGCAGCTCCTCCTGTTCAGACGCAGATTTTCCTTTCGATTGATCATAGAGGAGCGAACGAATTTTCGATTGCGCGGTCATGATGCAATGGAGATATTCTGGGCAAATGGGAGATATCTCCCGAAGTTGAGCTACCCCTCGTCTGATAACTTTCCCTTGTCAAAGAAATGAAGACAAACTTCCTCATTGCCGTTGCGCTTCTCGCTTTCATGGGTATGTGATGATCTCGGTCTAGAATATTACCATTAAGTACTAACATATCTCTTTTAGCTTCCTTTATTCATGCCGATAGTTGTTATAAGCTAGGAGACAAATTGGAGTTCTGCAGTTATGTGGATTGGCCAATTATCTGGAACTCCCAGATCTCCCCTTACCAGCAGGATTCCTTGTTGGAGGAGCAATTTAATCTTTTGAAAGACGGTGATCTTAAGAATGCCCCTAATGTGTGTTATGATTCCTACAAGAACTACCTTTGCATGCAAACTTTCCGACAGTGTAGCTCAGTTGCTGATATTGATATTCCTTGCAGATCATACTGCATTGATGCTCAGGAAGACTGTGGTACCTATGCTGGTGGCCTGGGTTGTGATACGACCACTGAATGGAGCTCTTCTGACTCTTGCTTCAAACCCAGCAATGCAACTACCATCTTTGCCGGATATAGTTAAATACATCCATCTGTATGATGTTCAGTGTGAGCGTAAATAAGTCATAGTGACAGTAGGACAGTCCTTTACTTACACAGCAATGGCTGTCTTATCTACAGGTCTTTGTGCCTTTGGTCGACACATGGCTGACGCGATGGAGAACCGGATAAACTTGGGAAGGACATCAATGTCGTTTGACCCTCCATCACCTGCTCTTCCTACACTTTTGGTTGTTGTTTCCTTCTCATTTTCTCGCTTTTCCTTTTCCTTTTCTTTTTCCTCCTCATCACACTCTGCCTGTTCCAGGAAGTGTGTGGCCAGTGGATTGGTGCACATTGATCGTGTCAGAGCTGAGAGAGCCTGCAGTGACATGGCTGGTGGACCATTGACTGGAAGCGCCCACATTTCTATTTCTGTATCGGCTAGTGGAGCCAGAGGAGCTGCCTGACCAGCCTTGCCCCGCCAGGCAGAACGCCGTCCTTCCGCAAAGTCCTGCAGCAGCAGTAATTGTGCGCAGGTCTGGGGTAGGGGGCGTGGAGGAGGGTGAGGAACACCTACTCCCATACAATGCTGATCGAGAAAGAGCACATCCGCACTGGCATCCGCACTCGCAGTCTTTGCCTTCCTCAGCTGGTTCTGCATCGGCTCAGGCTCCACTATCTTCTCCACTTTCTCTGCAGCTGCAGGGTTAGCACACTCCGCTAATCGCATCTTCCACTGAGGCGAGCGTGCTAGGACTGCTTTCACCTGCATTCGCTGCATTTCCTCTATCCTTGTCCCATGTCCATCCTGGGCATTTGGATGGGTCGAAGCACTGGATGCAGTGGATGCAGTGGTAGCATCATTCATACTAGCAGCGGTGTTTTTAGTCAGGGGGATAGGTCCCTGTGCTGAGGACAATTCCATTTTTTCAATCTCCTCTTCCAACACTGCTTCCTCCTCTCTCAGTGCCTGCAGGGCCTGATTCAATGCAGAATAAGCATCCACTTCCTTCTCTCCCTCTCCCTCATTATTATTATTATCATCATCCTCATCATCACTGATATTGTCTGCCAAGGTAGGTGAGACAGAGGGTACTCGAATGGGAGCTTCCTGCTCCGGTTTGCCACCCTTGGCCTGACTGCGATGTGTCTTCCTTCGCTGAGCGGCAGAGGAAGTGATGGAGGTAGGGGCACGTCGAGGGGAAGGGGAAGGGGGAGACATCATTGAGGGGGAGGGGGTACCTAGGGCAGAGGCCAGTCGCCGCTGAAAGGACAAGGTGGAGGCGTTACCCCCGGTAGGATGAAAATCACGCATTGGATTCTGATCCGTCCGTCCGGAGTGGGAATTCATCCCATGATCGCTCTTGCTCTTGCTCTTGCTCAGTCCTATTCCTGTTTCTGCTCCCATGGCAGCGGTCGTTCTGCTCTTTCCCTGACTGCCTGGCGTCTTTAGGCGCCGAGGGGTGCGTTGGGCTAGCGCTGGAGCCAGGGAGCGCCGGCGAGGCGTTGGAGCCAAAGAAGAAGTGGCAGCAAGGGTGGTACGTCGACTGGATGTGGCAGTTGCTGCACGTTTGGCAGTCGCCGATCCTGCTGGCCCACCCTGCTTCGGGTGAACATGCACTCGGACTGGACCCGCATAGAGACTGCGGCGTTTGAGTGCCATTGGTGCGAGCGCTCCGTGATCACCTTCACCTTCACCCATATTGTGACTATACACATCATTATCATCTATCTCATTTTCATCCAAAATATTCTGCAAGCTACCTGCCATGGCTTCAAACTGAATTTTCAAATCGGCTTGTGCAGTGTGAGGTCTGTTCGCACGGGATCTTGAGATACCACGAGATGTTTCCACTATCTTAGAAGACGCTGCATTTGCGCTAGCCGATGAATTCTTTGTTAGAATACGACTGGGAGCTTTGCTCTCCATTTTGGTCACCTTCTTTTCTGGGGAATTGTGGCGCGACACAGTTGATGGCTTCTTTAGCATGGGAATACGGCTCTTGAAGGACTCGCTAGTCGAAGATTCAGACTCTATCAAGAGTTATCTCAGTTAGAATTGAAGTTATGGGCAAAATACAGCAGCAGACACTAGACATACTCCTATTGACCAAATTCTCCTTCCGGGTTGGAGACACATGGCGATTCACAGCACGACTGCAGATAATCTGTCAGAGAAAATATCACACAAAATTAAAATAAAATCATCCGATGCAATTGACAAACCTTGGACCAGAGCGGAGGGAGCCACTCACGGAGCGATGCATCGCTGCGGAAATTTGAAGGAAAGTTAGGGAGATAATTCCCCGAGAGAGGACCCACCATGCAGAATATGGCAGAGCTGCATTCCATTCTGCAGGGTTATGAATCGAGTGTATACGACCCGCATGTGTATACATCTACCGAAGAATACATTAAAAAGAGGGATTCTGATGTGACCACTGTTGCTCGCATCGGGCGATTACTGCTATCAACGCTGGAGAAACAAGAGGAGAGTTCAGCAGAATCTATCAATGCGCTATCTATTGATTTAGTCAATGCTCAAGAACAGAACCGCAAATTAGAACAAATGCTGGCTCTTGGTTCCACGGATATTGCGGTTGACCTCGCTCACAAATTAGATGAGTTGCAGCGGGAAAATTTAACCTTGGCTTCCCTCAATAGAGAATTGTACGATCAATTAGAAAATGCACGTGAGAATGAAGGGGAAAGTCGAGCCATTGAGGAAAAATTGGGGGAAACAATCGAAGAAATTGCTAACTTGGAGGAATCCTTGCATGAGACGCAATCAGCCCTACAGTTGGAAAAGCAACGAAGGGAATTGGTTGAAAAGGATTTAGTTGCCGCAAAGAAATCAGTTCTTTTGTTGGAAAATAAATTGGAGCGAAGAAGTCAATCCGTGCGGATGGGAGGGTCGGAGCCTTCTCAGCCCGAAGATTCGGCGTCTTCCTCCTCTGTGTCAAGTGTTCTTTCTCCCAATGCTGCTAGCGCACCTTCCAGCCTTCAAGCAGTCGATACCACTGGTGGAACCCGTCGATCATTGCAAACTGCCTTGCAATCCCCAGAGTTTCAGTTACAGATGGAATTGCGGCTGCAGGCTGAAGTTTTAGAGAACTGCAATGCAGAATTGATTCTTTTGAAGGGCGAATACAATGTAATATATGTAGAAAACCAGGAATTGAAGACACTTTTAGCCGGACGAAGCCCTGTGTCACTACCCGTGGATAAGGACGATGCCACCCTGTTTTCAGGCAGTGTAACGCCAGGAGAAGGTACCCTAGACATTAGAGATGAATTGTCTTTGGCAGCGAACAGTCTTCCAGACCATGAAGCCTCCCTAGTGGGGAAGACTGTTCTGGGGTCCTCCCTTTCGGGGTTAAGCGGCCCAGGGATAGAGGAAAGCCCCAGCTTGTTACCAAAGCCTCCTATCAATGCTTCTTCCTGTTCCTCTTCTCCTTCTCCTTCTGTCCCTGCCTCTATTCCTATTCCTATTTTGAACATGGATGATATTGCCGATGCTTTCAATCCAACCGCACCCTTGATGGGTTGGCTGTGGAAGTGTGGAGGAGTTGTTCATTCCTGGAAGCAGCGATATTTTGTCTTGACTCAAAGCAACTTGTGCTACTACAAGAAGATGAAAGATTATCCCAGTAAGAAACCTCAGGGTGTGATCCCCCTGGATGTCTTCTACACTCGCGTGCTGCCGCAGGAAGAAGCTAACCAGATTGGAAGACGTCATGCATTTGATGTCATAGTGCCTTTTCGAACATTTCAATTGAATGCATTAAATGATCCTGACATGAAAATGTGGGTGAGAGCACTACAAAATCGTCGTCGCATTTCCACCCATGTGGTTCAGAATGCACCCCAGCCAGTTAGTTGACGGAAACGATTGGAAGTGGAATAATTGTATCTAGTGGAGTATTATATATCGTGAGCTATGCTCATGCCCTTGTCTGTCTGTGTGTTTCTAACATGCGATATGATATTCCTCCACTGGCCGGCCTTGGGCTGCCGTGCAGTTTCAATGTACAGCAATGAATTTTGGAGACGAAGCACCATTTCTGGTACATGAGGGTGATTATAAACAACAACAAGTCTGTGTATTTAATACCCTGAACCGTGCTGAATGCTCTTCCCATCGTCACCGCTGGCGCCGCAAAGGTAAAGTACAATGAAGTGTAGTAGACAACCTTGTCCCGAGCAGAGCAGCTATTCCATCGTAATTGTAAGTGGCCTTCAGCAAATTTCAACTAGTGCAAGGGAAATGAAATTGAAATTGAATGGCGTCCACGAGAAATCTGTCCATCGGGACCTTTCCCATGCTTGGGGAGAGTATTTTCCCAGCAGTTGTCGATGTCCCTATATTCTGTATCAAAGCACCCTGCGAATGGAGAGAAAGATGACAGCAATGCTAATCTTTGCAAGAAAGCAGTCTTTACTCTTCCTGAAGGGAAAACCGAAGCGATTACGCTGCCTGACCTAGCGGGTAGTGCGCTGGAGGAGGCCATGGAGTCAGTGGGGAAAGATGTGCAAAGTCAAGCTGAAACAATCATATCGAAGACATTTCCAGCAAAGGTATTGGCTCTGACCAAATTCTTGGAGAACATCAAGAACACGCGTCTTCCTGCTAGCCAGAACGTTGTGGCTGGGAACCTGTACGTCTGACCTTGTCTATTTTACACTTAACTCTTCCCAAATTAATTTTGTCTTCCCTCTGCAGTGAAGCTAATTCAAAGAAACGCAAGTTGAACGCTGCAAGTGAACCATCAGATGCCATCCCGTGCTGTCGTCCCGTTGTGGAGATGGTCGATCTGCTCAAGGTGGAACTGACTGAACTCATTGAATATTGCGGAACTGTGAAGTTGTGGATTCAATTAAATATTCCTAAAATTGAAGATGGTAATAATTTCGGGGTATCTGTTCAGGAGGAAATTGTCAATGAGCTTTCCAGAGCAGAGGACTCCGCCTTTGGCATTTTGGAAGGAATGACTAAGTACTTTGTTACACGGGCACGTCTTGTATCTAAATCACTGAAATACCCTCAGATTGATGATTTCAGCCGTTCAATTGTTGAGTTGGATGAGAAAGAGTTCCTCAACATGCAATTGTGTTTGAACGACCTCCGAAAGAATTACTTTATTATCTTTGATATTTTGACCAAGAATATGGAAAAATTGAAGAAACCTCGTTCGCAGAATCATTCATCTATGTATTGATCACTTAATGATTGATTAATGGCGTTTGCCATCATGTAAACACTATGAGCCTTACTGGCTAGCGCAAGGAAGCTGTGCTTTACAGTATCCAATCATTCTCGGGAGTGGCAGTGATATCAGCAGTACTTTGAGATTGCACCTCACCAACAAGATGAATGGGGTCTATGTTCTTCCACTTGAAGTATTCTAATGCCTGCATGGGTACATCATTGAGGATGCGGGTCAAAGTGGTGCCGAGCTCCGCGGCGCGAGTAATGTTAACGTGATTGCGCACTGCTGCTGCACCAGTAGAGTCCATCCAATTCGGTAAGGAAGCGTCTTCACATAGCTTGAAGAGATCAGCTGCCGGTGCACTACCGATAACCACAAAGCAGAGTGAGACAGGCTCTTCGGCACTCTGCAACAGGGCGTGCTTGACGTCGTCACTTTGTAGGTCTTGTAATTCACCATCGGTAAGAATCCAGACAGTAGTATACTGAGTAATACGACTATTGGCAGAAGATGACGATGGTGATGCTGCATCCACGGGGAAGGTCATCAAAGATTGCAGCACGGGCAGCAAGAGAGATGGGGTCCAAGGTTCCAGACTGCACAAGGCAGCAGCATAAACATCCAAGACAGCATCCGTGTTGACATAGGGAAGACGCCATGAGAAATTGAGAGGAAATAGTTGGGCAAAATTGTACATTGGAGGGACTCGGGCGGCCATGCCGAAAAGTGCCAGCGTTCCGTCACTGTCCCATTGAGGTATCCAAGCCAGCAACTGTTTCATGGCGATGACATAACTGTTCTCCATATAGGGATTAAAATAATGGAGAGAAGAGATATTGCCAGCGTGCCCATTCGATGCAGACATATCAACAATCATGGATGTGGTGAGATTAAGGCCAGCCGCTAGATAGTCCACAAATGAGAAGAGCTGCCGTGATGTCACTGACTTAAAGACAAGTTCACCACTATTGGTATACTTCTTGCTCTGACTTTTCAAATTTGGATTTATCAAAGGAATGCGAAATTCATCCTGATCTTTCATCCCATTGAGAATATCTTCCAGACAAGCCCGAGTGCAGCCAATCAATTGATGTTTGCTATTTTTCTCCCAATCATAAACCTCCCATAACAATGGCCTTCTTACATCTGCATTGCATAATTGACGCATGGAAACGGAAAAGGGGCTCCATTGCGCATGCAATGTCTTAAACATGACCGGACTCCGCCAGACTGGAATGTATCTCCCACTTTGACGGAACCGCGAAATGACTAGGAATGGATCGGACTTGCCAAATGTATTTTTCTTATCCAAATGCTGTCCCTCTACCACAAAAGAGTATTCTAGGTTGACTTCTTTCAATTCCTCAGCTACCAGCAACAGCTGACCCTCAACTTCGCCATACTGAAAGATGGTAGTGACACTCATATTCTTAGAACGAATGATCGAGTCAACTTCAATGATACAATTAGCAACAATAATGAAAGGGTCATCATCACTTTCTCGCTGTAGAATCTGCTCTCGGCTCTTACACTTGTCGCAGGCTACGACTTTGAAGAGGGCTAATTGACCTCGTTGAAACTTATAGGGCAAGACAAAGCATGTCACAAATGATAGATTATCTTTCCCACTGACCAAGAGTAGTTAAAAAGTTAGTATTTCTTCCCCACTGCAGCATCCATTCAAAATTGGCAAAGTGGCAGTAC
>Ga0209665_1001776_pt1 | contig 11906 bp, 12 predicted proteins | sample SaaInlV_200m_DNA_2_FD_184675 | JGI IMG/M metagenome (GOLD analysis project Ga0209665, IMG submission 184675) | Marine microbial communities from expanding oxygen minimum zones in the Saanich Inlet - Saanich Inlet SI074_LV_135m_DNA (SPAdes) (version 2) | ecosystem: Environmental > Aquatic >... | reverse complement strand
TTTATAGTGTTTTTAAACCAGCATGACAGGGATGAAATAAAAGATAAATTAAATGCGCTAAATATAAAGGTAGATGCACCGTACTCGCCTTTATTACACCAGCAGCCCTTATTTAAAGATGTGGTAAAAAGTAAATATCCAAATGCAGAAAAATTGTTACAAAAACATATTTCTTTACCTGTCCACCTTATGATTAAAGAAGATGACGCAAGATTTATTGTGAATCATTTAAAAGAGATATTAAAGTGAAAAAAATAAATGTATTAGTTACTACTGTTGGTGGTTTAACAAGTCCAGACATATTAAACGCATTAAAAAATACAGGTTATTATGATGTGACCTTATTCGGAACAGATGCGTTTAAGTTTGCGGTTGGAAAAGAATTTGTTGATTATTTTGAAGTCTTGCCATCTAGTGGGCTCAATGAGCTAGAGTTTGTCCATGCTATTAAAGAATTGGTTTTAACTTATAAAATAGATGTAATTATTCCGTGTGGCAATGAAGATAATCTAGTTCTAGCAAAATATAGAGGTTTAATTCCATGCAATATTATGGTAGGTGAATATAAGGATTTAGTGGTGGCCTATGACAAAGCAGAAGTATACAGCGAGTTAAAAAGTAGTATGCCCCAACACGCCCCCAAGCATCATGTTGTTAGAAATTATGCTGGTTTTCTAGAGGCTATTAAAGATTTAGGGTATCCAAATAAAAGGGTAGTCGTTAAGCCGAGATTCGGTATAGGCGGTAGAGGGGTTTATATCTTGGGAGGGCAATTTGATTTTACAAAAGTATTTAATTCTAAGCCTACTAATGAATACCCCCTCGAATTTGTCGATGATATTTTAAAAAACAAAGTAGAGTTTGATGATTTGATTGTTATGGAGTGTCTATCTGCCCCATTTTATAGTGCTTATTCAGTTTGCAAGAATGGAAAAAATATATTTACACTTAGTCATGTAAGGGAATGGGGAAATGCTTCACAAACTTTTAGAGGCAGTGTTTGTTATGATGAAACAATAGAGATGTTGGCCTCGCAGGTAATTAGTAAATTTAACTTATCTTATACAAACAATATGGAACTTGCAGTGTCAGATGATGGCAGAATAGTATTGTTCGATTTGAACCCAAGAATTGGTGCTTCTAGTGGTATAGATAGGGATATAGGATTTAATTTTCCTCTTGAGGCAATGAAGTTAACCCTTGGTGAGAATATAGAGAGCGTAGATAAAAATAATTTTAGAGAATCGAAAGTATTTGTAAGGTACTTCCAACAAATATGGCCATCTTAGGATGATAAAGGCCGTTATTTTTGATCTAGATAATACACTTTATGATGAGAGGTTGTATTTTCTAAAAGTTTTTAAAAGATTTTGTATTAATCATAGCGTGGATTTCAATCAAATTCATTGTGTTTTTACTGATGAATTGAGAAGGTATAGTGAGGATATATTTGGCGACGTATTAAAAAAAATAGATTACTATTCTATTGGTAGACAGAATGAACTGTTTGATTTATACAAAAGTATTGATTGTAGATTGTCATTGTATGATGAAGCCTATGAAATTATAAGGCATTTAAAGAGTCAGAAAATGCAAATAGCCATTATTACAAACGGAGTAGTCGAGGCTCAAAAAAATAAAATTAATGCACTAGGTATTCAGTCAGAAATAAACCACATAATCTATGCAAGAGGATACGGAAAAGAGTATGAAAAGCCAAATTCTATGGCTTTCTTAATGGCTATAGATGCATTAAAAGTTGACGTGGCTGACGCTATTTATATAGGAGATCATCCAGATACAGATATAAAGGGCGCCAAGGGGGTTGGTTTAAAGGCTCTTAGATTTATCAATGAGTATACTTCGAATTTGGAGTGTAATAATTGCGACAACATCCGAAGTTTAGTTGAAATAAAAAAATACTTAAGTGAATAATACAATGAAGAAGAAAATATTGGCAGTTACAGGTATTCGTTCTGAATACGACATAATTTATCCAGTCTTGAGAGAGTTACAACAAAATAAGAATTTTGATTTGAAAGTAGCTGTTACAGGGGCGCATCTTTCTAATTGGCATGGCTTTACATTAGACAAAATCAAGCAGGACGGTTTCGAAGTGGTGGAGTTTATAGATAGTCTTTTAATGACAAATAGAAGAACTCAAAGATCAAAAGGCGTTGGATTGATTATTGAAGGATTAACCCAAACAGTCGAAAGAGTTGATCCTGATTTTTTGATATTCGTAGGAGATAGAGAAGAAAGTATAGCTACTTGCATAGTGGGAAATTATATGAATGTCATTGTGGCACATATTGGTGGTGGAGATCCCGTCTATGGTAATTCCGATGATCCTATTCGTATAGCTTGCAGCAAACTAGCGCATGTGCATTTTGCTACAGCGAAAGATTATGCCGACAATATTAAAAAGTTAGGTGAAGAGGAATTTAGAATATGTTTTAGTGGAAATCCGGCATTAAACAACATCATAGAAACAGAAATAGTTGATAGAGGTAGTTTAAGTAATTTTTTGGATATTGATGTAGAAAATAGTGAGTATGTGGTGGTATTGCAACACCCTTTGTCGTCTGAAGTGGAAAGTTCTTATATTCAAATGAAGGCGACTATGAATGCTGTTAAAAAATTCACTAATGAAAATGATGTGAAAGCTATTGGTATCTACCCAAATACAGATCCAGGTTCGTACGATATTATGGAGGTAATAGACGAAAGTTGTAACGAAAGCATTAAATTTTATAAAACATTGCCTAGGAATATTTTTGTCAATTTGATAAGAAATGCAAAATGTCTGATTGGCAACTCTAGCATGGGTATATTGGAAGCACCTTTCTACAAACTTCCTGTTGTTAATGTTGGCAATCGTCAAAAAGGAAGGTTAAATGCAGGAAATGTGGAGTTTGTGGGGTACGAGGTGGATGATATTGTATCTTCTATAAAGAAGGCATGTTTTAATATAGAGTATAGAAAAGAAGTGGCTAAATTGGAAAATCCGTATGGGGATGGGCATGCACATATAAAAATCGTAAATTTCTTGGATAATATAAATTTAAATGAAGAACGATGGCTTACTAAAAGAAAACTAATATGAACAAAATTCTAATAATAGCCGTTCATCCAGATGATGAGACTTTAGGATGCGGAGGAACTTTGTTAAAGCATAAATTTAACAAAGATGAGATACATTGGCTTATATGTACTGAAACAAATGCAAAAGATAACTTTTATGATATTAGAAAAAAAGAGATAGAAAAAGTTAGGAAGTTGTATGAATTTAACAGTGTTACAAATTTAAAGCTTAGAACCATGCATGTTGATGAATATACTACAAGTGACTTAGTTGGAAAGATATCTCAAGTAATTAACAAAATTAAACCTAACATTGTATATCTTCCATTCAGGGGGGATATTCATAGTGACCATCGAAAGATATTTGAAGCGGCGTATAGTTGTACAAAGGTTTTTCGTTATCCGTTTATAAAAGATATTTATATGGTCGAAACTTTAAGTGAAACTGAATTCTCCCTTAGCACCAAAGAAGATAGTTTTGTGCCTAACGTGTTTGTAGATATAAGCAGGTTTTTGGATAAAAAAATTGAGATTATCAATGTGTTTAAAGGAGAAGTGGGCGAGCATCCATTTCCTAGAAGTGAGAAAAGCATAAAAGCCTTGGCGACTTTCAGAGGGGCAACTGCTGGTTGTAAATATGCTGAGAGTTTTATGCTTATAAAGAGCATTCAATGAAAGATTATAAAGACATTCTTTTAAGAACAACCTCAAGTGTTAAAGATGCATTGGAAATCGTTGTTCTGTAGCAACCATGGGTGTAATAGAATACGATTTTGAAGTTCCTTATGGTGTGGTTTAATACAGATGGTGAAGATATATTAAGTATTGATGAAAAGTTTATACATAATTTTTTTGAAAATGCCTAAAATTTATATTTTAGATGGTGGTGTTTTAGATTTTATCCCTAATGCTAATTTTTATGATATGCCTGTGTTATTTGAAAGGGTTGTTAAAGAACAGTTAAAAATCATCTCTTTTCCAATAAGGGAATATTGGCTTTATATTGGACATATTGCAGAATTTAAAAAAAACTAATGATGATTTCAGAAAAGTATTTTAGATGAGAGTTTTGATTGTAGGACTTGGCTCTATTGGCACAAGGAATTTTAAAATACTAAAGTCGTTTAAAAATATTGATGATATTGAGTTTAAGGATTTACCCTAATGAAAAGTAATAAAAAAGTACTATGTACTATTTGTGCTAGGGGTGGTTCTAAAGGTGTGAAAAATAAGAACATTAAACTTATTAATGGGGCGCCTTTGATTTCATATACTATAACTCAAGCGATAGAGTGTGGGCTATTTGAACATGTGGTGGTCAGTAGTGATTCAGATGAAATTTCAACTATTGCGCAAAAATATGGTGCAGAAGTTTTTTTTAAAAGGTCTGCAGAAATGTCAACAGATACTGCAGAAAAGTTATCTGTTGTACGCGATGCATTTATAAGAAGTGAAGCTTATTATAAAGATAAATACGATTATCTTGTTGATTTAGACGCTACTGCACCGCTAAGAATTGTTAAAGATATTACAAATTCTTTTGAGCAATTTATTAAAAACGACAATGACAATTTAATAACAGCAATGCCGAGTAGAAGGAGTCCTTACTTCAATCTAGTAGAAGTTGATGCAAATAAAAAAGTAACTCTTTCCAAAAAAATAAGTTCCAATATAGTAAGACGACAAGATGCTCCTAAAAGTTACGATATGAATGCCTCTATTTATATTTGGAAGCGAGATATTATTTTGAATAAGGAATCAATATTTTTAGATAAAACAGGGCTTTATGTTATGCCTGAAGAGCGCTCTATTGATATAGATACTGATCTAGACTATGAGTTTGTAGAATTTATTATGAGGGAGAATAATGCTCAGCAATAAAGTTATTATTATTACTGGTGGAGCAGGGCTTCTTGGACAAGAGTTCGTTAAAATGGTGATAGAGCAAAATGGCATTGCAATCATGGCAGATATAAATGAGAAGATTGGCAACCAAGCAAAGGATTTATTATCTATTGAAATGAGTAGTAAAAATATTGATTTTGTGCAATTGGACATCACTTCTAAAGAATCTCTAAATAGAGCGATTGACTATTTAGATAAAAAGTATGGAAGAATTGACTCTCTTGTTAACAATGCCTATCCAAGAAACTCAAATTATGGTCGGCATTTTTTCGATGTAGAGTATGAAGATTTTACTCAAAATATAGGTCTAAATTTAGGCGGTTATTTCCTAACCTCTCAAGTTTTTGCTAAATATTTTAAGAAACAACTATATGGAAATATTGTTAATATTTCTTCCATTTACGGTGTAGTTGCGCCAAAGTTTGAAATATATAAAGATACACGCATGACAATGCCAGTCGAGTATGCTGCTATTAAGTCTGGGTTAATTCACTTAACAAAATATATGGCAAAATATTTTAAAGGGATGAATATAAGAGTGAATGCTCTAAGCCCTGGAGGTATTCTTGATGCACAACCAAAGGTGTTTTTGGATGCGTATAACAAAGAATGCTCAAATTTAGGAATGTTGGACAAGAGGGATATTAACGGTTCTTTGCTCTATCTACTATGTGACATGAGCGAGTTTGTAAATGGTCAAAATATAATTGTAGACGATGGATTCTGTTTATAACGGATTAATGTATGCTTCATGACTATAATAAAGAAATTTGTTGATATTTAGAATATAAAAATGAAAGAAATATTTTGGTGTAAAAACTGTTTGAATATGTCTACCAGGCCAAGAATTACATTCGATAGTCGGAACTGGTGTAACGCATGCCAGTGGACGGAAGAAAAGACAACAATGGACTGGAGGCCAAGAGAAAAAGAGCTGATTCAATTGCTTGATAAACATAGATCTACTACTGGTGATTTTGATTGTATTGTTCCTGTAAGTGGTGGAAAAGATGGTTCATATGTTGCGTACAATCTAAAACATAAGTATGGGATAAATCCCTTAACTGTAACGGTTAGGCCGGGATTAGCTCTTGATGTTGGAGATAAAAATCTATTTAACTTTATTCAATCTGGTTATAGTCATATACATATATCTTGCAACCCAGTTATTTTAGACCGTCTAAACAAATACGGGTTTATAGAAAAAGGATTTCCATATTATGGTTGGTTAATTGCTATTTTGACTGCAGTTATTCGAACTGCGGCTAATTTTAAGATACCTTTAATTTTTTATGGTGAGGATGGCGAGGTTGAGTATGGAGGTTCAACCGAGAGTAAACACAATTCAATGTATGATATCGAGTACATGAAGAGAATTTATCTTGAAGGTGGCCATGAAAAAGTTCTTGACAGGATTGCTAAAGATGCTGATATTAGTGAATCAGACATGTCATTTTTTAGATTTCCAAAAGAAAGCGAAGTTTCAGAAGTTGGACTATCTTTTACACATTGGTCTTATTTTGAACCCTGGGATTCTTATCGAAATTATATAGTTGCAAAGGAACATTGCGGTTTAATTGAGAAGGATGATGGCAACCTCGACACTTTTACCAATTTTTCACAAAATGACCAGTCACTGTACGCATTACATGCATATATGATGTATTTAAAATTTGGATTTGGCAGAGCAACACAAGATGCTGGTATCGAGATAAGAAGAGGCTCAATGACAAGAGATCAAGCTATAAATTTGGTGCAAATGTACGATAATGCCTACCCACATGAATTAATAGACACATTTTTGGACTATTATGGGATGACAAAAAATGAGTTCGATTCAGTTCTTGATAATTATGTAAATAAGGAGTTATTTGAAAAGATTGAAGGCATATGGCAACCAAAGTTTGAGGTGGGAAAAAGTTTTTCAATATGAAAATAACAATTGTCGACTATGGTATGGGTAATATTAAGTCAATTATTGGCGCTTTAAAATATCTAGAAGTAGAAGAAATTACAGTGTCAAACAATCTATCTGAGCTAATGTCGGCAGACAAGTTAATACTACCTGGGGTTGGCTCTTTTTCGATGGCAATGAGCAATATTAAAAAACTTAATATTGATAAATATCTAAGAGAAACTGTTATTGTTGACAAGAAGCCAATTCTTGGAATTTGTTTGGGAATGCAATTAATGGGAGATAGTAGTACAGAGGATTCGTATAGTGATGGATTGGGGTTTATTAAGGGTGCTGTTAGTAAGTTTAGTGAGTCAAGTTTAAAAATTCCGCACATGGGCTTCAATCAGGTCAATATTAACAATAATTCAAAGTTATTTAAAGGCCTTAACAATTTGAGTGATTTTTATTTTGTTCATAGTTTTCGAATGGCTAGTGATACAAACATTAATCAATCTACATGCACCTATAATGGTGAGTTTATAGCCAGTTATGAACAAGATAATATTGCTGGTGTTCAATTTCATCCAGAGCTTAGTCAAACTAATGGCTTAAAATTATTAAGTAATTTTATTACATCTTTTTAATGCTAAGAAAAAGATTAATTTTTACGCTTATATACAACGATGGTTTTTTTACACAAAGTAGAAACTTTCGTCTACAAAAGGTAGGTGATTTAAGCTGGCTTGAAAAAAATTATGGATTTAAAGATTTAGCATTTTCACTAGATGAGTTGGTAATATTAGATGCTTCAAGAGAAAGTAAGGATATTGTTGGGTTTGCTGACACTTTGTCAAAATTAGCGGAGGATGTGTTTATCCCAATTTGTGCTGGCGGCGGTGTACGATGCATGGAGGATGCGGAGGTATTGTTTGAAAATGGTGCAGATAAAATTATATTAAATACTATTATTTACGAAAATAAAGATTTAGTGACCCGTCTTATTAAGAAATACGGATCTCAAAGTATAGTTGCCTCTGTTGATTATAAAAAAAATGATGTATTTATAAAAGACGGTACACAGATAATAGATATGAAATTGCATGATTATATGGACTATATAGATAGCTTAGGTGTTGGCGAGGTGTATTTAAATGCTATGGAAAATGATGGCACGGGTTTTGGATATGATCTTGAAACAGCTAAAAAAATTGCTAAAAATATTTCAATGCCTTTGATTGTTGCAGGCGGTGCTGGAAATGAAAAACATTTAATAAAAGGTCTGATGACTGATCACATTGATGCAGTAGCAACTGCAAATTTATTTAACTTTATAGGTAATGGTCTACCAGATGCTAGAAGGGGAATCATATTTAATAATGGAAATATAGCTCAATGGCAATAATAAAAAGCTGGTCTGAAGTTGTAATAAAATTAACAGATAATTTAGGTAAAGCCATTGAAGTCTTAGAAGAAAGTGGTTTAAGGATAGCACTTGTAGTTGATAAGGACAACAAATTGTATGGTACGTTAACGGACGGCGATATTCGTCGTGCAATAATGAGTGGAATGACAATGAGTGGTGCAATTTCTGATGTGATGAATAAATTCCCTATTACAGCTAATAAAATAGATTCAAAAGAGCACATTCTATCATTGATGAATGATATGTCTATTTTGCATATACCCATTGTTGATGATACTGGTGTGGTATGTGGACTTGAAACTTTACAGAAGATGCTTGAAAAGCCATCATATGATAATCCAGTATTTCTTATGGCAGGTGGCTTTGGAACAAGATTACACCCTTTAACAAAAAATATACCTAAACCCTTGTTAGAAGTTGGCAATAAGCCGCTTTTAGAAACTATTATTGAGCAATTTATTAATCATGGATTCCATGATTTTTATATCTCTACTCATTTTAAATCTGAACAAGTTAGGAATTATTTTAAAAATGGAGAGCAACATGGTGTTAGCATTCATTATATTCATGAAGATACGCCGTTAGGTACAGCTGGATCGTTAGGATTACTCCCGGATAATCTTCCAGATTTACCAATCATAATGATGAATGGAGATCTCTTGACTAAGGTTAATTTTAAGCATTTGTTAGACTTTCATTGTAATAATAATGCCGATGCAACAATGTGTGTTAGAGAATATGATTTTCAAGTTCCTTATGGTGTAGTTGCTATTGATGGGTGTAGCATTAGAGGAATCACAGAAAAACCAATTCAAAAGTTTTTTGTCAATGCTGGTATTTATATTTTAAATAGAAACTTAATTAATAAAGTGGATGGCGAGTCTTTCTTAAATATGACAGATTTTTTAGAGAAAGAGTTAGATTGTGGCGGGGTTAATGCATTTCCTATTCATGAGTATTGGTTGGATATTGGACGTATAGAAGAATACGAAAAAGCAAATCAAGATGTTAATACTGTTTTTAATAAATAGTATTAAAAGTGAGTAACTCCATTAAAACAGTTCTAATTGTTGGACTTGGTAGTATTGGAAGGGGGCATATTGTTGTTTTACGACATAAATGATATGACAAGAATAATATCCAAGAATTGGGTTTATATAAATGTGCTACATCAATCGATAAGGCAATTGCAACAAATCTTCAGGCCGCTATTATTGCTAACCCAGCAACAAAATACGTAGAGGTTACAAAACAATTGGCTAGCAATAAGGTTAACTTATTAATTGAGAAGCCTCCAAAGTTATTTTGACCCCTTTGGTAATTTTTAATAAGCATTACTGTGTAAATCTAATTTTATTAAATGAAAGACGTTAATTATGAAAAATATAGACACTATAAAGAGTCTTCCCAGTGGCTCTATTTGGCTATTGTCCAATACAAAAATACAGGATGAATTTATATATAGAAGTACTAAAGAAAAGGATATTGGAAGGTTGTATTGTGGTCCAAGAATATATCTATATTCACTATTAAAAATTTTATTTTATTATATCAAACAGCATTTCGTTTTAAGAGTGAAACCTTACTTAAAGAATACACCTTTTATTTTAAAAGTGTCTAGAGGATATGATCATAAAAATATTTTAAAAACACTGAAACTAAGTGAAGATGAGGCAATTTTAGTTGATGTGTTCAATTTTAATGATTTAATGAAACTTGAGAAAGTTTCATTAAACTCACTTATTAAAAACCTTATTTATTTAATTAAATGTTTAAATACTATAAAGATTTCCCCATCGCTTCCTAGCAATATAATAAAAATCGCTATTAACGAGGGTTATAAAAATCTCGCCACTTATGCCTATTTACTCTCTTTTTTTTCTAAATTTAAAGAAAATAATGAAGAAAGTGCTATTTATTCTGGCGGAGGGGTGGTTGCGTCACATATAGCAATTTTTGTTGGCATAAGATGTTCTCTTATGTACCACGGACTGATGGGGTTAGTCTATATAGCGCTAATGCCAAAATTTAACACCATTTATGTTTATAGTGAGGATGAAAAAAAATATTTAAGATCGAAAGGTGTATTGTCAAATATTAGAATTTACCCATTTCAAAAATTACATTCAAGAAATAAATTGGTGGTTATATTTTCTAGAGAAGAGAGCGAGGGTATAGATTATAAGATACTAGAGTCCATTGTTGGTTTTTTTGAACATTTTGGTTATCATATTCATCTAAGGGGCCATCCGAGAGTCCCTATGAGTAAAGAATTAAGAGAATGGTGTAATAATAATGGATTGACTATTATTGCAAATGATGTCAATCAGAATGGATCCTCAATTATTGAGGAAATAAAGCCAAGTTTTGTTATTGGCGTCTTAAGTACAGTTCTTTGTGAATCATTAAATAGGGGGGTAATCCCGATTAATGCTTGGGGGAGTAAAGCTATAGGACTTATTCAGAATATGAATGATGGACCGTATAATTTTGACAAGAGATGTTTTTCTTGGGAGACCGAAAAAAGAACCATAGACGATATACTTTTAGAAAGGACTGGTTACAATGAGGCGTTACATATCTTGAATAGCAGATAGGATTAACGGGGATAGCTAAAAAAATACTGAAAAAGATATAATGGTTTAGCAGATTTTAAAAATAAGAGGCACTTTTAGGGTTCCTCAGGGTAAAAATGAATTTGTCAGAGGAAAATCTCGTATTAATGGCATAGAGTCATTTTGAGGTTATGCCAAAATAAGATTAGTTAAGTTTACTGCTGAGCCAGTACAAGTAAAGGAATGGATAAAAAGATGTTAAATCTACACCTAAAAGAATATGAATTTAGGTTTTATCATAGAGTGCAAGCTTTATATCAAATCTTGATTAAATTATTTAGAGATGAGTCTCTAAAGTTATCTTGACTCTATTGAATTTAACGATAAAGGATTAACTATAGGGGAGATTTTACTTACTATTGCGATCGCCACCTATAATGAAGAAGATGCTTTAAAAAACAGTTAAATAACATGCACTCTCAATTGGTAAAAACTGAAGTAGCCCAAAATGTTGAAGTATTGGTATCTGATAATTATTCTTCTTATGAAGATGTATAATATGCTTAAAAATAGACAAATAAAATTAGAAATAAATATTAAAAGTATTATTGTGACAATAGAAAACAGGTGTTAAATTGAACAATCAAACATGAAAGCTGTTATTCTAGCCGGAGGGTATGGAACTCGGATTAGCGAAAAAACTGACAATATTCCAAAGCCAATGATTAGGATTGGCCATCAGCCAATACTATGGCATATTATGAAAATGTATTCTACTCATGGTGTTAACGAATTTATTATTTGTTGCGGCTACAAAGGGTATGTAATTAAAGAGTATTTCTCTAATTATTTTTTACATATGTCTGATGTAACTTTTTGCATGAAAAATAATAAAATGGAGGTACATAATAAGTACTCTGAACCATGGACAGTTACATTGGTTGATACTGGTGAAAACACTATGACTGGTGGCAGAATAAGACGCATAGAGCAGTATATAAAAGATGATGAAGCTTTTTGTCTTACTTATGGTGATGGTGTA
>Ga0209665_1001757_pt1 | contig 12004 bp, 9 predicted proteins | sample SaaInlV_200m_DNA_2_FD_184675 | JGI IMG/M metagenome (GOLD analysis project Ga0209665, IMG submission 184675) | Marine microbial communities from expanding oxygen minimum zones in the Saanich Inlet - Saanich Inlet SI074_LV_135m_DNA (SPAdes) (version 2) | ecosystem: Environmental > Aquatic > Marine... | reverse complement strand
TTTGGAAACTCGTTGCAGTTCATTCAAATTCATCTCTGGGCCTAACAGTCCTTCTGTTTGGCCAAAGATGGCTCCGATTATATCTGCTCTTTCAACGAGTCCATCGACTTCATAGGAAAGTTTAACATGATATTTGACAATTCCTGTTTGAGGCATAAACTATTCATCTCCTTTATTATCATAATTTGAATTTCTACCTACGATATATGAGGGTATCGCAAAAATTGTCTAAAAAATATAAAATTTTTCAAAAATTTATCCATTACAGCAAACGCTGTAGAATAATCTAAAAATGAAAAATAATGTTGTTTATTCAGTGTTAACCAAGTATTTTTTATTCATTCTTCATTAAGTAAAATATTTAGATTTTATTTCCAATGAATCCCTTCTCTTCGTGTACCTTGCTGGGAAGGTAATTCATTACACTATACCTAGTACAATTCAAGATTTAAAATTTACTTTCTCATCTCTTTTACACATCTCATCTCAATACCACAAGATCAAAATACCACCATCATGCCACCAAAACAATGGATTATCCAAATCGACATGATTTTACATTCTTTATAAGGGCATTAGAACAATACTCAAAATCACTCACATCTACAATGAACCAAATCGACAAAGATTCAGGGCAAAAAATTACAGATAAAATAGTATTAAAGGACATTAGAAATAATATTGAAAAAGTTGACCAGATGTCCAAGACATTGCTTGACGGGGATATCAATTCTCGAAATAATACATATGCAGAAAACAAGAAATTCATGTGTGCAGCATTTGCATGCTACATAGAGTGTCTTGATGAGATCAAAAAATCATTTCTCACCAGAATAGGCAAAAACGCATATGTTGACTTTGATGAAACTAACAAAGAAATTGAATCATGTTTGGATTTACAAAAAAGATTCTGCCTTTAATGATTACATCCTCTGAACAGTCAGAATCCCTTGCAATTGCCGTCTATTCTTTGTGTTACGAGGTCTGGTTCTTAACACAAAGTTACAGCATGGGCAGTGCTTACCATCCCACCATACAAAAATATCGCACACAGAGCACATCTTCTGGCCCTGAATGTAGCGGTTAACTCCATGAGTTCTTTTTGCCTTGTGTTTTGTGCAGGTTCCTTTGCAGACCATTTATGGAATTTTAGAAATTTTAGGATTTTATGAATGAATAGATCATCTTTTTGTAGTATTATACCATAATAGAGTCAGAGCCAACACAATATCCAATTGTCATGGTAACATCAAAAGCGGTTCTTACCGTGTTATTGGTGCAAGTGTACTGTGCTGCATTAGTAGAGGGTGAGTGAGGTTGGCTTTTATCTCTAAAATAAATTATGAAGTTGCAATAGATATTTTTGAAGCAATGTTATTTATTTTAGAAAATATTTCCTCAAAAGGTTGTACAGATTCAGGATTATCAGGAATAATTTTAATTAATTCTTTTGTAACTACATACTTATCCATTTTTCCAAGTCCTTTTCTTTCAAATAATTTCTCAAAACGTTTTGTAATCATCGGGATTTGTTTTTCAGATTCATTAAAGTCCAAAGAATAATCAGAATATGCATTTTTAACAGCAGTTAGATACATGTCTTCAGAAAATAGATCCTCTATAGATGATTCCGTGTCAGATGTCAGTACAAAAGAAATTCCATAATCTTTTTTTATTTGGTTTGATCTATATTTACCTGCTTGATCTCCATCTTGAAACAAGATCATTTTTACATCTTGAGCATACAGAAGTGAAACCAAAATTCGTGTCTTTTTACCTCCACCAGGAACCACCAAAATATCTGAATGTAAAGAGGGTTTAGATTTCTTTTCTAACTGTTTTTTTATTGCATTTATTATTTGCATATCAGTTGAGCCCTCAACAATTAGATGAATTTTATCTTGGATGTAAGAATTAAACACATCATACCACCAACCAACACGTATTGGGAATAACGCATCCTGATCTTTTGGCCATTCTCCATTATTGGCTATTTTTGTATATCCAGAATCCTTATCTTCATAAACAGATTTGATTTCATCCAAAGTTTTACTGTTAACCATAAATGGTGAATGTGTTGTGTATAGTAATTGATTATTTTGAGAAATTTTTTTAAAGAATTTTAACAATTTGAGTTGGAATGTTCCATGATAATGCAATCCAGGTTCATCCAGTAACAAAATTGAGTTATTGTGATTTCGTGTTGATTCTACAAGAAATATAAGATAAAATGAAAAGAAATACTGGAATCCTGCACTTCTCAATTCTAATTCAATAGGAATATTATCAAGATTATCAGATACAGTTATGTTAAATAAATTAGAATTTACATTATAAGAGAATACATGTTTACGTTGATCCCACCATTTAGAAAACTTATCAGTCATTAAACTTGCAGCTGAAACGCATAAGGCATTTAGTTGTTTTATTTTTCTTTGTCGTGTAACATCATCTTCTTTGTCAGAAGGATTAAGATTTTGTAAATCATCAAGAGAAAGTTTTACAAATTCAAATAGACATTTTGTTACACGTAATTTTCTATTATTTGGATCAGCGGTGACTGAATTGATGAATTGTGGAATATTAACATCAGAGTCAAGTATGTCATATTTATCAAAGTAGATAAATGAAGGTAGTTTTTCGAGAATGTATCTTTTTACTTCTTCTGTAACTCCATTTTCTGGAACTCCAGTAAATATTACAACACATTCATCATCATATTTTCTTATAATAGTTACATCGAATAAATTTATCATTGAAGGATCAATTGCTAAAATTTCTTCTTTTTCTTCTTTAGTTAGTTCAAAACATCCACTAGATGCAGGTAAATTTTGATCTTTGTATTCATTGTAATGTTTTCTTGGTAATTCATAAAATTCATCATATTTTTCGCCATCAGATGGGTTCAATTTTGATAATCCACGAAAAATTGACGATTTGCCAGATTCATTCTTACCCACAAAAGCAGTAAGATCTCCTATAGTTATCCATCCACTGTCATGTATTCTTTTGTAGTTTTGTAGCCTAAATTTTACAAATTTCAATAGATTTTCTTGATCAATGATATTTTTAAGATTATGGAATGTCCCTTGTTCCACCTATCAGCCTCACCTGATCGACGACACGTTACAGCTAGCATGTGTCAAGAGGGACACTCTTGATCTCTATTGGTGTAATTATTAATAAGAATTATTATCCCATAATTAAAAAATTAAAACTAAACATAATTAATTTGAAAAGTCACAGCCTGTTAAATAGACTAAATCAATAATCAACATGGTAAAAAAATCCACCAAAAAAACACCTGTTAAAAAAACAAGTGTAAGAAGAAAAGTTCAGAAAATAGTAGATGGGGATTCATTCACAGTAAGAAAAAGAGTTGCAGGATCTCAACATATCAGAATTGCAAATCTAAACACACCTGAAAAAGATGAGAAAGGATACAAAAAAGCTAAAGAGAAACTTGCAAGACAAATAAGAGGAAAAACAGTCGCTCTGAAAATTAAAGGAAAGTCTTATGGGAGAACAGTTGCAGAAACAATATCTAATAGAAAAAAAATACAAGATCCTAAAAAGAAATCAAAAAAGAAGAAAACATGAATTATTTTTTCATCTCCTTACCATACCCCATAGATATCAAGTGTAATGACAACGGTCTCTCACCTGGCAATAACACATCAGCCAACCACCTATACTTTCCCCTACCGTATGATTTAATGAGAAATTCTTTCCCTTCAATTAACTCCTTAACGTATGTTTTAGCCTCCAACCCTTTCTTGGTCTTCTTCTTTCCTCTAATTTCTGGAGTATCCACACCATATAATCTGAATTTCTGCTTTCTAACCCATACGCCAAAACCCAAGTCAACATCAGCTACAAACGTATCACCATCAATTACTCTAGTTATAACACATTTAGAAAAAATAAAAGGTTTGGATTTTTTGGACATTATACATACCAACTATACAATCCAGAACTCATCTGATTTGATTCCTGTACTGTCAGACGTTCCCCTATCACCACGAGATTCCAAGAAATATTTTCCCTTTGGAAATGGCTCACCGATTTTATTATACAGTTCGATTCTCGTAGTTTCAATATCATTATCCTCATCAAAGGAATGACTTTGATCAATTTGCAACCATCTACCTTGAGAGTCTTTGAGAACTGCAGTAGCGTATGATTTGACACCCTGAATTCTAATCCAGAGGGATTTCTCACCGTATGGTAGAACGTTTCCTTTTTTGGAATCCTTTGTGAAATTAGTCTGATACCATTCTCCATCAGGTCCAAGTTGTGGAGGAAGCATATTTTGTTCTATTTTCTTTCCTTGTTTTGATTTTTCAAGAATTTCATTTACTGCTTCCTTTGAACTACTTGCAGGGACTATAGTTGTAATAATAGTTCCATCAGGTTTAGTTATAGTTATTTGTCCTGTTGGAATAATTGGACGAATAATTCCAAATATTTTCTTTCCAACAAAGCCTGTTGCAGCTATACTTGATATTGCACCAATAGTTACCATTAGTTGTAGGTCTTGTGAGGAAGTGGCAATTAGAGAATAACCACCATACACGACAAATAATGCACCTGAGAATGTTACTATGCTTTCATCAATGATTTTCTTTAATGGTTTGGATTCGTATGTTCTGAGTTGGTAAATTGCTGTACCAGATGTTGCCACTATTAGTGATAGTACGACAATATCTAAACCTAGAATTGTACTCATGAAATAAAAAGATTTGAAATAGTAAATAGGAAGTATTTCTATATTAAAAATCAAGTTAAATAAATTGAGTTAGAGAGAATTTACGAGTTTTCTCGCCCATATTTAATAATCCACCGTGAAATTAGATTTTGTTGATCTTCAGAAGTATGTCTAGAGAATCAATGCTCCAAATCTTTTATGGAAGGTTTACATCCACTGTAAACATAATGTCTCCACCTGATCCTGTAAGATATGCCGTATCCTGCACCATTTCAAGATGTGAAAAATGATCATCATGGTTTGATAATTTCAAAGACTCTACTAGTACGGGGTTGTTCTTCTCAGAGATGTCAATCATGCTAAGAGTATTGCTTGCCCACGATACAACAAATGCATAATCCCCTCTTACTTGAACTGCACTTGCACCGCCCATATTTTCTATATCATGCAAAGATCCTACAATATGAGGATTTACTCTATCAGATATGTCTACAACATTTAGACGTGATTTTCCTAGTGACAAAACAAATGCATAATCATCTTGAATCTGCAAAGAATGAGAGTTAAAGAAGAAAGGATTAGTTGTTTGCGATACAATTACAGGATTGCTCTTGTCTGTAACATCTATGATGCTTAGTGTCTGCCCGTTGTTGTTTGTAGTGTACAAAAGGTCTCCATCAAGTGTAATTGTACTAATGTTTGCAATATTTGGCATGTCAATATTAGTTGTGATTTGTGGGTTTGACTTGTCAGTCACATTAACAATTAAAAGTTTTGAGGAACCAGCATCGCCCACATATGCATAGTTGTCTTTGACTGCAAGTGCAAACGGATAGGAGTCTCTTTTTGGATATTGTAAAGAAGACTGTACTGATGGGTTTGCAGTATCAGAGACATCTATTATTGTGAGGGTTCGTCCTATCTCAGTACTGACAAAGGCATAATTTCCTTCTATTTCAACTTGATTTGGAGTGCCAAGAGAATGGATATCCTTTACACTTGAAACCATTATTGGTGAGGCGGGATTTGATACATCATATATTGAAAAGCGATTACTAGAATAAGATGCAACGTATGCCAATCCATCTTTGATCTCAAAGTCATGTGCACCATCAAGATAATCAGAATTTGTTGCAAGTCCTATCACTGTCATGTGTAAATCAGTTGCAGATACATCCACAGTTCTTGTTGTTATAATCTGATTCCCTGATGTATCGCTGACTGTATATGTTACAGTGTACAATCCAAGTATCTGCGTGTCTACCTTTGATGTATCAGTTGTAATGTCTGCTGAGATGTCTCCATCAACTATATCCATTGCAGTTGCTCCTTTATCTGAATATGCAGAACCAATCTTGACTGTTACGGTATCTTTACCAATTAAAGTGATTGTTGGTGGGGTAGTATCAGTTATTGTTACAGTCTGTGTTGCAGTAGAAGTGTTTCCATCTGAATCAGTTGCACTCCATATTATTGTGGTATCCTCAAGTGAAAATGTACTAGGAGCATCATTAGTTACTGTAAGATTAACATCTACATCGTCTGTTGCAGTGGCAATGCCATAGTCTGATGAATCCAACGGGGTATTTGTTGCTGTTGCCTCAAATGTGCGGTCTGAAGGGGCAGTAATTACAGGGTTTGGATTTGGTTCAACTATGGTTACAACACTGCCTGATGTAGGGGTTGGAACCACAGAATTCCCATAAACATCACGTGCATTAGAAAATGAAAAGTTTACAGTGCCGATTTCGGATGTTGTTTGGTGAGTGGTGGTATAGACAGTGCCAGTTGATTTTGTCATTTGTTTAGTAGTTGATGTTGTACCATCACTGATGGTCACATGTGGGGGATGCTTATCATGAATTTCCTCATCAAATGTGGCAGTCACGTCAAGCAGTGCACCTCGTACAATTGTTGTTACAGGTAATGAAATGCCTCCGCTTGGAGAGATATTGTCATAGTTTTGCTGTTCACCTCTTAGTGATGCAATGTGTGGGCCTGTTGCAAATAACACCTTGGCATTCCAGTTGTGGTTTTCAGTCCCAGCAGGTACTGCACTGCCTATAAAAGAGTCGTATGGGTCTGACCATATTCCTTGTCTTGGACAAGCATCCACATTAGGATCATTATCACAATCATAAGCCATAATAGTTCTTTTCTTTATTTCAGTATCAATCCATCCATGACCATAAACAAAGGGAGTTATTGTAGAATCTCGCGTATACTCATGACGTGCACCTTGTAAATGACCGATCTCATGTGTAAAGGAATGACCCGCAACGCAAGTGGATTTTACTACGGCCATAGAAGTACTAGAATCATCAGATAAAAGATCTCCAGCATAACCACAAATAAATTCATCTTCATCATTGTTAAGAGTGAATAAAATAACAACATCTGCATCGAGTTCTTCAGCTTCTGCATGAGTTCTTGCAAAGAAACTATTGCTACTGTCAAGCAAATTATTTCTATCAGTATCCATGTCTACCTCCACATAGTTTCTAACTTTTGCAGTATCTACCAAGTTTAACTCTAGTGGTAAATGATTGTCATTGTAAGAATCATTTGCTTTCTCTATAGCTAATCGGGCTTGTGAAGTTATTGAGCGATATACATCTGATGGTGCATTATCAGCTGCTTCTGTATACACCACATAAACGTCAATGATTACTTTCTCTCCTCTATAATCAAAGTCACTATCATACACATCCTCTAACTGTGAAATCAGATTTCTTTGTGTTTGAGTAAGAGAAGTTGTTTGTGCCATGTTCTCATATTCGTCTTCTCCATCAGCATAGCCATATTCAGGAGCTATTTTGGAGATGTCTATATCTTGTAAAATATGTACAGATGAATAATTTGTCGCATCTATCCTGTAAGTATTATTACTAGTTTCAATGGAACCTGTGATTTCTGCACCACTGACAACCAGTACGGTATTGATCCCATCACCAGAGCCAAACCAAGTATAGTCATTTGTATCCCTTGATGTAACTCTGTCTTTTGAGATTGTCAACACATCATCAAATATTTTAACAGTGATTTGTTCTGAATTCAAAGCAGAGATATCTGTATTGACTAGTTCTGATTGATGTACATGTTTAGGATTGGATGTAAAATCTTGAGACAATATGCTGTTTGTTATTACCGAGGGTATTTTTGAGAATAATTCTGGAGTAGCAGAATACGAATCCTGTATAGTCATACCCGATAAAGAAAGTACAATTATGAAAATAAATAACTTGATCATCATTCTAGTCCAAACCTCCATGATAAGTTAAAAATACATTTTCACCAGTCCATGCATCAACTAGAATTAGAGGTATTTTTTGATGACCAGTATCACTAGGATCGTATGTGCAACTTGCAATAGTAATAAAATAAAAAGGAACTCCAGATATAATTTTATCAGAAACGTTAATGTATTCAGAATTAACATCATACGCAAAACCTTCACATTTACCACCTTCATCTGAAGATTTGTTTAATTCTTCATTTGTAGATGCAAACTTATGTGCAATTTTTACTGCTTTATCAAAATCCAATAGACGTTCTGAAGGTACAAGTTTAGGATCATTAGTCCAACCATGAAACTTTATTTTTATACCTGGAGATCCATGCTTTACAAAACTTTCATCATAAAATACAAATTGAATATTGCTATATGGTTGTAATATTGTATAATTAGTTCTATCTCCTGTAAATTGTTTTCTTATTGTTACATTATCCTCAAATTCACATTCATGAAAAGCAAAATTTATTTCACAACTATCAAAAAGGCTTTGTGTTAGTATGTGTTCTTCTCCAATTTTAAAACCCATCTTGTCCATAAAATTATTAATGAATTTATTTTGATTATATCCACTATCTATTGATTTGTATATACTGACTAAAACAGGAGGATTAACAGGACTGTTTGTCAAACGATTATGAAATATGATCCCACCATGTTCTGTGGTATAAATAGACATGAATTTGTCATATCGGGTAGTCTTTTCAATAATTTTGTCTCCTGTAGCATTTGCCAAAAGTTCTGCAAACCCATCCTTGTCCTCAACTGGCACCCAATATCCCGTAGGGTTTGGGATCTTTTCTAGTTCCATGTAAGACAAATCCTCAACACCATAAAGCCAAGGAATTTTTTCTTCAATCATACCAATGTTATTTTCAGAAGATATCTTTTTGGTATCGGGTTTGGTTTCTGATGGTTCTGGTTCTTGCTTGAAGTTGTTTATGATTTCCCATCCAAGCCTAAGAGCAGTTTTTTCTGTAACGCAAGCTGGAATATCACTGGTTCTCATCACCAAAACTCGATTTTCTTTACATCTTATATCCTCAGGCAACACTCCTGATTCAATCTGTTTTTTTGGACTTTGTATGTCATTTTCAGAATAAGATGAAAATACAAGACTTGGAATCATAACCATTGATAATGTTGTAATTATGAAAACAAGAATCATCTTTTTCATATACTCTCTAGTTTCATGCATGAATTAAAAGCATGCCGATCAAAAAGATCCTAAAGCAACAATGTCTCATCAAACAAATGTGAATTGGCCTAAACATGGAAGGAGATTTTTCATTTTTGTTTTTCAATGAAATCTGGTTTGTATTTTCATGTTGATTTTTATGTTATCAAACCAAAATCCAATTTATCCATAATTTTTAGCAGCTAGCCTCAATTGGTTTTCTCAACTACCAATTTTTTCTTTAATATCCTTATGCTAATTTCTGTGCCCTCATCCCATTTTAATTCAGACAAAATTTTTGAGGAGACTATAATTCTATACTGGTAATATGTCTTATCTCCAACTCTTCTGCGTACTGATCTCTGAATACGTGCCATCGTAGCGATTAGTACGCCCACTATATATTAATTATTAGGGGTACTAACATTTAATAATTAGTACCTCTAATAATTAATATGAGTAAAGAGGTAGGCCAAACAAAGAACAGATTTTCTGATACTGGTGGTTTGCCATTGCTAGGTGTTAACTTTGATGAATAAAAGAAATAACTTGTTGGAGTTAGAGGTCATGAAACCTGCCACGATGAAGGCATTTGTAAAAGAGGTAATAGAATCTCTTGAAGCCTTTGAATCTGGAAGAATTGACAGTTTTTTGTTTGTCAGAAAAACAACAAATGCTGTAATTGATTTGAGTGAGGCCCAAGAGTATGAAACAACACAAACTAGTTAAAATCATCAATATGCGATACAGTTTCAACATCATATGCTAACAGCACACAATAATTTATATTTTCACAGGGATTTTTTTTCTGATCATTTGCGGTATTGCTAAACCGCATACAACATACATCAAAATTTGACAAGTTATCCGTTTATGTTAAATTTTTCGTTAAAAGAAAATCAAAATGCATATGTTAAAAATTAACAGTTTATTTTCAATGAAATTTAATCTGTCACAACTGAACGAAAAACAGATGAAAACAAAAATTCCCATTATTAGATGTCAAGTTATAATCTTTTGAGCTTTTCCAAGACCCCACTGTCTATGAGATTTCTGATTATCTTTCTGTGCTCTTCCTCCTCATCTTTTCTGTCATCTAGATCTTGCTTTAGCCTAAAGTGATCCAACCGGAGCTGGCTCAGCTCGTTTTCCAACTGGTTGTTGCTTTCTAGATTTGATTCAAGTTTGATAATTTTTTCAAAGTATTTTTCTTCCTGATTCAAGGTAATCTTCGATATCATGGGTTTGAAGGCATGATACAGTTCCTCATCAGTTGGTTTGAAATAGTTTCGGTCAGTTTTACGCTCATAGTGGCCAAGCATGTACTCGATGTATTTTAAGTGGATACCAGAATTAACGGCAACTGTATCAAACCTCTTTCTAAATGCATGGTTGGTGGATTTGTCATTTTTTACTAGTTTGGAGCCAGTCTTTGAGAATATTCCTGCCTTGATCAATGCAGGTTTTATCAGGTCACTGCATTGCTCTACGCTTAGTTGGGATTTGTAATCGTTGGTCAGAAACAAGTAGGAATTCTCATCATATTTTCCATACATCTTAATTCTGAGATCAAGATATTCTTTGAGGGTATTGTAGGCCTCAGGAGTCAAGCAGCTTCTGTGCTCTTCTATGTCGTCTCTGTAGATTGTGACAACAGCTCCCTTTTCAACAGGAATAATGTCGCCTATCCTAAGATCACGAATGGCCCCTATTCTACATCCAGTAGAGGCAAGAAAATGGATTACGGCCCTAACTCTTTTTGAGGTTGAGCATTCCAGAAAATTCTTGATTTCTTCAGCGGTGTAGGGAAGCTGGTTCTTTTGCTTGACCCCTTTGGGGAGCATGCGTCCTAATTTTTTCCAGTTTATAACCTTGTCATTTTGTTCCAAGAACAGCTTGACAGGAGCCAGTGCCATCTTGACAGAGTTGGCACTGTATGACCCCTCCCTTATCCTGTCTTTGAGATGCACTATAAATCCAAAAACAATATCCTCAATTTCAGAATTTGACAACTTGATCAGATCTTCAGGGTCGGCTTTAATCTGCTTGAAAAACGACTTTAGGTTTATGGTGTATACCTTTAGGGTGGCCTCAGTTCTTATTGACTCTCTAAATTTCTGAATCGCCAGTTCCATGCATTGTGTTATTAGTACCCCTATTTGAACTTGACTTTCTACAGTGAAAAACGAAATTGATTTGTTGAGATAAAACTGAGAGTGTAGAATTTTTATGATTTAACTTGATTTTTTATAGCAAGAAATAGGAAGTATTTGCTCAGGAGAAAAACATCAAATTTTCTGTTCACTTGTTATGGTATCTGTAACATATTGTATACTGGTAATGACTTTACTTGGTTCTAACAATGTAAAATGTGGTACAGTGGACAAACTTTCAATTGTTTGAATTTCCTTGTCAATCAGATTAATTTTTAATTGAATCTCAGATGGATCAAAAATCCATGCTGTTGCTTTTTGGGTTCTGGTGCATTCTAGTGATCTGTTAGATGAATCATGAAATATGGATCTTCTCCAGATTGACTTTGTATATTTTTGATAAATCAAACTTGACAATATATGATAAATTATTCTATCTGAACCCTGCTGGTAAATTTTGGTGATCTGATCATCAAAATCTATCAGAATCAATCAAGGAGAGAATGGTAAGATAGATCATCACTGTAACTTGTTAGAACCATCCTGAGAATATCTCAAATATTTTCAATGATTTCTTAATTTGTCTAAACTACCTTTTGGCAATGTATGGAGATATTGTGTAGAATGGATTGGTGGAGATTTTGCCATTTGTGGAGATTTTGCCATTTATGGAG
>Ga0209665_1001743_pt1 | contig 12065 bp, 17 predicted proteins | sample SaaInlV_200m_DNA_2_FD_184675 | JGI IMG/M metagenome (GOLD analysis project Ga0209665, IMG submission 184675) | Marine microbial communities from expanding oxygen minimum zones in the Saanich Inlet - Saanich Inlet SI074_LV_135m_DNA (SPAdes) (version 2) | ecosystem: Environmental > Aquatic >... | reverse complement strand
TTCAATGGGCCTGTAGTCTAGCTGGTTAGGATACCGCCTCGACATGGCGGTGATCATGAGTTCGAATCTCATTAGGCCCACTTTTTAATTAATAACCTGTTTTGAAATCTTTCTCAGCTTCACTCCACGAAGTCTGAGTGATGATATTTCCTTCAGCAGAAAAACTGGCAATTCTTTCATTAGTGGCATCTTCATAAATTTCTGAATCAACTTCAGATTTGCTAAGAACAAATGTATTTTTCAATGGAATCTCTGTACCTGAAACAAACAATGCTCTACCAGGTAATGCTATGTCTGCTGTAGAATATAATCCAGAACCTAATAATTTATCATCACCATATAGTTGGAAATCTATTTGTGAAACTGTTAATGTTTTGTCACTAGGATTTTTTACTAGAAATGTAACCTCAAATTTTGCTTGATTATTTACTGTGTTTACATCTAATAATTCTACATTTGTTAGTTCAATCTCAATTAAAGCAAGTTCATCATTATCAAGACTAGCATAGAAAATAATTCCCCCCATTAATGCTAAAACTCCAACAATTGCTAGATAAACTGTTAACTTACTTTGAAGTGCCATTTTAATGATTCCAGATTTGTACAACTAAAAAAGGTTGGTAAGATCCAAATACATAATATTTGATTTAAAATATCATTAACTATGGCCGCTCTAGAACAGGCAATTATCACTTGGATTCATCTAATAGCTGCTTCAATTTGGGTTGGTGGTTCTTTATTTATTGGAATTGTATTTTCCCCACTTTTGAAAACAATGACTAATTCTATTGAAGAACGAATGCAAATAATGATTCGTGTTGGTAAACGATTTAACAAAGTTGCTGTTCCTTCATTGATAATTTTGATGATTACGGGTTTGTATACTTCACATACATTAATTGGAAACCCTGATCTTCTTGTTTTAACAAGCTATGGAAAATTTCTAATTATTAAAATAATTCTTGTTATTGCATTAATTATTACATACGCTGTTCATGTTCGAGTAATTCGTAAAGAGGTTGAAGAAAAAATTATGTCAAATCAAATGTCAGAACCCGAAATTCAAAAACTGAGAAAGAAAATTATCATACTTGGAGAGATAACCGTAGTATTGTCTGTAGCGATTCTATTTTTTGCTTCATTACTTGATGCTGGGGTTTGAAATTCCCTCAATAATTACTTCAAACCCATAACTTTTTTTCCCAATACCATATTTACAACCAGTAATTTTTGATGTCACAAACAAATTTGTCTCTAAATGTTTTGTAATTTCTTTGACAGGAAAAATTGTTTTTCCAGCAGCTAAACTAGCAGGAACCACTAACATGTCTGCTAAATTATCATCAATTGAATAATTTTTAATAAAATCATCTAGGTCCAAATCAAATTCATCTATTTTTTTATTATACAATGCATCACTTCCTATTATAGAATCATTATCTATACTGTAAATTAACAAAGATGCACCTGAATCTAATGCTTCTTCAGATCTGATTTCTACATTAACAATATAGTTTGCTTCAATTAATTTTTTTACAATTTGATTTACTTTATTTTCAATTTTATTATTTGTAAATTTTGAGAATGAACAAATTAATTTAACTTGCTTTGTTTTTCTTTTTGAAAATAATATTGATTTTACATCAGATGGATTGACTTGTAATTTTATTTCTCCACCACCTTTAGGATAATAACCCCTTTTGATTAATTCAAGTGAAAAACTAATTCCCATTCTAGAATATGCTTCTTGTATCACATGTTGAGTATAATCAATAGTGGGACTCCAAAGTACATTTGTACCGCCTTTAATTTTTAAATCAAGTTGTTTTTTTGATATTGCAATTACTGGAATTAAAACTTGTAAAATTAATGGAATACTTCCAGCAGTTCCAACATCTTCAACTAATTCTAAATTTTTAATATTACCTGGGATAAATTTTATTTCTGTAGATCCTATTTCTGCTCCAATTACTTTAGCATTTGCAACTTTTTGAAGAATTTTGATTGCTGTGAGATGTTGTGGTCTTAATCCTGAAACTTTTCTATTTTTTCTAATATTTTCTAAATGTATTGGTTTTTTTGTAATACATGAAAGTGCAATTGCTGAGCGAATAATTTGTCCACCACCTTCACCGTGGCCTCCATTAATCTTTAGAAAATCCATAATTTTTTCTATTAACCACTCTTTATGATAGTTTTTTAAAAAGAAATTTTCTATAGATGATATGGATGGTTTGCTAATAGGAAGATTCCAACCTTTTCATTTGGGACATCTTGAAGCATTGCAATTTGCATTATCTAAAGTTGATAAATTGTGGGTAGGATTGGGAAGCTCAAACAAGCCTGTAGAAAAAAATAATCCATTTACTGCTGAACAACGAAAAGAAATGATTCTATCTTCTATTGATGATTCAATGAAAGAGAAAATTTCAATTTATTTTATTCCAGATGTTGATAATCACATTAGATGGATTGAAAAAATAGATACTATTGTACCAAAATTTGATATAATTTTTTCAAATGATGATTTGACAAAACATTTGTATTCAAAAAGAAATATTCAGGTTCTTTCGATTCCTTTTTTGAATAGAGAATCATTATCTGGTACTAACATTCGCGATCTGATAATTAGCGATCAAAAATGGGATAATCTAGTACCTACTGGGACCAGAAATTTTTTGGAAAGAACTGGTGCCAAAGAACATTTGAAAAATCTCTAATTATAAATAAACCCCAAACTTACTGGTGATAGATAACAATGGAATATCTTTCAATGCTTCCTGGTCCAACAAATGTACCTAATAGAGTAATGAGGGCAATGCTTGCACCTATTATCAATCACAGAAGTGATGATTTTGTAGAATTGTATACTGATGTAGTTGATAAAACTCAGCAAGTATTTGAAACACAAAACAACATTGTAGCATTATCTGCATCAGGAACTGGTGCAGTTGAAGCAAGTGTTGTAAATTTAGTTAAAAAAGGTGACAAAATTATCATTCCTGTAAATGGAGAATTTAGTAGACGATTATCAGAATTAATTGAAGGTCAAGGAGGCAATGTTGTAAAACTTCAAACTCCACCTGGAGAAAATGCAACTTTTGATCAAGTCAAAGAAGCATTTGATAATAACAAAGACGTTAAAGCATTCTATGTTGTTCACAATGAAACTTCAACAGGAACAATGGTAAATTATCTTGATAAAGTATCTGATTTAACATCTAGAAATGATGCATTCTATGTAGTAGATTCTGTTTCACTACTTGGTGGTGCTCCACTTCCAGTTGATAAATGGAATATTGATGTATGTATGACTGGTGCACAAAAAGCAATTGCAGCTCCTCCAGGAATTTCACCACTATCTATTAGTGCTAAAGCCAAAAAATACATGATTGAAAATCCACCACCTACAATGTATTTCAATTTAGCAAGATATTTCAAATTTTATGATGGAGAAAAACACACTCCTTTCACACCTGCACTACCATTACTTTATGCATACAGAGAAGCATTATCCATGATCTTAGAGGAAGGATTACAAAATGTCTTTAAACGTCACAAAGTTTGTTCAGATGCATTATACTCTGGTCTAAGTGCAATGGGTCTATCTCCGTTTGCAAAAGAAGAAGATCGTTCAATCTCAATTATTGCATTAAATTACTTGGATGGACTTGAAGACAAAACTTTCAGAAGTACACTAGCTGACAAATTCAAAGTACTAGTCGCAGGTGGATTTGGTGATCTTAAAGGTAAAGTATTCCGAGTTGGATGTATGGGAGAAGTTAGTCCTTATCATGTTATGAGAACTGTTTCTGCAATTTCATCTACATTAGCAATGATGGGATATGATGTTGATGCTCAAGCAGGTCTTAAAACTGCAGAAGAAAAACTAAAAGCTCTCTAAACCCTGTTAACTTAATATCAAGAAGCATTTCTTTCGTGTTAACATTATTTAGAATCATAATTTCTAAGATGAGGTTTTCCTATTTACTAACTGGTTATTCTATAATTGTACCATTTTTACTCAAAACTTAGATTTCAAAATGTTTTAACTTTTTAGAACATACAACCATTTAACCACAAAAATCGTTAAATATGATATATGAAAAATGACTTTACGGCTAACATAATTCCAGATATTAGCAGCGTGTGCCTTTTAGAGCAAAATTTTTATGCAAATAAGTCCATATTTTCCATCTTGATCTGTGATAAATCCAATTGTATTATTAGAAATATGCCTGAATATTCGAGTTCTTTGATTATAGGTTCGACTAACTTTCTGGTAAATTATATATCTGATTTATTGCCATCAGTCCATACGGAAATAGGTTGTAATTAAATGGAAAATCGTAAAAAAATCATTGTTGGAGCTTGGAAAGCATATCTAGATAGAGCAAGTGCTGAAAAAACTGCTCTCGCACTAAAAAATTGGAGATTAAATGAAAGTAAGAAATCAGATTATGATATAGTACTATCACCATCTTTTCCACACTTGTTTCTAATAGAAAATATAATTTCTGAAACAAACATAGCTCTTAGTGCACAAGATGTGGATCCTGTAACTATGGGTGCATATACAGGACATATTCCACCACAAATTCTATTAGATGTTGGATGTGAATATGTAATTCTTGGTCACTCAGAATTACGTGAAATGAAAGACTATGATCGTAAAAGTATTAATCTAAAAGTTAAGGCTGCATTAGAATCTGGATTAAAAGTTATTCTTTGTATAGGAGAAAAAGCATCACAGAAAGCTAGTGGTCACACATATGAACAATTAACGGGACAAATAGAATCTGCTTTAGTTAACATTGATGAGAAATATGTAAAAAATAATCTTGATATTGCATATGAACCAGTATGGGCTATTAGTTCTCAAAATCCTGTTGAACCACCATCTCCACAAGAAATTAACACAATAAATGAAAAACTCCGTGCTGTTATTAAAAAACAATTTAGTAAAGATACTGCTAATAGTATAAGATTACTTTATGGTGGCAGTGTGAATGCAAATAATGTATGTGGATATCTTAATGAAACCTTAATTGATGGAGTTTTAGTTGGCAGTGCCAGTACAAAACTTCCTGGTTTCATTGATTTACTAGATGCTGTAGAACACAAAGTACCATCATTATTAGCATAACATAATTTTCTTTTCGTTACTCATAATAACTAGAGTTATGAATCTGATCTATTGAAAGGGTTCACTTTCATACATAATGAAAAGGAAATTTGTGAATTTTTACCACTGTATAGTGAGTTACAACAAAAAGAAAATTCAGATCTTGATAGTTTTACAATAGGCATGGCATATTCAAACATGAACCTGATCAATACGAGTCTGATTGCCGCATATGATATTGGTGGAACAGAAGAATATGAAAGAATTTTGAAGATTTATGCACCATATGTAGATGCAATGGCACGCACAGAGCTAATTTTCATGGATGTATTACCTGATACCACCAATGAAAGTTCTAACGAAATAAACATCAAAACTCACGAAGATTTGGTAAATTTTTTATCAAATCCAAATTGGACACCTGTTTTTGAATCAATAAAAAATTCCATTAAAACAATCAGTGAAAAAGTGATCGACGAACATCCTCTCAAAAGAGGTTTGATGCTAAGAGATTTGAGTAAAACTGCTAGTAGTATGATGATACCTGGATTGCATTGGTATGAAAAACCGATCGCTTCTTTACTTGTAGCAAAATTGATTTTAGAAAAATTTGATTTTCCACCTGGTATTACATTGGGTGATTTTCACGAAATACTTTCCCTTGGAATTCCTGAAGTTGTCAAAACAAAGTTTCAAACTGAAGGTTCACCGATCATATCAGATATTGCACACGATATGGTTATGACAGTACTTAGATGTGTCAAATTAGCCCAAAATGATCAAATTGACTACTATTTCTCTGCAATTAGATATTCTTCTACAGCACCAATCATAAAAGATCAAACAAAACAATACTGTCCATTTTACCTCCTCTGTAATGATCCAATTTTAAGAAACGAAATTAGGCAATCTGAATCAGACAATTGTACATTACGAGAATCTCTTATGCAATCTCTAAAAACAATTGAATCTTCTGTTCCTGATGATGAATGCTGTTCAGTTAGTTCAGATTTTATTAATATTCAAAATATATCAGAAAAGATACCACAACACATTGAAAATTTACTTAATTGTTTATTGAAAATCTCTACTGAAAATTCTGATTGTCAATTATGTCAGAGTCTAAAAAGTACAATGTCAGAACAAGGATATACTAAAGAAATTATTTTAGCATTAATTAAAAATACAAATTCTCATCTTACAAAAAATCTTGATAACGTTTTAAAATCTAATTAATAAAAAATTAGAGATCCATATTGCAGTTCATACAATATAGAGTTCCATTTTTCATTTTGTCTTGATATTTTTTGGGATGTTTACATTTAGGCATGATTTGTATGCGTAACATCTTCAAAATTACAAGTTCTGATTCTAGATTTTTTCTTATCAATTGAGCAATTTCAAATGGATCTTTTTGAGAAAATGATCTCTCTAGTGAATAGATCTCTTCATGATGTCTAGTTTTCTCACTAAGAAAGTAATCTAGAAGCTTGATTGCTTTTGTTACAGTCATTAACTTACTAATTCATCAATATGCTTAAGTTCATACTCATGTTAGAATACTTGTTGGGATTTTTTGATGCTTTTAAAAAAAGTAGGAAACAAGTAAATCGAGAAAATCAAGAACAAGGTAAAGCTGGAGAAAAAAGAATCAAAGAAGAATACGAATTTTCTGGATATAAGGTAAAAAGAACTGGAAAAGGTCATGACCTAAAAGCCGAAAAAAAGGATTGGTTTACTGGAAAGAAAGAAACAAAATACATTGAGGTAAAAACTGGAAATTCTAAACTATCTCCCCTTCAAAAGAAAAAACGAGGTTATCTTGGAAAAAAATACGTGGTAGAACGTCTTGAACCTACTCCATTTGGATTAACATCAAACAATCGTGAATCGGACAAACCTAAGAAAAGAAAGAAAAAAGATAGTTCAAATTCACTTGGTTTTGGTAGTATTAGTTGGGGTTTTGGTTCTGATACAACAAAGAAAACAAAAAGAAAATCTACTGCCAAAAAGAAGACTTCGAAGAAATCCTCCACAAAAAAGAAGTCTAATAGTATTTGGGGTTCTAGTAGTTCTATGGATTCTATTTTTGGTTCATCATCAACAAAAAAGAAAACAACCAAAAGAAAAACTCCTAAGAAAAAAACTACAAAGAAATCAACAAAGAAAAAAACTACTGACATCTGGGGTTCGACTAGTTCTAGAAAGAAAAATACTGGAATTTGGTGAATATTTGTGAGTGATTTTAAACCAAAACACACTATTTTTGATAAAGAGAAATTTGCTAATGAAAGAGCATTCCTTGGTGGATTAGCTCAAGTTGGAATGAATACTACTGGCGGAACTGATATTGATTGGGTAATTGAGCATAGAGGCGGTTTCATTGTTAATGAATTCAAGACTTTCAAAAAAGATTGGATTAATCTTCCAGTAGGACAAATTCTTACTTTTGAACAAATGTTTAAGAAACTAAATGCTGATGGAAGATGTCATTTTCTTATTTTTGGCCATGAACATAATATTGATTGGACAAATTCTGATTCTGAATGGTGGTATTTTGATATGGAAGATTGGATGAGTGGGAAGATTTGTCCTAATAGAACTGTCTCATTCAAGACTTATGGTGTTCATAAAAGAGAAATGACAAAAATCACAATAAAGGGATATAGAGATTTAATGGAAAAATATTGGAAAGAGTTTGAACAAGATATATAATTTATTTTTCTCAGAAATTTTCAAAATTTTATGTGTAGACCCGACTATACCATTACAGATTTGATTGCTCGTGGAATTTTGCTAGCTTTAATTCTATTATATTTCTAAAATTCATTCCTAAAACAATTATAATTCTATCAATCTAAACTTGGTTCATCTAAAACATTTGTAATAATATTTTTCATAGATTTGTTAGGCGAAATAATTTTTTCTACTCTTAATCTTCTACTTCCATCTTCCCATTCTTTTGAATAAACTCTCAATAATGCTCCCGAAATGTGTTTGAATTGCATATTTGGAACAAGTTTGTTTAATGGTTTTTTACAATCTCTTCCAAAATCTGCTCTCACAAATGACCATTCTAAAACTTGGGGAATATCTCTTGAATATTTACACAAAAAATATCTAATTTCCCCTAAAAATAACACTAGATTCATCAAGCCTATTTCATCATATACAATAGGTTTGAACGTGTTTTTTATGATAATTTGAACTAATTTTGTAGGAGTAAGTATGATTTTAGCCTCAAAATCTTCAAATCCAAAAATCGGGGGTGTTATTGTAAATGATTTGTTACTTTCATTAAATTCAATATTGTATGGTTTCTCCTTTTCAAATCTACGTTTGATAATCTCATAAATGAAATCATCATGCAAATGCAATCTAATATTGTGTAATGCAGGTACATCTAATTCTTCAAAATAGTCCCCAAGAATTTCACATATCTCTTCTTGTAATGTTTTATCTTCTATTGTACCCCTTGTAGGGTTTTTAGTTACTTTTTCCCAAAAATTATCTAGTTTGAATCCTATAACCCTATAGTAAGCATATCCAGATACTTCTACTGTTTCAACTAATCCTGCCCTTCTAAGTTCAAAAACATATTTTTTACGCACGGATTTTTTTATTTCAGGAAAATCACTTACAGTAAATGGTTTTCCATCTTGGTTAATTCTAATTGCTTTATTGATAAACTGCTTACCCCCCATTCTAAGTTGATTGTATTTATGTAGTATCTGGTTACTTTCTAACACTTTGATTGCCCTTTCATTAAGTTTCTCAGTTTCTCTGTACTTCATTTTAAATTCCCCAAGTAATTATTAACTGATTTTGTTTTAGAATACAAATCTAGTTTGCTTTTTTTAAATTCAGAAATTTTATCTAGAATTTCAATTTTTTCTTTAACTTCAACTGATTCATCATACAAGATTTGTAAATCTTCTATAGCATTATCATAAAAAATAATAAAATCTTGTATAGATTTACAATAATCTTTTATTGATTCATCTGTATACCATTTTTTTGAACGTTCTCTAATGATTTGTAAATCTTTTTCAACAGTACTTAATGAACATCCAATCTTTTTAGCAATTTCTTTATTTGTATATCCACTGATTTGTAAACGATTTACTCTATCTCTTCTAAATTTTATTTTATCTTGGTCAGGAAGATCTGTTAATGATTTATCATATTCAGGAATCTGAAGATTTACAATTGTTTTTAGTTCTACTAGTGTTTGTTTTTCCTTCATGATTCTTCCCCCATTTTCTCAAATTTGCAATCAGGAAATTCCTCATGATGTTTTACGCATAATTCCACCTGATCATGTAATTTTCCTTCCTGGAACTCTTCTTCTGTGACTGGTAGACTAAATTTTCCCCCATGAATCAAACACTTTACTAATTCCATCTCTTCTCTACTATACAGTAGATATCGAATGAGTAGAGGAAACAGAATTTCATTAAAAGAACAGATCAAAAGAAGAGAGCCTAACATTACTGGGACTAAAAACAAAATTTCCCAAAAAGAAAGTCAAAAAATTGAATATATTTTTGCAGTTGTAGATTATGTATTAAAAAACAAAAAATTCACCGTATCTGATTTACAAAAAAAATTAAAATTTTCAAGAAATAGTCTTGATAAAACAATCAGGATATTAATTGAAAAAAAACTAATTGCAATTTCATTTACTGGACTAAAAAACAAAAAATTCTACAAGATAAAATCTAAAACTAGACTAAAGGAATACAAAAATGATCTAAATCAATGGATGTTTTTTAAAGCAGCTAACGTATCTTTTCTTACAGGTAAAACACTTGATGCTCTTGATAAGTATCAACATTTTATGAGTAGAATACAAAACACAATGAAGAAAAGTGTGAAAAGAAGTAAATTTATTGCAAGAAAAATTTCTGATCTTGAAAAAATTCCATTTCACTTCACTAAAGAGATACAAGAAAAAATTACCGATGTTCCATATCCCAAACCTGTTTATCTAGATTCAATTAATTTCAAAGATGCAAATCTTATAGTAAAAAAATACAATGAATTTCTTTTATGTGATATTTGTTTAAAAAAAGGTATACTAGTTGATTTGATTGAACTGTATGAGTCTAATGAACGTGTTTGTCCAAAACAAGGCCATGTTTTTTCAATTGAAAAATAAAGTACTGAATTGTTCATCATCATTTTTGATTTGATTGATTTTTTTAAAAAAAATTAACACTAGTAGAGTTATTCCAATTGGAATTGTTACTCCAAATGACAAAAAAACCATTCCAAAAATAAAAAATGTATAATCTCTTCTGTCAAATTTTATTTGATTCATCTAGGTAACACTCCTTTTTCTTGTAGATTTTCTATTATTTTTTGATCAATTCGTGCCTGATTTTTCTTTAATTTCATAATTTCATCTTGTAATTGTTCTACAATCATATTTTCTTGTTTTAGTTTTTTAATTTGCATTTCATTTTTTGTTTGATCAAAGACTACCAAGTCTGGTTCTAATTCTAAATACGTTTTCAGCTTTTCTTCGTCATCCATTCTATCATATTGCATTAGATAACCCCCATGCCCTGTCATTTTGTGTGCATAGTTTTCATCATGTTTTCTTGTAGCTAGTGTAAAGAAGTATGCTCTAAAACTATGTGATGTAATTTTGTAAAATCCATTTGATGAATATTTTTCATTGTATCCTAATCTTTCTAATACGTTTGCAAGTGCAGTTTGTTCTACTCTACCTCTAGCTTTGAAATCTCCTTTTGAATTTGTGAAAACATAATCATTATCATCTAATTTGTGAAGATAAGTCATAATTTTATCACCACATTCTTTTGAAACAAATGTAGTTCTACCAGTTTTAGTTTTGGTATATTCAGCATTAATTCTAATAGTTATTCTATCAAATGATAAATCCAAATCTTTTTTCTTGATGTGTAATGCTTCACCTGATCTCATTCCAGAACTGCTACAGGCTAAATAGAAAGCCTGTCTTTTTGGATTACGCGCTTGAGCTGTTACTAAATCTCTTAGTTCTTGTTTTTTTAACGGATATTTCTCTTCAATAATCTTTTTTGGAAAACTCAACAATTGTTTAATGTCTTGAGGATTAGTTTTTACGCCTAGAGAATACAAAAATGTTCTAAGAATACTGAATCTGGTTTTGATTGTATAAGCTCCTGCTTTCTTTGAAATATTCCAATCTATCCATTCTTGAAGAAAATTGTATAATGCATCTTCATATTCCTCATCTCCTTGTTGTTTTTTTATCACAATCAACTCCCCACAAATTTGGTCAGGAGTACTTTGATGCATTTCTAGAACAAATTTCTTGAAATTATTGATTGCAGCTTGAACATTTTCTCGTGAATTTGTAGGTAATAGGGCTAATTTCTTTTCATAATCTGCTGTCGTTTTCTTTTTTGTAAGAATACTCATTTTATCTCACTAATACTGATTATTTTTAATAAAATACCAGTTTGCGATCTTACGGGTTTTACGGTGTTTAAAATGAGGATTTTGAGGTCGCCTAACTTAATATAAGGAAATTCGAAACCGAACACATTGACTTTTGATAAAGGTTCACTAATTCTAGTTGATTATACTGCAAAGGTAAAAGACACTGAAGAAGTATTTGATACAACTATTGAAGAAGATGCAAAAAAACATTCAATTCATGAACAAAATTTCAAGTATCAACCAAAACTAATTTCTATTGGTGAAGTTTCTTATCCTGTTCTAAAAGGACTTGATGAAGCACTTGCAAAAACAGCTGCTGGTGATAAACTCACAATTGAAGTAACACCGGACAAAGGTTTTGGTGAAAGAGATTCTGGTAAAGTTAGAATGATTCCTATTAGAAAATTAGGAGAAGATGCTGAGAAAGTTTCAGTAGGTGATTCTATTGAAGTCGATAACAAAAAAGGAATTATTCGTTATATTGGCT
>Ga0209665_1001701_pt1 | contig 12235 bp, 10 predicted proteins | sample SaaInlV_200m_DNA_2_FD_184675 | JGI IMG/M metagenome (GOLD analysis project Ga0209665, IMG submission 184675) | Marine microbial communities from expanding oxygen minimum zones in the Saanich Inlet - Saanich Inlet SI074_LV_135m_DNA (SPAdes) (version 2) | ecosystem: Environmental > Aquatic >... | reverse complement strand
TGCCGCAGGAATTGACCTTGCTGCAAACATAATTTTGCAAAAATGTGGCATTTCTCTATCTGAAGATAGGCAAAAAATAGAGGATAGACTTTGAGTGAATCTGTTTTTGATACAAGACAACTAAATGATGTATACGAAGAGATTAGAACAGTTTACCTTAATGATAATCGCCCTTGGATAATTGGGTATAGTGGAGGAAAAGATTCTACATGTCTGGTACAATTAGTATGGAATGCATTATCTGCACTTCCTGCAGAAAAACTACAAAAACAAGTTTACGTAATCTCATCTGATACTTTAGTAGAGTCCCCTCAAATCGCAGCAAGAATTACTGGGAGTCTGGACAAAATGGAAAAATATGGACAAGAAGAAAAACTTCCATTATCCACAAATTTACTTCGACCAAAAATATCTGACACGTTTTGGGTCAGATTATTGGGACTTGGATATCCTGCACCAACTGTTATGTTTCGATGGTGTACTGACATGCTCAAAATTAACAATGCGGACAGATTCATTGAAGAAAAAGTCTCAGAATACGGCGAGGCAATTGTACTGTTGGGTATGAGAAAATCTGAGAGTATCTCTAGACACCAAACAATGAATTTGTATAAAATTGAAAACAGTTTACTATCTAGACACTCTAAATTTGCCCAGACTTACATCTATACACCAATAGAGAATTTTTCAGCAGAGGATGTTTGGAACTATCTGTTACAAAACAAAAATCCATGGAATGAAAATAATCGAGATTTGCTTGCGTTGTATCAAGATGCAAACGCCAGTGAATGCCCCCTTGTTGTAGATACTAGTACCCCTTCATGTGGGGGCGGAAGATTTGGATGCTGGACATGCACTGTTGTAGATAAGCAAAGTTACATCACAAATCTAATTGAAAATGGGGAAGAATGGATGGAGATTTTAGCAGAACTGCGAGAGGAATTAAAGCAAACACAGGCACCTGAAGCATGGGAAAAAGTAAGGGAGAAAAAACGAAGATCAGGACGAGTTGAGCTAAAGACTCATGATGTAAAATGTAGCAGATGTGCATGTGTTGTCAATGACGTCTCCTTAAAGAATTGCCCCGTATGTATTGTAAAAGATAATCTTGAAATTCCATTGATCAGATATACTCCAGGACCATACACTATGAAATTCAGAAAAGAGTATTTGGAAAAACTACTAGTTGGACAAATGAAAATTCAAAAACAAAAAAATGATCCAGACATGGAATTAATTCTACCTGAAGAAATTCATGAGATACAAAGAATTTGGAGAATGGAGCAAGGAGACTGGCAAAATTCTGTGTACCAAATTTATGAAAAGATTACTGGAATAAAATTGGAATCTGCTAAAGAAGATTTAGGAGGTTTTGGAGAGATGGAAGAGGAATTGTTGCAGCAGATATGTGTTGAACACAACGTTCCAACAAAACTAGTCAGCACACTGCTAAATGAAGAATTTGAAAACCAAGGTGCAACTCGACACTCTAAAATTTTTGGAAAAATCAAAACCCAACTATCTAAAGAATGGGGTAATGACTTGGATGTAATTATAAAAAATTTGAATATTGAAAAAGAAAAATTTGATGCAGTTGCACCTTCTCAAAGACCATATTATTGTAAAAAATGTGAAGAAGAAATGAAATTTGATGGAACAGGAATTGTATGTAAAATTTGTTGTTTAAGTATTCCAAAAAAGAAAATCAAATCAGCAACAAAGGAAGGTAAAATCACTAGATCGTTGAGGGAAAAATCCTAATGCTTCTAACTAAAATAATCTTAAATGACTTTGGGGTTTATCGTGGAAGAAACGAGTTTGATCTTAAAACCACAAAAGACAAACCAATAATTTTGATTGGAGGAACAAACGGTGCAGGTAAAACTACCCTGTTTGAATCCGTAATGCTTTGTCTATACGGTCAAAACTCCTTTGATACCAAAATTTCTCAAAAACAATACCACAACAAGATTTTAAGATTAATTCATAGAATTCTAGGCACAAAAAAGGCTGCAGATGCTGCTTCACTTGGTGTGGAGTTTCAATATGCTCATGCAGGTAAGGTCCTAGAATACAAGGTGTTTAGAATGTGGCAAAACAATGACGGCTCTGTTGAGGAGACATTGACAATTGAGAAAAGACAGTTTGGTGATGAAAAATTTGTTAAACTTGATTCTTTGGAAGAATCTGAATGGCAGACATTCATTGATCAATTGTTACCAAAAGGAATTACAAAATTATTTTTCTTTGATGGAGAAAAAATTCAAAACATTGCAGATTCTGGAAATGAAGATAGATTCATCAGATCATCATTTGATACATTACTTGGACTAGATTTAGTCAAACAATTAATTGATGATATTGGAATTAGTGTTTTAAGAAATACAGATGGTGAGACAAAATCAATACTGGAAGAAATTGAAAATAAAACCAAAGAAAAAAAAATTACTGAAACCAAATTGGAAAAACTGCAAGACAAGCAAGCTAATCTCAGAGTAGATATGCTGAATTTACAAAAGCAACTTGCAGTTCACGAAGAACAATTCAAAAAACTGGGTGGGCAGTTTGCAGATAAAAAAGATTCTCTAAATGTTGAGAAAATAAAATATGAATCCAAACTGGACAATATTGAAAAAGAGATTAAAGAAATCTGTATGGATATTTTGCCATTTAGTCTAATTCCAAAACAAATGGAGGAGTTAAAAGAGGAAATAAAACTAGACCAGCAAAAAATTAAGGCAAGTCACGAAAAAGATATTTTAAATAAAAATTTTAAAGAACTGTATGATGAAATAAAATCATCGTCATTTCTATCTCAGTATGATTCAAAAACCCAAAAGAGTCTTGCTGGAGATATACAAAAATTATTTGCAGAAAAATTAAACTCTCTTTCAAAATCACAACAGTTGTCGTACAATTTTTCTGAAAACGATATGCGAAGAATTATCAATTTAGTTGACAATGTAAATGACACCGCTGAGAAACAATTGGAATCTCTTGCAAAATCCCATAACGTCTTGAGTAATTCCTTGTCTCTCAACAAAGTTAGCCTTGAAAGTGCGCCTAAAGATGACCAAATCGGCCCTATTTTCTCAGAATTGACTAAAACTAGTCGTGAAATTGGTGAGTTGAAAAATGAACTTGATCATCTTGAGAATTTGGAGGCACAAGAAAAAACGGTCATCATTTTACTAAATTCCCAAATTCGCATGAATCTCACCAAGAGACAAATTGATAAAAAAAGACTTGCAGGTTTAGAGTTAGGACCTAAAGTTCAGGATGTTTTAGAAGATTATTCCAAACTGTTGAGAAATAAAAAATTGGAACTGCTGGAGAGATACATTTTAGATGGCCTGACAACCTTGCTGCACAAAAAAGATTTCATTGAAAAAGTCCAAATCAACAAAGAGACATTTGAAATCAAATTATTCAAAGGAAACGATGATGAGATTACCAAGGACATGTTATCTAAAGGTGAACTTCAAATGTATTCTACATCCATAGTTCAGGCATTAGCTAAAACATCTGGACGACCATTACCATTTATGATAGATACCCCGCTTGCAAGATTAGATGAGGAACACCGACGAAGTTTGGTTAGAGATTTTTATCCAAACGCATCACACCAAACAATAATTTTATCAACTGACTCTGAAATTAATTATGAGCATTACAAGGAACTAGTGCCATACATTGCAAAATCATTTGTCATCTCATATGATTCTGATAATGGAAAAACAATAATTCATGACAAGTACTTTTTTAATAAAAAGGGAGAAAAAGAAATTGAAATTTAATAAAATAACTACCAGTACTACTGTTCAAAAGAAACTGGGAATGATGAGAATCAAAACTGGCCTCACACCAAACATCACTTTGAGGTTTGCACTTTGTATGTCGCTAAAGGATCCGTCAATTCCAAATCCTGATGAGTATAATCAAAATGGTTCTGAACTTGCACCTGCAGTATTGTTTGGAGAACATGAGCCAATCTACCTGGCATTGATGCTTAATCGTCTAAAAAAAGATGGACTGGATCCTGAACTGTATTTGCATAAAATGACCCGCGCACATTTGAACCGCGGCGCCATTGCATTGTCACCTCGAATTAATGATTTGTCTGACTTTTATGAACTGGTAAAAGATGAGCGAAATGAGTGAGCAAAAACATCCAATATACCTTGATTCTCATGCAACCACGCCTGTAGATGTGCGCGTATTTGATGTAATGAAGCCATATTTTACTGAAAATTTTGGAAACGCATCTAGCTTGGATCATCCCTATGGATATGATGCATCAATTGCAGTCCAACTTGCAAGAGAATCAATTGCAAAAGCAATAGGGGCAAACAATGATGAAATTATTTTTACATCAGGGGCTACAGAGTCTGATAATTTGGCACTGCTTGGCGTGATGGAGAAAAACAAAGAAAAAGGAAATCACCTTATCACATGTGTCACAGAACACAAGGCAATTTTAGATACTGCAAAACATTTAGAGTCTTTGGGGTATGATGTAACTTATCTTCCCGTAGATGAGTATGGTTTAATTGATTTGGAGAAATTAAAATCTGCAATTACTGAAAAGACTGTACTGATTTCAATAATGTTTGCAAACAATGAGATTGGTACAATACAAAACGTTTCACAAATTGGTACAATTGCACATGAGCATAACGTGTTGTTTCATACTGATGCAGCTCAAGCAGTTGGACACATTTCAATTGATGTTAAAAAAATGAACATTGACTTGATGTCGTTCTCATCTCATAAAATTTACGGGCCAAAAGGAATTGGCGCACTATATCTGCGCAGTTTGATGCCAAGAGTCAAGCTAAATTCCATTGTGCATGGCGGAGGACAGGAAAGAAATATTCGTTCAGGAACTTTGAATGTTCCGGGAATTGTTGGATTTGCAAAGGCAGTTGAGATTGCAGTTGCAGAAATGAATGACGAAAATAAAAAATACAAAAAATGGACCGACTCAATGCTTGAAGTATTTTCCAAAGTTGGCGGAAAACTAAATGGTCATCCAAGTAACAGACTGGTTCATAATCTAAACATTCGATTTGACGGAATTGAAGGTAAGGCAATTATCAATTCAGTTTCAAAGAAATTGGCCATATCTGCAGGCTCTGCATGTACAACTCAGAATGTAGAGCCGTCTCATGTACTTTTAGCACTGGGATTAAGTGAGGAGCAGTCACATTATGCCATAAGAATTGGGTGTGGACGATTCAATACTGATGATGATATCAAAGTTGCAATTAGTGAGATTTTGAATTCACTTGAATCTCTGAATAAAATTAGAATTTAATTTTTTTAAAATCGTCAAAAACAAGGAATCCTGAGCGTAATGCGCCATCATAATAATTTTGGATAATTCTTTTATGTTCACTTCCAAGTTTTTGTAAGGATCTTTTTAATTCAGGAATGTCCGCATATTTGGAATTTCTTTCAAACAAACTTTCCAGATATTTTTCTGGAGGTAAAGCAGCTAATTTCTTGCAATTACATTCTTTACATGATAGTACAAAATTCCACATTTCATCAACATGTGATCTGCCATAGGCAAAAGGAATGACGTGCTCTACTTCTTGATTTTTTTTGTAAAGTTCATGTTCACTAGGAACTGATTTGGAGTTTAGAGGATCATCACAATAAAAACAATTCTTGAAGAGTGAATACAAGATTTTTCTTTCTTTAACTGTATTTTTTCGGTTTTCTTCTTTTCCTTCAATTTTTTCAATTAATGATGGAACTCCTTCATTGAATGGTTCTATAAATCGAGTCCATTCTAAAATTATAGCTTTTTCTAAAAGTGCATGGTATCTCTTAAAAAATTTCATTACATGTGGATTCAATTTGATTCCTTTTTTGAGATCTATTAATGGAAGATCAGTTTTTCTTTTTGGTCTCTTTTTAAAATCTCTAATGTCATAGTGAAAAAATGTTGGGCTAATATCTTCAATTTCCCTTCCCCTTCGTATGTATTGAAAAGCATATGTTACATCATTGAAACAACTTTTCTCAATTTTTAAAAGTACATCTTTAATTTCGTGATTGAATTTTTCATTATTTTTTATTTTTTCATAGGATTCATGATAAACTTCATTTCCAAAATTCTCAGTAATGATCTTGCTTACAAGAAATTGTTTAATTTTCTTTTCATCTTCTGTTTTACTTACTCTTGTTTCTTTAAATGATGTTTGTCTAATTTTTGAATTACATTCCTGTGACCAATAATATCTCAAAAAATATTCTGCAATTGTTGAAAATGATATATTGTTTTCAGATGACTCAACAGAATAATCTACCAAAAAGCGAGCAAATGCAAATTTGTATGAGGAATCTTTGGAACTTTGTGAGGGATTAATTATTGACATGAATAATCCTTCAAATTCTTTATCAGTTTTTTTTTGACACATTGTGTTTGATATTGAAGACATGGATATTTCCTAACATGAATTTATAAGAATTAATTAGTTACTACTAAAATCGAATTCTTGTTAAAAAGTTTTATACTGAAAATGCATCAAAACTGTGTGCCCATTACTGTTAGCAGGAAAATACTTGATGAAATAAAAAATATTTCTGATGATGAAAATGAGTATAACTTTTTAAAAGAAGTTATGGAAATTTGTGGCGATTTTTCAAATAAAACAATATCTAATAAAGTGAAAATACAACTTGAGCAGCTTATTCCAATATATTATCCAGATGATAGGGTGAATGAAAATTAGTGAACAAATAAGATTTTTAAAAATTAAAATTCAAAATTTCAGACAATATTATGGTGTAAATGAAATTGATTTTGTTGATAGAAATACGGGGTTTACCATAATTTTTGGAAAAAATGGTGAAGGAAAATCTAATATCCTTAATGCAATAAATTGGTGCTTATATGAAACTGAGCCTCATGGGGTGAAAGAATCTAGTTCTTCCGGAGAGGAAGTTGAAAAAATGCCGATAATTAATGGTAGATATATCAAAGAACTCAAAAATGAAACTAAAGCAGAAATAAGTGTAGATTTATGGATTCAGAAAGGCGAAACCACATATATAATTTCTAGAAAACTGTCTGCAATTAAACATACTTTGGAAACAAAAACATTGTCTAGTGGGCTAGAACAAATTTTAATCTTTATTGAAGAAAAAACAGGAATTCCGATACCAAAAGGATGTGAAGTACTTGGAAAACCACATTCCAATTTTCAGGTTAGAGCAAAAGGTCCTAGCGATAGCGATCCTCAACCTACCGAAAAAGATGGCACACCCGAACAAATAGTATCTGTAATTTTACCTAAAGAATTATCTAAATTTTATTTGTTGGATGGAGACTTTTTAGAAAAATTCTGGGAGGATCGGAGAAATATTCAAGAAGGAATAGAACTTATTTCACAACTAAATCTCCTAACTGCTTCTCAAGATTATATTAAAAATGCCATGCCAAGTACTATGAATATAGGAAAAGAATCAGATACTATTTCTTTGGAAATTAAGGAATTGGAAAATATAAACAATTCTGTAGATAATAACGGAACGCCTCTATTCTCACAAGATGAAAGATTTAAAATTAATCCTGATGAAGAAAAAACCCGATTTGTTCATCTTTCTGGAAAGCCACGATTAAATGATTTAAAAGAAGATAAGATAAAAATCACTAAAAATTATCAAAATCTTAAAAAAGAACTCCTTCTAATTGGAGGGTCTACTGATGAATCGATAAAAAAAGAGTATGCTGAAAATAGTGGTGCCCTGGATGAATTGGAAGAAAATTTAGAAACCGCTAAAGCCAAACTTATGAAAAATTATGTAACTGATGGACCTCAATATATCCTTAAACAAGCAATTGAAAAAACAGTTGGAATCATTGACGAACGTATAGAATTAGGCGATCTGCCAAACAAAAATAAAAAAATTCTTGGAGACTATTTGTTAAAAAAAGGATTTTGTATATGTGGAGAGCCTCTAGAACCGGGACATAAACGAACTGAAATACTGAATGAATTTATGAAAATTGCATTAGGTAACGAAAATTTGGATAGTTTTCAGGAGCTAGGTTGGAAATATAAAAATGACTTTATTGCAAATTTTGAAAATTGGAATAAAGAGAAATTTGGCGCACCTTTAGAAAACTATTCTAAATTAGACGATAAGTATGAATCTTTGACTCTGAAAGTTTCTTCTTTACAAAAACAATTAGGCAATACAGGAAAACGTGCAAAAGAAATATCTGATCTTATGGATTATCATTCTCAAAAAATAGAGTCGGTTGCAACTTGGATCGCTAAATTAGAAATAGAGATTAAACAAAATAACAACGAAATGGGCAAAAAAAATATTGGATTACAGACAATATTGGCTAAAAACACTAGAGCGACACGAATTGCATACCAAAGAACAATTTGGGAAAATGCCATGAAAAAATTTGAGTCTGTTTATGATAAATTAAAGAATGATATTAGAAATGACGTTCAGGAAAAAACTTGGAGTAATTGGAAATCCCTTTTGTCAAATGACTCTGAATTTAGTTCATTGGCAATAGATGAAGAATACAATGTTTCAATTTTAGACAAACATAGTTTTAACAAATCCTTGAATTTGTCTGCCGGACAAAGCTTACTTCTAACATTGGCATTTGTTGCTGCAATTAGAGAACCTACGGGATTTGGATTTCCACTTGTAATAGATTCACCTGCTGGAAAAATTGATGGTCCAAATTCCCATAATATTGGTGATAATCTACCTGATTTTCTGCCTGATGCCCAAGTAATTATGCTTGTAACTAGTAAAGAATACACTGATTTCATTTCCCCTGATCCTGATTACCCTAATATTCCAAAAACTCCTGTTTGTGAATTATTTCAAAAAAAGATTAATGTTCAACATTATAGAATTTCTAAAGAAAAAGATGAAACAAATCTTAATGTAGGAAATTCAAAAATCGAGAAAGGAAAACTTATTTTCAATGATGCGGTTAATCATGAAGGGTATATGGTGATATCTGATGAGTGATCAAGAAAAACAAAAACCACTGGATTTCTTTTTTGACTTCCCAGCATTTGTTAACTATGGACAACATTCTAAAGATATAACTAAACAATACTCCGAACTAAAAAATGAATCGTGGTCTCCTTTTTTAGGTCATAGGTTTGTAGATATTTTTATTTTTTGCATGGCATATGCATATGTTCGAGGCATTGAACCTGAGAGCCCAAAAAGTGCAAGTAATGGAATTCCAGGGAACGTATTTGATCAAAAAATGTTTGACTACATGAGATTTGTTTCAATAAGTCAGACGGGAGAATTGGAGACAGGCGCAGATGCAAAAAAGACTGTGAGAATTTGTGAAGGATATGCATATGCTGGTTTCAAAAAGGTCTACCAACGTTTACAGACGTTAAATTCAGAAAAATTAACGCCTGAAAAAAAGATTAAGGTTTTGATTGACGAAAGTCAAAACAAATCAAAAAAATAACCCATATTTTAAAAAATGATTTTTATGGATAAAATTTTTGAACCAAAATTGAAATGGAATTCATCTGATGATGATATGATGGATGATTTTTATAGACATGCCATGAAAAATTGTTCGGAATTTCAACTTTTATCTAATTTTTCTTTAATTCTTAACTTGTCCCCTGAACTGTTGAATTTTATTAATCATGATGGAAAAATTAGACTGATAATTAATTTAGAATCCTACTTGACTCTAAAAGATATTTTGGAATTTGATCTGTTTAACTCCGAAAAATTTTTAGCTGATTTTTTACTTGAAATGATAAAAACAAATACTTTTGAATTAAAGTTGTTGAAGATTTTGGGATGTATTCTAACCAAGAAAATTGAAAGTAACCCTCAATTAGAAATCAAAATTGCAATTCCAAAAAGAATCTCTGAAAAACCTCCCTCGATCATAGGTATATTTCATTATGAGAACGGTGAGATAACATCTATTTCAGGGGGGCCAAATGTGCCTAATTCTGATAACTCCCTTGAAAATTTTACTGCATATACCAGCTGGGGAAATGAATCTGAGTATAATGTAATTAATCAAAGCAAATTTTCTAACTTATGGGATGATAATAGTAGAAATCTGAATGCATACCGATTACCTGACATAGTTGAAAATTATCTTATAGATCTTTATTCTGATTCTGTTCAAGATCTAAAAACAATCTCTGAAAATTTTGAAAAAGATGATGGTTCCATTTCCCAGGTAACCGAATTTGAATTCTTTGATCATCAAAAAGATGCTATTAAAAATTGGATTTCAAATGATATGTGCGGATTATTTGAAATGGCAACTGGTACTGGCAAAACAATAACGTCATTTGGTTGCATGTCGCATATTCAAAAACAGTATGATAGAACAGTGACTGTTATCGCATGTCCATATAAACACCTTGTAGAACAATGGAAAACAGAATTTGAAAAATTTAATTCCAAAGTAGGTGTGGATGGTAAAATTACATTTGATAAAACCATCACCTGTAATGGGGATTATCCCAAATGGAAAGTCCAGTTTAACAACCTTGCATTTGACTTTAATGAGACCCCGCTGGGAGGAAAAACCCCTCGATTAAATCAAATAATAATTTTCACTACTCATGACACATTAGCTAGTCCGGATTTTATGTCGAGATTAGAAAAATTGGCCAACACAAAAAAATTTTTAATAATTGACGAGGTTCATGAAATCACTGAAAACAGATCTTCAAAAGTTCTGTTAGATGATTATGAATTTCGATTAGGTCTTAGCGCAACTCCTAATAGACATATGGACGAAGATGGGACACAGATATTGAAAAACTATTTTCATAGTTCCAAATGTTTTGGGACTGATGTATCTGATGAAAAAGTTTGTAAAAATTGCTCAAAGGAATTTATTCCATATTCATTAAATTTGAAAAAAGCAATTCATGATTTGCATGTATTGTGTGAATACGAATATCATCCACACTATGTAGAATTGACATCTGAAGAAATGTCCATATACAACGATTTAACAATGCAAATTGCTAGATTAGAACAAAAAAGAAAAAAAGGTATAAAGTTATCAAAAAAAGAATCGTACCCTTATTTGGCACGGGCAAATTTGATTGCAAATGCAGAGAACAAAGATGGCAAATTAGAGGAAATCTTAAACATTGAATTTAAAAATCATCTACAAAGAACTTTGATCTATTGTACCAATACAAGAAGAAGTGAATCTGATATTTATGATCTGAGTCAGTTAGAACGAGTTAAAAAAATTCTTTTTTCTCACAAAATTAAAAGTGATTCAGTAACACATCTTGATTTGACAAAATTAAGATTAGAGATAATTTCTGAGCTGGAGGGAGGAATGCTTGATTGTATTACAGCTGTAGGTTGTTTGGATCAGGGGGTAGATATTCCGTCTGTAGAAAATGCCATCATTATGGCTAGTACTGGAAACCCCAAACAGTATATTCAGAGAAGAGGTAGAATATTAAGGAAAAGTAAATTAACAAACAAACAAAAAGCATTCATTTATGATATCCTTGTTGCACCGCCATTACCTGAACTAGACGAAGAACTCAGAAATATTGAAAGAAAAATTTTTGCCAAAGAATTGTTACGTCATAAGGAATTTGCTGAAATTTCAAACAATGAAGAAGAAGCTACATCAAAAATGAAAACCATTGCCAGGAAATTTAATCTGGATTTTGATAGACTAGATCGAGATTATATCAAAAATGAATTACTCTGACAGAGATTTTTTTGTTTTATCGTGAAATTTCTGTTTATAATAACTGCCTCTGGGTTTTTGACGTACTCTAAAACTACAGCATTTACATGTCCAACCGACGGTATCCTGTGTGGCTTGTCGACCATCTTTTAAAATACAGCCCTTATGATCAATCCAAATATCACAAGTTTGACATCTTGCTTGTCCAGATTCATATCTTCCTGTTCCTATAGGTTTGGTTACGCGATATTTTTTACAAATTCCATTACAAATTCTTTTTTTTGGATCACGTGTTATTGACAATGTTCCAATATCAAATCTGTTCAATAATAATTTTTATTAGTCTGTCCATGACAAATTCATTTTCTAATTTAGATTTTTCTTTAGGCTCTAATTTGATATCCATGTATGTGTTATCTTTGAAAACAGAATTTTCAGGAATTGGGTAAGTTCCAAAACAACTATTTCCAATTAGCTCGAAATCTGAATCTGGATGAGCAATAAAGTTTTTGACTTTTA
>Ga0209665_1001688_pt1 | contig 12269 bp, 11 predicted proteins | sample SaaInlV_200m_DNA_2_FD_184675 | JGI IMG/M metagenome (GOLD analysis project Ga0209665, IMG submission 184675) | Marine microbial communities from expanding oxygen minimum zones in the Saanich Inlet - Saanich Inlet SI074_LV_135m_DNA (SPAdes) (version 2) | ecosystem: Environmental > Aquatic >... | reverse complement strand
TCCACCTTCATGGCCTGATGGATTAGATTTTGAAGTGTTTCATTTTTCAACTTTAGAAAAAGCGCATAAAGAAGCCACAACAAAAGAACATAGAGAACATACTACAACCTATATTTGGTCAAACCCAGACAAATTTCTCTTAGGAAATGTACTGATGTCTAATGGAAAAAAATTTTTTAAAAATCAAAGATGGACAGTAGATTTTCCAGAAGATTTTGAATTTGTGAAAAAAATATATGAAAATTTGTATAAGAAAGATCGTATATTTTTTACTAATGAAATTTTATCATTTTTAGAAAAAAGACCAGATATTTCTAAAATAAATGAACATCTAACAATCCATAATGCTGTACATTAATTTAAAATCTCGAATTTAATCTTGACTCTTTTCTAATATCAACGCTTTTAGAGTAAACCCTAACGTTTTACTAAGATTTTGAGATATTTCATTGTTATTATGAACTGCAATAAAATATCTGTCTCGTGGATTTTGTTCAATTAAAAGCTCAACAGATTTTTTTCCAAATCCATTTCCTTGAAATGGGATTAATATTTGATAACTGATATAATTTTTCTTTGATAAATTCACACTTCCTAATACTTTATTCTCTGAATCAATTACCACATACCATTTGTCTAATTCATGATTATCATTATCATATAAAAATTTGGAAACATATTTTTTTGAATCATCATATGGTGGAAGAGGTCGTTCATGAATACATGCATAAGGAATTTCTCTAAACTCTTTCAACATGTCATATAAAATTGGAATATCATTTTCTTCTACTGATCTTATTTTTATTTTGGATAAACTCAAAGTAAATATTTACTATTTTTTTAACTATAAAACCTTATTTTCAATGTAACTTTTGAATATAATAATTTAATTGGGATTTTTTTATTTTTGTAAAGAAAAAACATAGATTCCAGTGGCACCACTTTGTGGTAATTCATTATTTAACGGAATAATATTTTTTTCAATCCATGTGAGAAATAATTTTATTTGTTTTGTATTTTTAGGTAGATTTGTATCCTTCAAAACTTTTGGTAATCTTCTCTGAAGATCTTTTATCAAAACATCACCATGACTCCATCTTTTGTCATAAGTTTTCCATTTGATTTTCATATTCAATTTTTGAGCAAAATTTTGAAAATCAATAGGAGTAAAATAATGAAGATCTGCCAAGGTTATAGGAGATTTAAACAAGTACCATAACGTCATTAAGATATATCCTCGTAGATTTGTCCAATTTGGACATGTGATAATGATTTTACCTTTTGGTTTTAGACATAATTTGAATAATTCCAAAATTTTAAGTGGATTATCCATATGTTCCAAAGTACCATTTGAGACTATCACATCAAATTTTCCATTGATTTTTTTTACATCAGATACTTCAAAACGGAGATTCTTGTGTTTGTATCTTGCTTGTGCTTCATCTATTGCGTCTTTAGAATAATCAATTCCTAAAACATTAGCACCTTTTTTTGCTGCATTAAAAGCAAAAAAACCAGTTCCACATCCCACATCAAGTACTTTTTTTGATTTCCATGAAATTTGTTTCAAAATTTCTTTTACATCAGAAGTAGGAGTGTCTAATTCAGGAATAAGAAAAGTGGTGAAATGTTGTTTACTATTTTTAACATATACTTTATTGTAAAATTGTTTCAAATTTTTATTGTTTTTCAATTTTAATTTTTTTATAAAATATGATTAAATAAATCCATCTAAAAAATTTCTTTCAAATATAAAACACATAGAAGAAAATCAAAGAATTATTGAAAAAATATTAGTAGATGAATATATTGAAACAATCAATAAAAATTAATGACTAATTAATTATTTTTTTAAATTGAATATTTGGAATAAGACAAATTGTTTCTACAATTACAGAGAGTAAATATCCAAAAGCTAAAGCAAGAATACCATATTCAGGTGTAAGTACAAGTATAATTATTACAAATACGATAATTGAAATAATTTTACTCCAAACAATACTATTATTTTTTTTATTTCCAAGTAATTTAGAAGTAAATATTTTAGTGAAGGTCAGAGGTATAATACAAAAACTAATAATTCTAACAACGTCAATGATTTGAATATATTCTGGGAAAAAAGTGGAAACCAATAGAGGTGCAAAAATAAATCCAAAAATTGAAATTAATACTGAAATTAAAATTGTTACTTTTTTTAATTGAATATTTTCCTGTCCACTAGAATCATGAGAAAGTGTGAATTTAAATGCAATCAGAGTGAATATCATTCCAGTATTAACTAATTGTTGTGCAAGAGAAAATTCTCCAAGAATTCCAAATCCAAGAATAGGTACTATTAAAAATTTGTAAAAATTACTATTTAATTTTGTAAATATTTCAATTATATAATTATTAAAAATAAATTTTGAATGTGATTTAATTGATGACAAAATAATCTTAGTATTTTTAATTTCTTTGTATACAATTATTATGAATAAAACATATGACAGTGATAAAGCAAGAATTATTCCATCTGAACCATAAAATTGTAAAAATAAAAGTCCTAGACAAGCAGTTAGAATTTTCTGAGATAGATGATATTTTGAATAGGATGAAAATAATTTTCTTCCCAATAATTGTCCAATTGCTAAAGTATTAAGGACATAACCAAAAAGTAAAAAAACAACATCAATTTTATAAAATAAAATCATAATTACGAACGATGCAATTATTGTTAAAATCAATGAAATAAAATAAAAAGTGGATTCAAGTTTCAATTTTTTAGCAGAAAATACAATCATAGAACTTTGTGGAGCAATAATAACAAATGCACTAGCAACCATAGCTATAGCAATAAAATAATGAATTTCTCCATATTCATCAGGGGGAAGTTGTGATGCAAGAAAGAACCAAAATACAGAAGTAATAATTGACCCTACTATATCAGCACTTCCAATAAATGATAATGCTCGTAAATTACTAAATGCCAACAAAAAATAAAATACATCATAATTATTATTTGTTATACATAATTGATACTAACTAAATCAATTTTTTAAAAAAAATGGAACAAAAAAAAGTATCAAAATTAATCAAGGTTAATACTCAGAAATATTTTAGTACACTACTAGATGAAGAATTCTTAAGTAAGATATTTTGATTTTATATAATAAATTGTTAATTAATTTAATTAGTAATAATATAAGACTAAAAATTTCATTCTTAATTATATTTTTAGTTGGAATTAGTATTAGATTTTTTTATTTTCCTTTTGATTTACCGTTAATTATGGATGGATTGGATAATTTTATTTACGCAACTGCAATTAACTATTATGGACATTTACCAGTAGAATGGACTCCGATTAATAACGGATGGCCAATATTTCTTTCATTTTGGTTTTCGATAATTAATTTAGAAAATACTTTACAATATATGCAATTACAGAGAGTAATTTCCATTATAATATCATCTTTAATTATGATCCCTGTCTATTTTTTATGTAAAAAATATTTTGATGAAAAAATAGCACTTGTTGGTGTTGCATTAATTGCATTTGATCCAAGAATTATTTATAATTCGTTACTAGGAATTACAGATTCATTATTTATTTTACTAGGAATAACATCTCTAGTACTTTTTCTAAAATATGAAAGAAAAGTAATGCTAATTTCTTTTATTTTAGCTTCATGTGCCACCATTGTACGCGCAGAAGGATTATTCCTATTTTTTACACTAACAATATTATTTTTTATAAAATATAAAATATCTAAAGAAATTTTGAAGACCTATATTCCTTGTTTAGTTGTTTTTATGTTAATTTTAATTCCAATTATGGATTATAGGATAGAGGTTGCCGGATATGATGGTATTTTTCAAAGAGGGACATTAGGAGCAACTCAGATTATTTCAATGACAGATAGCAACGATAATTCAGAAATTATTGATGGACTGTCACTATTTGCAAAATATTTAGGATGGATTATGATACCAAATTTTTTAATATTTTTGCCATTTGGAGTTATTTTATTTTTTAAACATAGAAAAAAAGAAACTAATTTTATCATAATTTTTGTAGTTATCTGTAGTCTTCCAATTTTATATGCATATCTTCGTCAGGCACAAGATACAAGATATTTGTATGCTCTATTTCCAATTTTTTCATTAGTATCATTATATGCAGTTAAAAGTTATCTAACTAAATTTACAAGAAAAGATTTAATTTTATTTTTAATAATTGTTGGAATTCTTATTAGTTCAATTAGTTTTTATGAATATAAAAAAATAGATTATGAACAGGAAAGAGAATTAAATGAAATTGCTAAAAAAATTCCTAAAAATATAACGGGAATTAACCATCACCATACAGTGGCAAAATATATTTCAGTTACAGAGATATCAGAAAAATGGCCATTTGTGTTTTATGATGAAACACGTAAAATTACATACATATCAACTAAAAATTATAAAAATTTAGAAAATTTTATTTTTTATTCAAGAGATGATCTAACACATTTAATGGTAGACAGAAATTCGGAACTTCCCGAATTTTTACAAGACGTGTATTATTTTGAAGAAAAGTATCCATATTTAGACAAAGTATATGATTCTAAAGATAGTGGTCTTAAATATCATATCAAATTATTTAAAATAAATTATGAAAAATATGATTTGATAATGGATTAACAATAAGTTAATTATGGAATTTATGATATAATTAAAATATGTCAAATTTTAAAATTGCATTAATTCCAATATTAGTAATTATAATTACTTTTTCTTTATTAGGGTTTTTTCAAATATTAGATCTTGAATCACAATTAATTGGAGGTGGACATATGTTAAATCCGCATTTTATTGAAACTCCTTTTTTTGAAAATGATTTTTCAAAATCACGAACCATATTTTTACTTGGGTCAAGTCAAGTAGCATCATCAAATGTTACACAAGTAAATGATCTAATATCTAATAAAAATATTTCAATATATAATCTTGCAACAAGTGGAGATACGCCTTCAAAAAGAATAGATCAATTAAATGATATTATTTCATCTAATCCGGAAATAGTTTTTTATGGAATTTCATATAGGGATTTTAAATTCCCTTATAACTATAATATATCATATATTCCAACTTCTGAACAAATCAACTCATGTTTCTTAGAAGAATATTTTATATCAAATCCTGAATTACTAATGAGGTATTTTTTAAAATCAATAGGCAGTAAAGATTTGGGCATACTTTCAAAAACATACATGAAAAATACTCCATTTTATGATTACAAGCCAGTCTTAATTCCAAATGATTCAAAATTTATTCAAAATGATTCTGTTAAAACATGGGTAAAACATTGCAACATGCATGAAAATATATCATCAATAAATACAATAATATCTGAATTTCAATCAAATAACATAAAAGTAGTTATTTTTACAACCCCACTACATGAATTATATTTAAAATCTATTAGTGACTCTCAAAAAGAACAATTTGACAAAATGTTAAGCAATTTAAGTGTAAAATATAATGTAGAGATTTATAAATTTGAAGAAAAATATTCTGAGCTAAATATTTGGCAAAGTCCTGATCATATATCATATCATAAAAGTATCACAAAATATAATGAAGACATTGCATCAATGATAATTAAAGAAAGTGAACTATAATGTTATTTACTACCATAGAATTTATCATTTTTTTTATTTTAGTAATAACAATTATATCAATAATCAAGTATAGAAAATTTCAACATTTCTTTCTATTATTTGCTAGTTATTTTTTCTTTTATTTTTCAAGTAATTATTTAGTTACTCTATTAATTTTCTCAACTATTTTAGATTATTATATTGGAAAAGAAATTTGGAAATCAAAATCTTTGCGACGTAAAAAAATACTTCTAATAATTAGTCTTGCAGGTAATTTAGGTTTATTAGGATTTTTTAAATATTCTGACTTTGCAATTTTGCAATTTAATATTTTAGGAAATTATATTAATCTAACAGAAAATATACCATTACTCAATCTAGTACTACCTATTGGAATTTCATTCTATACGTTTCAAACTATCTCGTATACTGTAGATATTTATCGTGGTCATCTTGAACCAAGTAAAACATTTCGAGAATTTGCATTGTTTGTAACATTTTTCCCACAATTAGTAGCAGGTCCAATTATTAGAGCCAAAGATTTTTTGCCACAACTTAGAGATAAATTGGATAATTTTGGAACAAGAAAAAGACTGTGTCAGATTAGTATTCATGATAAAAATCTGAAATTGGGAATTACAATAATGGCGTTTGGATTTCTCAAAAAAATGTTCTTTGCAGATCATATTGCAATAATTGCCAATGATATATTTTCCAATCCAATTGGAGCAACTTCATTTGAAATTTGGTTAGGAACAATAGCATTTGCATTTCAAATTTATGGAGATTTTTCAGGATATTCGGATATTGCAATAGGTGCTGCTCTGATTTTAGGATTTAAACTTTCTATGAATTTCAATAAACCATATTTTGCAACTTCTTTTTCAGATTTTTGGAAAAGATGGCACATTTCCCTTTCATCATGGTTTAGAGATTATTTGTATATCCCATTAGGTGGAAATAAGAAATCAGCTATCCGATCATATGGAAATTTGTTTACAGTAATGATTTTAGCTGGATTATGGCATGGAGCTGCATGGAATTTTATCATTTGGGGTGCACTTCATGGAATATATTTGATGATTCTCAAAATTATAGAAAAAATATTTCCAAGACTATCTCAACATTTTTTCTTTAAAACAAGAAATGGTAAAATAATTTCCATTTTGGTAACACAGTATTTTGTGTTTTTAGCATGGATTCCATTTAGAGTACAAGGAATAGATGAAATAATTTATTCCATTAGTAAATTTGTTATAATTGATTTTCAATTCTCAGAGGTAATTCCAATTTTGATGTCTCATAAAATTCCTGTCTTTATTTTAATATTATTTATCGCTCTTCATTTTATTTCATATAGAAAAGGTAATTTTGTTGAGAAAATTTCTAAACTTAATTTGAAAATATGGTTTGTTGTATTAATGATAATTTCACTATCCATAATTTTATTTTATAATGGAAATCCAGAAGATTTTATTTATTTTCGTTTTTAATAATTGTTGGAATTCTTATTAGTTCAATTAGTTTTTATGAATATAAAAAAATAGATTATGAACAGGAAAGAGAATTAAATGAATTTGCTAAAAGTATACCAATAACAATAGGAGGTTTAAACTATCATCCCACAGTAACACAGTATATTGGTCCTTCAGAAGTAAAAGAAGAATGGCCGTTTGTATTTTATGATGAAACACGTAAAATTGAAACAGTAAAAACTAATAATTATAATAATTTAGATGATTTTATTTCAGATAATAAAAATGAACTAACTCATTTAATTATAGATAATAATTCAAATTTACCAGATTTTTTAAATGAAGTATATTATAATGAAGGGAAATTTGATTATTTAAATAAAATTTATGATTCAAGTACAATTAATTATAATTTCGAAATAAAAATATTTAAAATAAATTATGAAAAATTTAATTCAATTGAAGAATAAAAGTGAAATATCCTCAATGAAAAAATAGAAAAATCATTTTGTGCCTAAAAAATCCTAAAAAAGGATTTTAAGGGCTTGTTTATTGAAATAATATGAAAACTAATTTTCAAAAAAATAAAATTGTAGAACATCCAAAAGAATCCCTAGCACCACAAGCAGGAGATAAAAAAGACTACACTCAATCAGAATTTGAAGAATTTATTATAAAATCAGGTGCAGTAGGTTCATACATGATTTTCAGATCAAAAGATGAAGAAGATGAAATGGGAATTAGTGAGTTATAATTTTAAGTTATTGTTCAAATAATTTAAAATTAATATCATATATGAGAATAAATTGGAAACTGCTAATCAGTCTGAAATTGAAAAAGTAATGAAAAAGGTATACTTTGAATTTGATACTCCTGCTTCATATAAAAATTGGGTAAAAAATTTTGCGTTGAATTTAGAAAATATTTGGAAAGAAAAATCAGCTAAAAAATTATCAGAAAATACTGTAAGTAATACAGCTATAGTAATTGGTCGTGGACCTTCATTAAAAAATCATGATCATCTAAATAAAATAAAATGTAGTAATTATAATGGTGCAATTATATGTACAGATGGCGCACTAACAACTGTATTAAAAGCAGGAATTACTCCAGATAAATTTCCAGAATTTTATGTAGTTACAATGGATCCAATTTCTGAAACTGGAAGATATTACAAGGATGAAATAATTAATAAATATCGTGGAAAAATTAAAGGGATTTTTTCTACAGTATCTAATCCAAGTACAGTTGAAAAAGCAAGAAAATTAGGGATTGAAATTTTTTGGTTTCATAGTCTTGTAGATTATGATGAAGGTGAAAAATCATTTAATCAAATTTCTGCATTAATGACACGTGCAAAAAATCATGAAAATGGATTACCAGCTATTCAAACAGGAGGAAATGTTGGAACAACGTCATGGTTTCTTGGTTGGAAAATTCTTAATTGCAAAACAATTGCATTAATTGGAATTAATCATGGTTGGGAGGATACAGATTCTTGGGAGACAATAATGACACATAATGGAATGTGTAAAATGGTTGAAATGGATAAAAACAGTGAAAGTTTCAAAAAATTATTTCCTAGAATATATAATCCAGATTTTGATTGTTACTGCATATTAGATCCTATTTTTCAGTATTATAGTGCAGGATTAAAAGAATTTATTTTTAGATCCCCTCAAGACATTAAAACAATTAATGCTACAGAAGGAGGGTGTATTTTTGGAGATAGAATAAATTCAATGAAATTAGAAGAATTCTTGATAAGATTTGATTAAGTATTATATATTGATTAAAGTTAAGACGAATTGTGAAAGTATTATTTGTTGTTCCTGAAATTCGTTTAGATGGTGAACCATATAGTATTCCATTATGGGCAGGAGTTTTAGCATCAATTGTAGAAAGAAAAGGTGGTCAAGTAGGAATTTTAGATTTAAATGCTTTAAGAATGAATTACAATGGAAAACATGTTCCAAATGAAAAAATCATTGAAGAGATATCCAGTGAAAAATGGGATCTTATTGGAATAGGAGGATTAACAACCACATATGCCAGAATGAAAGAAATTATTCCAATGTTTAGACAGTATAGTAAAGACTCAATAATTATTGCAGGCGGAGGTTGGATCACATACAATCCAGATGAAATAATGGAATTAATTCCAGAAATTGATTTAGCATGTATTGGTGAAGGTGAAGAAACATTTTCTGAAATATATGATCATATACAATCAGGTAAAAGTGATTTTGAAGATATAGCAGGATTATGTATTAGAAAAAATAAAGAATTTCATTTTACACAGCCAAGATCATTAATTCCAGATTTAGATAAAGTTCCATATCCGTCTTATGATCTTTATGAACTTGATATTTATTTCAAATATTCTTCATTACCATATTCAGTAGAATCTATCAACTCAAAAAGAAGAATGTCTGTAGTTTGGGAAAGAGGATGTCCAAGAGGATGTACATTTTGTTCGCATAATGGAATGTCAAGAATAGATATGCAAAATATTTTGGGAAAAGGAGATAGGAAAAAAGGTGAACTTTTAGTTAGAGAAGTAGATAAAGACAGTGACACATTTTCATTGCCGGCAAGGTGGCCGACACCAAGATATGCAGTAGATAATGTCAAAATGTTGTATGACAAATATCAAATAGATTTTCTAACCATAAGTGATGAAAATATGACTAGTAATCTAAAATGGACAAAAGAATTTTGTAATTTGTATAAAGAAGAAGGTCTTGATAAAATAATAAAATGGGGAACGTTAGGTGATGCACCTAGTGTTGCAACAAAGCCAGAAATAGTTAAAATTATGAGAGATGCTGGATGTTCATATATTTCATTTGGGTTTGAATCTGCATCAAATAAAGTACTAAATGAAGATATTAAAAAAGGTCAAAGTAAAGATCATTTACAAAAAACAATTAATGCAATTAGAGGTTCAGGTTTAACACCAATTGCAACTTTTATGATAGGCAATGCTCATGAAAATATTAATGATTTAATGGAAACAGTCTCATTTTGGATGAAAAATAAAATCACGGTTAATCCATTCATATGTACACCCTATGTAGGAAGTCCAATTTTTTATGAATACAAAGACAAAGTTCTACAACAATATGATGATAGAATAAGGATTTTAAAACAAAATGCAGAAGAGAATAAAGAAATACTTCATAAAGTTAGACTAGAGGCTATGGATAAATTTATGAAAGAATGTGGTAATGCAACCGACTATACTGCCACAATCAGTGAATATTTTACAATACCAGAACTATTTGCATTAAAACAATTCATGTTCAAATATGATACTAGAAGAATGTTACAAATGGCTCACCAACGATATGAGCAAACAGGTTTAGAACAATGGAATCATGATGAAGAATGGTCAAAATATTGTCAAATCTGTGAATCAAAAAAAATGTGCGAAATCAAGGTATCAAACTAGAATTTCATTAGCATTTCAACATAAAATTTCTCTAATCTAAAATACTTATTATTTTGTCCCAGATTAATTTACGCTGTTTACAAGAAATTTAAATTAAATAATGATTTTTGTATAGAAAATCCTAAAGATTATTAATTTGGCGATATTTTCGTAGTTTATGGGTTTAGGATTATTAAGAAAAGCTAAAAATTTTTCACAAGTTTTTAGCAAAAAATATGAAAACGAAGGTTTTTGGAAAAAATTTGGAATTGAATATTATGATAACTACAAAAATAAAAAAGAGTGGGTAAAAAAACAAGAAATATTATTAATTGAACACCTAAAAACACTAGAATTTGATTCAGTATTGGAATTTGGATGTGGTTTTGGAAGAACAGCAAAAATTTTATCTGAAAATTTTTCTATTCAAAAATTCAATGCTTTTGATTTATCTTCTCATCAGATTGAAAATGCAAAAAAATACTGTGAAGGATTAAACATAAAGTTCATGACATCATCATTAAAAGATTTTGATACTAATGAAAAATTTGATTTGGTTTTTGGTCCAGAAATTTTAATGCATATTGAACCAAAAGATATTGAATTTGTTATTAAAAAAATGATGGGTTTCGCAAACAAGTATTTTATTGCAACTGTATTTCCACATGAAAACCAAAAAAATCATCGAGGAACCCAAAAAATTTATCGAGGAACCCATACATTTTATCATGATTATGAAAAAATATATGAAAAAATAGGTTTACCACAACCTACAATTATTCCTGTAGATGGAATTAATGAAATTCATATCATTGACATGAAAAAATTAAATCAATGAACATAATTTACATTTCAATAAGTAAGAATCAAATAAATTAAATTCAAAATATTGTCAAATTTGTGAATCAAAAAAAATGTGCGAAATCAAGGTATCAAACTAGAATTTCATTAGCATTTCAACATAAAATTTCTCATTTTGAATTTTTAAGATTTAATATAATAATAAATTTTTTTATATTTTTAAGATAAAGATTGTATTATATGATAATAGCAAGTAAAAGATTTTAAAAATTAAATTTCAATCATTTTTTTAGCACTGATAGGGTGTCCAATATGTTCACCGTTAATTATTTCACCATATTTTGGATATTGATACAAATCTTCAATGTCTTTAATTTTAAAATTTTTGACAAGATCACTTTGACAAAAAAAAGCATTTACTCCGTTACTGTCACAACCTAATAATGTGTAATTTTTTTCAAGACTCAGATTTTTTAATGCCAATAAACTTGCCCCAAAATAATTAGTTCCATCCCACTGAGCATCTGCATCATAAGATACTACTTTACTTTCATTGGGAGGTATAGATGAATTAAATTCTATCACTAATACTCGTGGATGAAATTTAGTAATTGCTTTCCAAACCCAATAATCATTATAATCAATATCTATAGATAATAAATCAAAATTTTCAGGTACATTGTATTTTTGAAATAAATCTTCAATGTTTTCAGCAGTAATTCGCTCATTTTTAATATCTAATTTAAAATGTATTGAACGTTCTTTACGTTTAATTATTTTTTTTGAAAAGTTAACATATTTTTTAATATTATCACTAAATCCATTATTTCTATTAGACCATGCTTTTTTCATAACTCCTTTCCATTGAATGTCTTGATCTGCACCATAATCCATCATTAACCCAGTCCAATTTTTTTTTTTCTAAAAGATAAACAG
>Ga0209665_1001682_pt1 | contig 12314 bp, 13 predicted proteins | sample SaaInlV_200m_DNA_2_FD_184675 | JGI IMG/M metagenome (GOLD analysis project Ga0209665, IMG submission 184675) | Marine microbial communities from expanding oxygen minimum zones in the Saanich Inlet - Saanich Inlet SI074_LV_135m_DNA (SPAdes) (version 2) | ecosystem: Environmental > Aquatic >... | reverse complement strand
GTTTTTCATATCATGAAAAATATTTAATTATTGATGGATCTTGATAGTTGATTTGATCTACAATATGCTAAAATCTTGATGATTTCTATGTAGCCAAAATTTCCTAGAGAATTAATAGATACAAAAAAACAAAATGGGCAAAATGACACGTTTGTTATTCTAATAGATGGAGTTGAAGTAGCATATCAAGAACCAGAGACATTTTTAGAATTTAGAGAAATAACAATTAATTTTGAACAAGGTGATTCAGAAATAGAGATTTTGGTGACGTTTGAGATATGAAATCTCTCATTCTAGCCTCAATTATTACACTTTCTATGATTGGAATTGTAGGAATCGATGAATCTTTTGCAGGTGAACCTGCACTCAATATGCGATTAATTGATGAATTTGGAAATAGTATGCATAATGCGTATGTGAATCAGGAAATTTACATAAGCTATGACTTGGCAAACAAACAGAACAACATTCAACCTTTTATTTTCCTCATTCAGATTAAAGATGACACTAATACTGTAGTTCATCTATCTTGGCTATCTGATTCTTTATCTGCAGGTGAAATTTCTAGTTTGTTGTTATCTTGGACTCCTACTGAATCTGGAACATATACTGTCACTGGATATGTTTGGGAATCTTTTGACAGGATAATCCCCTTGAAAGATCAAGTTTATATGAAAATAATTGTTCAAGGAGATCAATCATGAAAAAACCTAATTTACAAAAACGAGAATATGCATTGATTTCAATTTGTATTGGTATGATGTTTTTGTTTCCTTTACAAGTTTCTTTAGTTAGTACTGAAAACTTTTCAGAATACTATACTTCATCTCATCAATTGAATCTAACAAAGACTAGTTCCATTGATGGGGTTCAAACAACAGAAATTATTCCAAAAATTAGTCAAACTCCATCTGAATATTTTATTATGATGTATGAACGTGTAGCAGTTGGATTTACTTTACAAACAATTAGCGGTTATGGCTGGTGGATGCCATTAGTAATATTTATCGTAATGTTAACTAATTTTGAAGAAGAATCTACAAAAGAATTTCCACCATTGTTATCTACTCACTATCTTCCAATGATTCTACCAATAGTTTCAGCTGTAATGGTAATAAAATTCTCAACAGGCATTTCTCCTTGGAGGAGTATTTTGTATGCTCATATTATTGCCAGTGGAATTGGGGTATATGCAATGATGAATATCTGGCCAAATCTGTTATCGTAAATTATTATTTCTGAGAAAAAGTAGAACACTTTATGAAGTTCATGCAAATTATGTAATCATGAGGCTAGTCTGGGCGTTAATCCCTGTATTTTTGATGGTTTCTGTGATTGGAATTGTAGGAATACAGGAATCCTTTGCAGATAAAGATACACATCTTTCAGAGGACTATTCATTGGGTGAGATTCAATGGTATGAAGCATCTTATCCATTAGGTGGACACGGTACACTAAGGATTATTGATCCAGATATGAACATAAATCAAAAATATGAAGATATTTTTAGAATTAAAGTCTGGTCTGAATCGGATCCTAGAGGTACAATGATTTCTGTAACTGAAACTGATAAATCAAGTGGAATTTTTGAAGGAAGTGTTTTATTTATCACTGAATATACTCACTCAGAAAATATAATTTACGTTACAAATAACGATATAGTTACTGCAAGTTATACTGATACAACATTACCTGCAATACATTCTGAAACAGAACTTGAAGTTACCACTAGCACAATAACTGGAACTTTTAATTTTCGTGGTTATAGTAGTGTTATAGCCAATAATTTGAGAATACATGATTTATCTGGTAATGTCATAGACCATCTAGAAATTAATCAGCAAGGAATGATTAGTACTAATATTGAAAATGCCAAAGATGAAACTCAACCATTTGCATATTTGGTACAGATTCAAGATAGTAATGGCGTTACAGTCTCACTAGCATGGATTATAGGTTCATTGTCAGCGAATCAATCATTGCAGACTGAACTGGCATGGACTCCAACAAAAAGGGGATCTTACACAACAACTGCATTTGTATGGGAATCAGTAGATAATCCAACTGCATTATCACCACCAACATCCCTAACAATCAATGTGAAATAGTCAAACTCTGGAAAAATTAATGTGTTTTTTCCAATCTAATCAATGGTTTTAGTTTCTAGATAATCAACCGTGCATAAAAAATAGAAAAAAGTGAAAAATCAGGCAGAGATACTGTCTAATTCGTACTTTAATTCATCAATATCTGCTTGTGTGAATCCTTCTGGAATTTCATCTGGGTTCTTTCTTAGTTGTCCTAGTAGGAGCAAAAATAGCCTATTTTGCATGCTGTGAGTCTTTTTTTTCTGCTCTGAGATTATCTTTGTCCTTCCCTCCAACTCTGTTTCTTTTATCTTGACTCTTACCATGTCATCTATTGTCAGGTTTTGAATTGCCAACTTGTACTGGTCAAACAATTCCTCCAAAACTGGTACGAAATAAGATGAATCTGTCATCACGGCTCGATTCTCTTCATCTTTGTATGTGAGATGTCCTACCAATCTTTCAGCAGTTGCCATCTTGATGTTTGGCGTATTTTTGAGAATTGTCAAGAATCTCTTTCGAAACGCATGACAAGTCATTTTCTTATGTCGCCGATAGACAGTATTCTTTGTATCTCTTTTTCCTGCTTGAATCAGAGTTCGTCTTATCGAAGTATACACTGCAAACTGACTCATTGGTAGCAGTTCATCTCCATTGTGGTTTTGTGCCAAAAACACTGGAGTTTCTGGTGTGAATATCTCCCCCGCTTGTTTTCTTTTTGCATGATATTTCTCCAATTCCACAGAGCATTCTGGAGAACAAAAAGTCCAGTATTCTTCCACACTTTCTTCATAGATACAAAATGCTTTACACCCTAATGGCATGTCTTTGAGGCGTTTCATTTTCAGTTCTATGATTGCACCTACTCTGACACCAGTTGATGCCAAAAACAAAATCAGTGCTCTGGTTCGTATGTTCTTTGCAACACTGAGCATCTCTTGAATGTCTCGTGTTGTGTATGCTAGTTTTCCAGTTCGTTTGACTTTCTTTGGCAAGAGTCTTAGAATCTTTTTCCACTTTAACTCATAGTCATTTATCTCAAAAAATGCTTTGAGTGCAAAGACTCTGATTGCTCCAGAATTTGGGGATTTTGTAGGATCTGAAGTTTCAGTCATGATGTAATCTTCAATCATTTCTTGAATCTTGTCTTTGTCTATCCTTGCGAGTTCATCATATTTCTCCTTGGGATAACCTGAGCGTTTCATAAAGTGGTCTAGGTATTGCTTGTAGACCTTGTAGGTAGCATCAGACTTTACACTTTTTTGGAATAATAGCAGGCTTCGTTGCATTATTCTAGTTGTTTGGTTTTTAGGGTATTTTACCCCCTGTTTATTGTCTACTTCGCGGAAACCTTCGTTTAATTTTCTTTCCACTTGATTGAGCAGCCAATTGAAGGGTCAAAATCTTTTTCAATTTTTTCTCCAGATATCAATTTCTCCATATTGATAATCATTGTTTTTTCAGTTGCCTCATCATCGGGTTTCATGGCGTTGTCTATTTTTCCATGAAAAACTAACTGTTTTTGTACATTAAACAAGAAAGGATCTGGTGTACACATGGCACCATATTTTTTGGCAATTTCTTGTGATTCATCTACTAGATAATCAAATTCAAATCCTTTCTCTTTTGCTGTCTCCTTCATAGCTTCAAAACTGTCTTCTGGATAATCCGTAGAATCATTACTGTTAATTCCAATTATTGCGATATCCTTACCGCATTTTTCAAATAATTCATTGAGTGCATCTACTTTTGCTTTTACATATGGGCAATGATTACACATGAAAATTACTAGAATTCCTTTGTAACTCCCATAATCATTTAATGAATGCATTTTATCGTCAATACCCATTAATTCAAAATCTGGTGCGATATCTCCTGTTTTTAGTTTAATTTGTGATTCTAAAAGTACCATATTGAAAATATCGTGTTTTCAAATAAAATCCTTACCAAGAAGACAACAATTAAAATCCACACTTTATCCATTCTTCTTGTGGGCCGGTAGTATAGCCTGGTAGTATACCCGCCTTGCACGCGGGGGGTCACGGATTCGAATTCCGTCCGGTCCACTTTCTAACCATACGATCAATACTGAAATTCAGACTTCAGGATGGATTTAAATAGGATAAGTTTCCGTTTTTCTATATGACAAGTGCAGCAGACGCATGGCCGGTTTTCATACCACTCATTGTTGGTTTAACTCCAGGTTTAATTTACTGGTTAGCAATTACCGCAAAGAGAAAATAAAATTTACATCTATTTTTAATTTATTTTTATTCCCCCTAACTGTTAGTGTAGATTGGGTTTAACGTTGTTACCTTTCTTGTTCACTATTTGTTATGTTACCTGAAATTAATCCCAAATCTCATGGAAACTTATGATGAAAGTAGTTTTGTGTGCATTTTTGATATTACTTTTAGTTCCTTTTTCACAAGCATTTTCTGCAGAAACTACTGACACACCTTCTACACTTAATGTGTCTCTAAGCAACGAGTCTCCATTTGTATATCAAGACTCTGAGGGTTATACCGTAGTTGTTGGATTAGTTGATAATAACAATCCGCTAACTCCAATATCCAATGTACAAATCCAAGTAAGTTTCTATGATGATTTTGATCCTACTCCTTTAGAAGTTGTACAGGGAACCACGACACTTGAAGTAATTTCTGCTAATGGCAAATCAACCTATTCAATTCGCTCTCAATCCTCAAATCCAAGCATATCTGAGGCTTCAGTCTCTCTATTGGGATTTGATTCCTCTGTAAAAAAGCAAAAAGGACTAACAGTCTATTCTACTGATGTATTTTTGGATACATCATTTCAATTTTCAGGAGTTTTACAAAATGGAGGAGCTCCAAGTACTAATACCAATGTCTATCTTGCATTTTATGATGGATTTGAACCTCCTAGAATTCTTAGTGTATCAACAATAGAACTAGGAAATATGTCTCTAAACACTGATGTGGCCTTTGAGTTGGATGAAGAAATTAACTCAAGAGCAGTAGGGTTTTTCTTATTTGCAGAATCTAGTGTTTTCATTTCTGACTTGGTAGATATTGAAATTCCTGAATCTCGAATTCCTGATAAATTAATCACTATCTCAAATGTATCCGTAGAAGATACTAGTGGAAATAAATTATCTGAACTAAGTGTAGGTTCTCAAGCAAACATAAAAAGTGAAACTTGGATTCAATTTGCTACAGATGGAGAATCTAATGAAACTGCTTACACATACTATGTACAAGTAAGAGAATCTGGTGAATCCCCATTTGTAGAATATGTTGGAAAATTTGATGGGCGATTTATTGGAACAGGTCAAGAAACACAAACTATAGATTGGATTCCCGAAAAAGCTGGTTTGTATTTCATTGAAACTTTTGTTTGGGATCGAAATAATATTCCAATTGCCGAGCAAGGTCCATTTGTTCTAGTAATTGTAAACTGAATTCAATTCTTAATCAAAGAAGAATTCATGAAATTATCAAAATAAACCAAAATTTCTAAATAATTTAGAGTAAAAATCAACAAAAAACTAGTAGATTTATTTTCAAAGAACATTATCATCTAGTATGTCTAAATTCTCTCTTGTAGCAATGGGTGGAACTTTTGATATTATCCATAAAGGACATCTCACTTTACTATCAATCGCATTTGATATTTCTGATAAAGTTATCATAGGAATTACAAGTGATGAATTTGCTGCAAAAAAAGGCAAAATTCCTATAAACAAATATGATCAACGTTTTGAAAATTTAATATCTGTTTTAACAAAAGAATTCCCTAACACTTCTTTTGAAATGAGCAAACTAGAAAATGATTTTGGACCCGCGGTTTTAGAAAAAAGAGTCGAAGCATTAGTTGTCAGTGATGAAACAAGTAATCAGGGAACTATTCTTAATGAATTAAGGGCAAAAAAGAATCTTCCACCCGTTCAAGTTGTTACGGTTCCAATGTTTTTGGCAAAAGATGGTACTCGAATATCTACGACTAGAATCAAAAATTCTGAAATCGATATTGATGGAAACTTGCTATCAATTGACAAATAGCTTATCGAACTTTGAGTAATTGAAATAAAACAAAATTCTTGGATTAAGCCTTATGGCAATCATTAACCACATGATGAAAAAAATTGATACTGATGTGGCAAATCTCAAACAGGGATTACATCCTCAAAATCTTTCATACTGGTATGATAAAATTATCAAAGAAACTATTGAAATGGCTCCTCCATGGCTTCAGGATAAAATCAAAGTACATCAAGATCCTGTGCTTCCAATGAAATTTAATTTAGATATTTCAAAACGTGCTGTAAGATATTTTATGATTGTAGTTGACAATAATTTAGATGATATGCCATATTCAACAAAACTCTATTTCCTTAAAGTACAAGAAATAATGTCAACTGAAATGGACAAATCTCTAGTTTAACGGGATTTTTTTATTCTAGGCACAAACAAAAGCTCTAAGTATCTATAACCAATTGATCTCAATTTCTCTATTAATGGATTTATACAAATCAAAGTATTCAGATGGAAAAACAGATGGAAGAAATTCCAGACGAGAAAATAACACATCTCGCTCTTTTAGAAATTCTGGAGACACCAGAGGTTCAAGAAACGATAGAGATGGATCTACAACTGTAACTTGTGCTGATTGTGGAAATCAATGTACAGTTCCATTTGTTCCAAGAAGTAACAAACCAGTTTACTGTAGTGATTGTTTCAGACAAAACAAACCAGATGATTCAAGAGATGATAGACGTTCAGGAAATGATAGATATTCAAGAGATGACAGAGGTTCAAGATATTCAAGAGATGATAGACGTTCAAGAGATAATGATAGAGAAGATACCGAGGTAACTTGTGCTGATTGTGGAAATCAATGTACAGTTCCATTTGTTCCAAGAAGTAACAAACCAGTTTACTGTAGTGATTGTTTCAGACAAAACAAACCAGATGATTCAAGAGATGATAGACGTTCAGGAAATGATAGATATTCAAGAGATGACAGAGGTTCAAGATCATCTTATGGACGAGAATCTAGTAGAGGTGATAATAGATCTAGAAAACCTCGAAATGATAAATTTTTGAGAAAACAAGAGAGTTTCTTTTCAGGCGGCTCAGACAAATTTTTTGAAACAATTAAAGAAAAATTATATGAAATTCTGGGTGGAAAAGTCTGTTCTAGTTGTGGTTTTAGTGATGAAAGAGCTTTAGGAATTAGTCCAATTTCTGAAAATGTCACTACTGATAATTCTGGACGTGGTGGTGATGCTGCCTCATGGGGCAAATATATCTCGGCACCAGATGTTGCTAGAGAAGAACTAAAGGTATTTTGTTTAAATTGTAATCAAATTAGAGAACCATCCACAAAACCTACGGCAGAAAGTTCAAGACCAAAATCAAAAAAGAGCAAATATTTCCCTAGATAATCAGTAAAATCACCTTTGAGAATTTGTTAACACTTTAATTATAATTATTTTCAAATTAATCTATGAATAGTGATTTTAAAGCATTAGGGATTTCTCTAATTGGTGTTGTTGGAATTTTAGCTGCATATGCTGCATTTGGTCTATAGAATCATTCTTTGACTATTTCTACAACATGTTCAATTATTTTAGTTGAAATTAACGTGTGTTCTTGATCCAGTACTGATTGTATAAAATCTGCAAAATACTCTACTGTTTTTTCATCTTTGAGTAGTATACTATGAGCAGATTTATCTTTCAATGAAATCACCAGTTCATTTTTCACAATATTTAGAATTCCGGTGATGAAAGTTTCTTTTCCATCATTTATGAAAATAAGACTAGATAGTTTTTGTGCCTCATATTTATCATCACAAATAATATTGATTTTCATTTATTCTCAAAAAGAAATTGATCTATTTGGTTTTTAGCTTTTTCTCTGTTTTCTTGATGGATTGCAAGAAATGCATTTATTTTTTCAATCAAGATTGCTTTTAGTTCACCCGAAAGTAGTTTCCCTGATTTATAATCTTCATAAATTATTTTTAATTTATCATCATCTGGCTCAAAAAATATTCTTAAGTATTGATATGATACATCGATATCTGGATTTCCACCAAGTTTTCTATGTTGTTCAATATCAGGTTGTCCTCCTGAAAATGCATGTTTGTTAATTTTCTTTTTTACTTCAGATGGAGAATCTGTTGTGTATATTGTACCTTTTTCATCTGATGCTGACATTTTTCCACCAGGTCCTTCTAAAGCTGGAATCATTATATTGTGAATTAATGCAGGTTTTTGTTTTCCAATTTTTTGTGCTATGTCACGTGTTAGTCTAAAATGAGGATCTTGATCAACTCCTAATGGAATTAACACCGGTTGATCTTCAATAAAACATGGAGCTGATTGTAACGATGTATAAAATATCATTCCAATATTTGTTTCATTAGTAAATCCAAATGTTGCTTTCGTATTTGAAAAATTAATTTTTTTTGCTACCTGAGCTGCAATTGGATATAATGTTTGAATGTTTCTTGTATTTATGATAATTTTTGTTTTTTCTGGGTTGAAACCTAAAGCAATAAAATCCAAAGCATTCTCATATGCAAATTTTCTTGTGTCTTCTAAAGTGAGATTTGGTTTAGAGAAGAATTTTTCATCATCTGTAAGTTGGAAATACATATTGACATCAAACTTTTCTTGTAACCATTTAGCAAACATCCAAGGTACCAAATGACCAATATGGGTATGTCCAGATGGTCCTCTTCCAGTATATAGAAAGAATTTGTTACCTTTTTCATATTCATCTAATATTCTAGTCATTTCTCTATGAGAGAAGAAAATACCTCTTCTGAGCATGAAATTATCCTCTCCAGTAATACGCTTAATTCTCTCCAGTAATTCTGAAGAAATTTTTTCAGTTCCAAATCTCTTGATTAGTTTATCATAGTCAATATCGCCCTCAACATGCCAAGGCGTTACAATAAAGTCATCAGCTGACATTCATCTTGACTTAGGTTAAGGTTTAAAAAGTCTTTTTCGGATTCTTTGCTGTTGTCGCAAGTTTTTCATGATATTGAAAAAAAAATTATTACCTCATTAAGAGATAATCCAAAACAATCTCCTGAATCCCTAGAAAAATCAACACAACTTTCCCCTGATCAAATTAGACGTGGAATTGAATGGCTAAAACTTAAAGATCTAGCAATTGTTTTTGAATCAAAATCAAGTGTGATAAGTTTAGGAAAAAATGGAATTGAATCCTTTGAAAAAGGATTACCTGAAAGAAGATTACTTAATTTACTAAAGGATGGTTCAAAAAAATTATCTGTCTTACAAAAAGAATTAGGATTTGTATTTGGACCTTCAATGGGGTTATCTAGAAAAAATAATTGGGTGGATTTTTCATCTGATGAAATTTCTATTAAGAATCCGCCATCAGAACTTCCAGGTGAAAAAACCCTCAAACTAATTGGGAATGAGAAACTATCTAAAGATAGAATTGATAGTGCTGATTTATCTGGACTTTTAAGAAGACCTGATTTTATTATTGAGGATATTATTAAAACAAAAGAAATTTCGTTGTCTGATGCTGCAAAATCAATTAAGATTTCAGATTCAGTTGGAGGTATTGATGTTGAAGCTAAAGTTCCAGAAGTTTTTGTCGCAAGAACTCATCCACTAAAAGATACGATTGATGAAATTCGTGAAATTTTTGTTACACTTGGCTTTTCCGAAATTTTAGGCAACATGACACAATCAAGTTTTTGGAATTTTGATGCACTTTTTACTCCACAAGATCATCCAGCTAGAGAATTACAAGATACGTTTTATCTTGATAGAATAAATGCTAAAAAAATTGGAACTCCTGAACAAATTAGAAAAGTTTCTGAATCCCATAAAAAGAATTGGAGATATCAATGGGACATAAACGAAGCAAGAAAAATGGTTCTTAGAACTCATACTACTTGTGTAACCATCAAACATTTAGCTGAAAACAAACCTAATGAGGCACGAATTTTCTCATTAGGACGTGTATTTAGAAATGAAAAAGTCAGTTACAAACACCTCGTGGAATTTAATCAAATTGAAGGAGTTGTTGTTGGAAAAGATGCATCCTTGAAAAATTTAATGGGAATTCAACGAGAATTTTACAAACGAATAGGAATAACGAAGATAAAATTCTGGCCAACATTTTTCCCATATACTGAACCATCACTTCAGACTATGGTTTACAATGAAAAATTGGGAAAATGGATTGAGTTATTTGGAATGGGTATTTTTAGACCTGAAGTAACCAAACCCCTTGGAATTACACAACCTGTTTTAGCTTGGGGTGGTGGAATTGAAAGAATTGCGATGCTAAAATATGATCTAGCTGATGTAAGAGAGTTTTACAACAACAATCTTGGATGGTTAAGGAGTGCTAAAAAATGCCAGTAATTGAATTATCTTATTCTCGTCTCCAAAAATTAATTGGAAAAGTATCGAAAAAACAAATTTCTGATTCTTTACCTTTCCTTGGATTGGATATTGAATCAGAAGATAAAGATCTTGTAAGAGTTGAATATAGTCCAAATAGACCTGATTATTCAACTGATTTTGGAATTGCACTTGGTTTGCAAGGGTTGCTTGGGATTAAGACTGGTCCAATAAAACTAAATGTAAAAAAATCAAACAAATATCCGATTTCTGTTAAATCTAATGTCTCGAGAATTAGACCATTTGTAACTGGAATTATTGCAAAAAATGGCAAAATTGATGATAAAACAATCAAACAATTAATGACAATGCAAGAAGATCTACATTTTGGAATTGGAAGAAAAAGAAAAAAGTCCTCTATAGGAATACATGATTTAGATAAAATTTCATTTCCATTAGTTTACACTACAACTAATAAAAATCACAAATTCATTCCACTAAACTCTGAAAAAGAATTGGATATATCTGAAATACTTGATACAACTGATGTTGGAAAAGATTATGGTTCTTTACTTGGACAGTCTTCCCAAGTTCCTATAATTTTAGATGAGGAACAAAATACAGTATCATTTCCACCAATTATCAATGCCGCTGTTACAACTGTCACTACTAAAACAAAAAATCTCTTTGTAGAGGTAACTGGTCTCAATAAAGACGATGCTGAAGACATGTTATCAGTAGTAGCCACTGTTTTACAAAGTGCTGGTTTTACTTTAGAATCCGTAAAAATTACAGGTGCTAAAAATTCTGCACCAAAATTAGAATATAGAAAAATGACTGTTAATCCTTCATTGATTAACCAAATTTTAGGTTTGAATCTTTCATCTACAAAAATTATTTCATCCTTGAAAAAATCTAGATTGGATGCATCATCTAAAGGAACAAACATTATTTGCACAATACCTGCATATCGATTTGACATTTTTGGTCCTATGGATTTAGTAGAAGAAGTTGCTTTAGGATATGGAATTCAAAATCTTGAACCTACAATATCTCCTTCTCAAACTATTGGAAAAACAAACCCCGTTTCATTAAAACTAAAATCGCTAGATCAAACTATGATTGGACTTGGATATCTTGAAGCTTTGAATTCTAGTTTGACTAGTAAACGTGTACTATATGATATGACTAACAGAGATTCAACAAAACTTCTCTCAGTACTTGACTCAAAAAGTAGAGAACATACTATTTTACGTGACTCTATACTTCCAGGATTATTAGAAAATCTTTCAAGAAATATTCATGAGTCTTATCCTCAGAAAATGTTTGAAACTGGAACCGTATTTGCAACTAAAAATCCAATATCTGAAAAAATTAGTTTTTCCGGAATTAGCGCTCATAAAGATGCAAATTTTACAGAAATAAAATCAATAATTCAAACTACATTAAACATTGGATTTGGAATTAAAGTTGAAACAAAAACTTCAACTGATTCTACATTTGAAGAAGGTCATTGTGCATCAATTACACTAGATAATATGCCAATTGGCATTGTTGGAAAAATTGATTCAAAGATTATTGAAAATTACAAAATTCGTGTACCTGTAGTGGGATTTGAAATTTCTTTGTCAGATTCTATCCTTAAAAATTAAAATAAATTAATTAAAAAAAATTGTTTTTGATATTATTCCTTCAATGGTTTTTAGTAGGAGTGATTCTATAATTAATCGCCCAAGAGCAAGCATGCAGACGGATTAGGATGAGTCGATCGTAATGATACCAGTGATTTCTAATTCACCCAGGCGTGCTACATTATGGGCAACCCCGGTTTCAGAACGCGA
>Ga0209665_1001678_pt1 | contig 12324 bp, 8 predicted proteins | sample SaaInlV_200m_DNA_2_FD_184675 | JGI IMG/M metagenome (GOLD analysis project Ga0209665, IMG submission 184675) | Marine microbial communities from expanding oxygen minimum zones in the Saanich Inlet - Saanich Inlet SI074_LV_135m_DNA (SPAdes) (version 2) | ecosystem: Environmental > Aquatic > Marine... | reverse complement strand
TGTTGCATCTACAATATTTGTAACATATTTTGCAATAGTTTTATCTGCATAAATTTTCTTGTTAAATTTTTGAATTTCTAATATTTTATTTATGGATATGGTTGGAGTTATCTTTCTTTCATCCCCCTTTGTGTATCTTTCAATAATTTCTATTTCTTCATCTTTTGTTGGATATGGTACAATAATTTTTTGAGAAAATCTATCTATTTGTGCTTCTGGTAACTTGTATGTTCCTTCAGTCTCAATTGGATTTTGAGTTGCAAATACAATGAATGGTTTTTCAATTTTTATTGTATCTCCATGAATACTAACTTGTTTTTCTTGCATTGCTTCAAGTAATGCTGATTGAACTTTTGGTGGTGCTCGATTTATTTCATCAGCTAAAACAAAGTTATGAAATATTGGACCTTTTTCTATTTGAAATGTGTCTGTTTTAGATTTGAAAATCTTAGTCCCTGTAATATCTGCAGGAAGAAGATCTGGGGTGAATTGAATTCTCACATGATTACCACTAAAAATTTGAGCCATTGTTTTTACCATGAGTGTTTTAGCCAATCCAGGCACACTTTCTAGTAAAATATGTCCCTCTGAAATTATTGAAATCATAATTTTCTCTAAAACATCTTTTTTTCCCACAATATTTTTTTGAGATTCAATAATTGCTTCATTTAATAATTTTGCATAAATTTTTGATTGTTCTGTAAGTTGTTGTATTTCTTTGTTTGATGTTTCTAAAATGGTTTCATCATGTGGTTCCATCAGTTATTTACCCTATTTTTAAATTAATACTCACTGGTTTATTCGATAAATGTACCAACTACATTAAAGATATTTTTTTCCATTTTTAAGTAAAGTTGAAATATTTTTTCATTGGTCTCTGTGTCTTTTTCTTATTTCTATGTCCTGTTGCATATGGTGATATTTCTGAAATTGAAGTAGACTGGATTCTTGAAGACCAATATGACAACGAATCCATTATATCTGAAAAAAATTCTGTAAACGAAATAATTGAATTTTATGATGAACATGAAATTTTTTCTGAATTTATTACAAATAATCAATATACAATTGGTGGTGAGAAAATAGATGTTCATTCAAAAGAAGGCCAATTGTTAAACAAAATTTTAATTGAACAAAAAAAAATTAATAAAGAAAATTTTCTACACATGATACATTATCTTGATAGATACTCTGATGGATACATTGAACTTGCAGAAGCACTTTTAGATCCTGTAAATCAACAAAAATATCAAATTAATGGACGTGTTTATGATGGAGATATTAATTCTAATTTAGAATATTTTCTTTTTGAGAGAGGATATGCTGCGGATAATTTTGAATCTATTCCAAATTCTATTTTTTCTCCAATAAAATATGATGATGCAAGAGCCCAAATGTCCAAAGAATTAAGTTCTGGAAATGGAGACCATGATCTTCGTAATTATATCCCACAGTATGTGGATACAAGTGATCCAAAAATAATTAATCAAAAAATGACTTTGGATTTATTTGATCAAATTTCAAGCACACATGACTCTATTTTTAATCCTGAAATAAACAATATATTTTCAAAAAGTAGCGTATCTGAAAACCTTTTTGATAAATCATTTGAAAATACATTGATTCCAGGCACAACTTTTGAAAATACACAACACGTAATTGATGATGTGGATTCTTCTTCTGAGTTCTCATTAAACAATTCTGATCCTTTAACAATTATTCTTGTCTTAATTTTACTATCTACAATATCTGGTTTGATATTATTGGGATATGTATTATTGCAAAAAACAAAGATATCTAAACCTCAACTTTTGGTGGAGTCTAATTTACCATCTGTTAGTATTGAGCAAAAAACTAAAGACATGTTAAATTTATCTATTAATCTATTTAAAAATAATTCTCATAAAGATGCATTTGAAAAACTAGGACAAACAATACGGTTCTACTATTGTAATAAATTAGATTTGAATGTGGAAATGACTTCTTTTGAAATAATTCCAGAATTAAAAAAATCTAAAATTGATAATTTTGAGAATATAATAAAATGGCTTTCACTATGTGGTAGTGTAGAGTTTACCAAACATCAATCTCATAAAACTGAATTTAATAATATTGTATTTTCTTTTTTAAAACAAATTTCTTAATTATTCAATATTAATTGAGCATAAAAAAAATGACTCATACTCATTTGTAGTTCCTACAAATCGTTTTATTTCAAATTCTTTAATATCTTTTAACTCTAATCTATTTTCTCCTATTGGCTCTTCTTGACGATCAAACAATGTTATTTTTAAAACAATTTTATTTTTTTGAATTTTGTTATTGTTGTATTGTCCTGAAATTGTAATTAATCCAAATTCATCTTTAATACAAGAATAATTTTCTACACCATACTTGTTTTCTTTTTCTACATCAATTGTTTTTTTTACTGTATTTTCTTTTTCATGAGTCATTTTTTGTAATATTTTATGGACTTCTAATCTTTGATCAGTATTTTTGTTAATGTTGTTGAGAATTTCACTCATTATTCTAGTTGTAATTTCATTTTGATTTAATTCAAAATTATCATTTTCATAATCAAAATGTTCTTGATATTGGTCAGAAAGTGTATTTTGTATGATAAATGTGTCATAATGGCATATGGTGGTGGCACCATTACTAGAATACTGCAAAAAACATTTAAAATTTTCATTAACCATGCCTGAAAAATGTGCTTTTTCATACATATTTTCAAAATTATTATCTTCAGATCCTTTCCAGTAGTCTAACAAAAAATTCTCATTTTCAAACTCTTTTATTTCAATTAACATAATCGGAACCTTGAATTTGTAATTAATTGGTTCATACACCCTTCCAATATCTTGTAGTAAGAATTGTCCTGATTTGAGAATTTTTGAATTCTCATCAAATGTGGTTTCTTTATGAAAATACTTCCAAACCTGTCTGTTTGTGATTTCTTCAATCTTTTCTTCTGTAGGAAGTAAATTCTCTAACTTTGATGAATTATCTATTTTTTCTTCTCCCCACGAAACCCATTGAACGGAAAATATGATCAAAAAGATCATGGATGCAAAAATTAGTTTCTTCAAGTTAGTTAAATTTACATTTTTTTTATTAATGTCTTATTGGTACATTTATCGAATAAACCATTTCTTTTATAATAAATTTTAATCACTAAGTATTGTTGAATAAATTATACTTAACGATAATGCTAATTGCCGGATTTACATTATCTGTTGTATCTGTAGTAGATGATGCAAGTGCTGGGAGCAATACTTTGACATCTCCTGGAATTATTATGAAATTTTGTGAAAACCCTGCAATGACATTACAAGATTGTAATGAACGATATGAGGGATATACATGGACTGATAGAGTTAATGTGTTAATTTATGCCCCTGGTTATAACTATGATGATAAAAAAATTGATAATATAGGAAAAACATTCAATGGTGGAAATATCAAAGTATCTACAAGACATTCTTCTTCTGATGAAGTTGTATTTTCTGAAACTGGACCTAATACTGGACTCTTTATGGGTGTTGTAAAATTAACAGGACAATCATCAAAAGATGTTCATGACGAAAATAATGTTCAGATTAACCCTATGGGCATGAACATGAATAATTACCATACAACTTGTAATATGATGCAAAGAACTATGGGCATGTGTACCACAACGGGATTAGAAACAAGTTCTCATGATTGGGCTGTTAAATTAAAAACAGATCATCAAGATGGTGCAGTAACTGTGAGTTGGCAAGCAAATGAAGATGTCAATGTTGTAAAATCTGCAACTTGGGATTGGAGGTTAGGTGAAATTGAATTTACAAAAGAACAATTTGGTGTAGATGAACCTATTACATTCAAAGTACATGATGCAGATTTATGGAACCATCATGCAGAATTTCATACTTATTACATGAGGGCTTGGTCTGATAGTGATTCGGCAGGAATCTATGTTCCGGTACAATTCACCCCAAACCATGGTCATGGGGAAGACATGTTTTATGAGGGTGTTGAAACACAATTATCTGAACCTGCATCATCCTCTTTGACAAAATACACATCTGATGGCGAGTATAAGACATACTTTTGGTGGAATCCGGGTGGGGTTATTGGAGTTGATAAAGACTATTCAATTAATTTGATGATCCATGATGGACTTACTGATATTCATCAAACTCATTTAGCATATGGTATGGAGATTTGGCTTAATGGAGAATTATTGGAGACTAGAACAGATCGATTTGCAGGTGATGGTCATGCTGTTGAATCAATAAGATTTGATGAAAGAGGAACTGCAAAGATTGTAATTACTGATATCTTTAATTCTGAATCTCGTCAAGATTTTTCATTTCAAGTTGCTCCTGAAGCAATTGTAAAGCAAGTTGTAGGTAAACATGCTTCTTTTGCTGAAGGTAATATGCCTGAAGATTGGAAAGGTAGAATTCATGGACATTATGTAGATTTACTTGAAGGCAAATTTTATGTAACTTATGATGACTCATCAAGTAGTCTAGATACATTACGCGTCAGTGATGGTGATTCAATTTATGTCGAATACACTGATAGGACATTACCTAAAGATGATGAGGGTGTGTTTGGAGGTCCATATTCAAATGCAGATAGAATAGAAATTAAAACACAAGCCTTTGTGTTTGATCATCAAGTGGGTATGATCACACCTTAATTATTTTTTGAATAGATCCGAAATATGTTTTCATTGAAACTTTTTTCAATAATTGTTGTTCTAATTATAATTGCAGGTTCTTCTGAAATTGTATATGGTCATGGTTTGGGAACTGTTGAAAGTGATGTATTATTTTTTAATGATTCTTTTTTCAAAGTTAAAGTTCAAACAACACCTGATGTACTTTCGGGGAATGAGTCAAGCCTTGGATTTAAAATTTCTTTAATCAATGATGATCAAAATACACTAGTTTCAAATGTAAAGTATAATGTTAATATTTTTGATGCTCAAACTGGTCATCAAATATTATCTTTTAATGCATTTTCTCCTGATGATTCTTTTCATGCTGTAATATTTCCTGACTCTGATGTTCTTTTTTTAGGTAATTCTGATGATAATGGTGCCTGGATTGGCTCTGTAAATGGGCCTCTTGAAATCCATGCTCCTGTATTTCTTCAAGGTGGTTTGATTCAAGTTGATGTATCTATTTTGGAAATTAATTCTAAATCTATTTCTAAAAATTTAACTTTTGAAACTTTACTAACTATTGGTGAATACATTCCATTTGAAGTAAATTTTGATGATAAATCATTTGATTTTATGTTTGCTACATATTTTGATAGAATAGATGAATTTTCTTTTGATTCCAGAGACAAAAAACTTACTGCCTTGATGCCTTTTAATTGGAATCCTGATTTTATTGAAAAAATTCCATTTGTTCATGCAGAATTTTACATACCAAAGTCATTTGATCTTTTTAATGAACATGAGATAAAAATGACAGTAAATGATATTTCACTTTTAGGGACCATAGATCGTTCAGGTGATGAAGAAATTGTAGTTCATTTTTTAATTCCTACAAAAAAATTACTAAAACTATACGATGATATTTTAGAAGATGAACGTGATAGAATTCTTTTTGGAATTCAATCCGGTAAATTACGTGATGTACAAAAAAAGGATGCATCTTTAGAAAATGGAGATAAAATAATTGTGTTATCTTCTCAAGAAGATTGGAGATTTCACTTATCATTAACTCCAAAAGGACAAATTTTTTCACAAAATGAAATTAGATTAAATTTAGAGTTTAGAGATCCTGTGACAAACACAGTAATTCCTCAGATAACATATGATTTGGATATTTTTCTAAATGGACAATTAATTGAATCAAAACAAGGGCTAGACACTCCTGATGGTAGAGATTCTATTCCTGTAATTTTTTCCGATATTGGTGCTGCAATAATTATAATTTCTAATGTAAATAATTATGATACTACAGGAGAATTCTCTTTTAAAATATCTGAGTCCCAAAATAAAATCACAATAGACAAAACAGTTGAAATTTCTAAAGACTCTTCATTTCCTGGATGTGAACTTGATTCTTCTTGTTATGTATCCTCTTTTGTAAATATCATTCCTAATCAAACTGTTTTATGGGAAAACATTGACTCTGCAGCCCATACTGTAACTTCTGGAAGTCCAAAATTAGGTTCTTCAAGTGATTTTGATAGTGGTGTTTTACCGCCTAATGGAAAGTTTTCACATACATTTTTGACTACTGGTGCTTTTTCTTATTATTGTACATTGCATCCATGGATGATTGGATTAGTAGATGTTCAAAATCCATTACCCTCATGGATTAAAAATAATGCCGGATGGTGGGCAGATGGTACAATTGATGATGATTCATTCATTCAAGCAATTCAATTTTTAATTCAAACTAATGTAATTTCTATTCCATCAATCTCACAAGAAATAATTTCTGATACATCTATTCCTTCATGGATTAAAAATAATGCCGGATGGTGGGCAGATGGTACAATTGATGATGATTCATTCATTCAAGCAATCCAATTTCTAATCCAAAATGGAATTTTAATTGTTTAATTTTTTAATAAAATAATATAGTTATTTTTTGTTTAACTAAATAATTCTAGTTTAAATCTCGAATGTACCAATTTTATTTTATAGTTTTTTTCTTTAGTATAATTATCAAATATCGACCATAGTTGTGTGTAGTCCCCATGGTTGTCTACATTTGTAAATGTAGATGATCATTTTTTTTAAAAATTATTGTTTAGATTTTACTTGTATGTTTCAAAATATATTTTGAAAATATTCTAATCTAATATTGAATTACTTTGAAAGTTCTAACTCATTTTAGAAATGTACCAGATCTTATATTAAAAAAATCACAAATAAAAAATTACATTGGAATTTGGTAAATCTAAATATTTTGCATTTTTCTTTATGCTAGTTTTACTAACTTCTGGTTTTCCATTAAATGCAAATACTGATGAAAATATTTTACCAACTGCAGATGCACAAGTAAAAAATAATGGCAACAAGATCTTTTTCTGTGAAAATAACCCAATTAAAAAAACAGAATTTGATAAACCTCACATGAAACCACAAGATTACATGTCAAAATGTAAAGAAAGAACCGAAGGTTACTCGTGGGGAAGTAGAATCTACGTGTTACTTTGGGCTCCCGGATTTAATGCTGATTCATTAAAACTTGATGAAATAGGTGGAGATCAAACAGGTGCAAACGGCTTGATTCAAATTAATACTAGAGAAGGTTCATCATCCATAGCATCAGCATCTACTTGTAATCAATTTATAGAAACTGGACGTGATCATGGACTATTTTATGGTTCAATCAAATTATCTGGATATAAAAAAGATGTAACTGGTGATGGAAGAAATGATGTTTTTGGTGGAAATAGATGTGAAAGTAGTATGGGTGTTCTTGATGATGGTGCATTAAGAGCTGAAGCCCGACAAGATGGCGCAATAACTATGTCATTTCAATATGATGAGGACAACATAATGCACAAATCTGCAACACACACTTGGCGTTTAGCAGAATTATCTTTTGATGAAGACGAATATGTTATTGGAGATACCGCAAAATTAACTATGAGTGATTTGGATGCATTACGATGGCCTTTTGATAACAAATTAAAATACCCAATTCATGTATATTCTGATTCAGATAAGGCCGGAATTGCTATTGACGTTAGTTGGAAACCAAACTATAGAGCAACACCCCAAATGCACGGAGATTATCCTACAGAAATTAAATTAGTAGAAATAACTCAGAAAGAATCTAGTTCTAATTATCTTTTGAACGGTAAAGGTCATTCTGAGTTAAGAGTATCTCCTGGCGATAATGTTTATGCAGAATATGATGATTATACTCTTCCAAAACCCCACCAAGAAAATGATTACAAACAAGTGACAACAATTGCCAAAATTGTTGAAGTAAAGTCAAATTCATTAGAACAAGAGATTGTTAAAGTAAAAGATCACAGCCCTGCAAAACAATTTACATTTACAAAATATACTAGTAATGGAGAATATCTTGTATCTGTTTGGTGGAATCAATGGGATTGGTGGACTAATCAACCTTCAGCACAATCAGATAATTCATTAAACATTTCAATTGTTGAAGGTTTATCTGAAAAACCAGTCACTAATGTACCTTATACAATTAATGTACTCTCTGATGGTAATTCTATAGTTAATCAAGAAAATATCTATGATGATCTTGATTCTATTAACATCTCTACTATTGACACAAATTTTATTGAAATTTCTTTATCTGATGTAGGGCAAACTACTGAAAAATTGAAATTTAAATTTAAAATTGATTCTGATTCTCAACCAAATTAATTTTTAACAAAAGAACCCTTTTTTACAAAATTTAATTTTCTTATCTACTTTAATTTTTTTAATAACATCCATTGATTCTAAAATTTTTAATCTTTTTGATGCAATACTTTTTGAAATATCATTCGATATTGCAATTTCATTCAACAACATCTCTTTATTCAAATTTTTATAAATACTATTCAAATTATAATTACTTTCAATACATGTTTTAATTTTTAATTTATCATTAATTCCTACATGAAAATAGTGAGTTTTAAATAAATTCTCTGAAAATATTTTATTTTTTTTAGTTAATTGCAGTAAATGATATTTTATTGTAGATTGAGGAATATCTAATTTGTAAGTAATTTGTGATTGTGTGTGACCTGGATTTTTTTTAATGTATTGTAAAATTTTTTCTTGATTTTCCAATACTACATATCATTATTGAGAATAAAATGTAAATTGGTACATTTCATAAATGCACCAGATTATTTATTATTCAAATTAAAATTATTTAGTTATGAATAAAATCATAATTATCGCAGTTATTGCAGCCGTTGTTGCAGTGGGAATTGCATCTTTTACTTTAATGTCTACTGATCTTAGAGACTCTACTCCAATTCTTCAAGAATCCATAGTATCTGAAGAAAAAATTTCAGTTTTAGATACTGATCCATTTTCAGTACCAATAACAATTGCTCAAAGCATGAAAGCAGCACAACCATCACCAAGTGTAACTATTGGTAATGATGGTAAACTCTATGTCTTATACCAAGATACAGTTGATGAAGAAACCAATATTTTCTTGAAAACTTCTACTGATAATGGAAAATCCTTTTCAGAACCAGTACGTGTTAATTCACTTGATGGTAATGTCATTTTAGATGGTCGTGTAGCACCATCAATTCAACTGGGTGATGATGATAACGTCTACGTAGCATGGGCTAATTCAAGATATGAGCCAAACATGTGGGGGGATAGTTATAGACAATTAGTTTTTACAACCTCTCTTGATGATGGGAAAAGTTTTGAGCCTTCCATTATAATTGGAGGCGAAGAACTAGAATCTGGTAAGTACTTTCAACACATGTCTGTTGATAAACTTGGACATATTCACATAGCTTGGTTAGATGGTCCAACTAAAATGAATACAGAAACTGGTTGGATTGAAAAAGATAAATCTCGTGAGGGAGGTGTAAGATATATTCAGTCTTTGGATGGTGGTGTAACGTTTGAACCTAGTACGTTTATTGATACAGATGCATGTCCTTGTTGTAATGTACAAACTACTGCTGATGGTGAAGGTAATGTTTACGTCTCTTGGCGTAAAATCTTTGAGTCTGACGATATAGTAGTTAGAGATATGGTGGTGGTATCATCCACTGATGGCGGTAAGACTTTCTCTGATCCTGTAAAAATTCACGATGATGGATTTGAGTTTGATGGATGTGTACATGTTGGTGCACCAATGGCCATAGATTCTGAAGGTACCTTACATATTGTATGGTACACTGGTGCTACTGATCATCAAGGAACGTATTATGCAACTTCTACTGATAATGGTCAAAGTTTCAGTGAACCTTTGCCAATTTTAACTGGTGATTGGGTTCCTCCACAACGAATCTACATTACAATTGATAATGATGATACTGTTTGGCTAACTTGGGAAGATGCAACAGGATTATCTGCTAATGAGGAAATGTGGAGATATGGTGAGACACAAGCAATGATTTACACTGCACAAATAATTGATGGTGAATTATTCAAGTCTAACAATCCAATTAATGTAAGTGGTGGAAAATCTCCTGTAATTGATTCCTCTAATGGATTAGTATCTATAGTTTGGGCAGATGATGATAACTCTATCAAAATTACAACAAACAACGATTAGTTCTGAATTGATATGAAAATATCAAAAAAAATACCTAGTGTGCTAATTTTATTTTTTGGTATTTTGTTATTTGCATTTTCGTTTTCTGACACTCAATTAATTCCAGTTACTGCACAAGAATTACCTCAAGCACCTGATTATCATTCTGTAACTTTAGATGGTGCCTCTGTTTCAATATCTGATTATAGAGGTAAAGTAATTCTTGTAAATTTGTGGGCTACATGGTGTGAACCGTGTAGAGATGAAATGCCTGCATTAGGAGAATTAGATAATATGTTTTCTGAATCTGACTTTGAAATAATCGGTGTAAGTATTGATGATCCTGGTCATGAACCAGAAATATCACAAATTATGACTGAGGATAATCTCACTTATTCTATTTGGTTGGATCCTAAAAATACATTTCAATTCATGTTTAAAACAATTGGAGTTCCAGAATCATTTTTAATTGATGCAGATGGAAAAATAATTCATCAATGGAAAGGAGCATTTGATCCTATCTCTGATGATACAATCAATTTAGTAGAATCAACAATTCAAGGAACAAACTATCAATCATCTGAACCAACAATTCTAACTAATGGACTTGTTGCAGGATTTGCAATTGCATTTAGTGCAGGAGTTCTAAGTTTCCTGTCTCCATGTGTTTTACCTTTAATTCCAGTTTATGCATCATTGATAACTGGAATGAGTGCAAAAGAATTATCTCAAGAAACTTCTCAAGTTACTAGAAGTAAATTACGATTAACTGCAACTGTTAAAGGAATAATGTTTGTTATAGGATTTTCAATAATTTTCATGTTATTGGGAACAACTGTATCTTTTATGGGAAATCTATTCTTTGATGCAACTCAATGGATTGAAAGAATTGGTGGTGTTGTCCTTATAATATTGGGATTGCATATGGTTGGACTTTTCAAAATTCCTAGACTAGAAAAACAAATGAGATTTGATATGTCAAAAAGAAATTCTGGAAAATTTGGCCCTTTGGTTGTAGGAATGGCATTTGGTGCAGGCTGGACTCCGTGTATAGGACCAATCCTTGCAGGAATTTTGACAATTGCAGCATCTAGCTCATCAGTAGTCACAGGAGCTAGTTTACTTGGAGTTTATTCATTAGGACTGGCAATTCCATTTCTAGTTTCAGCAATTGCTATAGATAGATTCCTTGTATTCTTTACAAAAATTAAATCAAAAATGTTATGGATTGAAAAAATTTCGGGAATATTGTTTGTAATATTTGGTATTGTGTTATTAACTGGTTCATTAGTATATCTAAACAATTTTTTCAAAATGTAATTGTTATTTTTTTAAAAATAAAATATAATTTAGATCCAGATAAAAAAAGTTTTTAAAATAAAAGACATTCAAAGATTGTAATATTTTATATTTCCATATTTGAGAATTATTTCAAATTTACTTGAAAGACTATTTTTGTTTTATTTTATACTTTTAATGATTGTTTTACATTAATCAACACTGGTACATTTATGATATGTACCAGAATTATTAATTAAAAAAAATACCTAATTAATCCTAATGAATACAAAAATTTTCCTTTTTGGACTTATTTTTGGAATGATTAGTATTGGCGGTACTGCTGCATATGCTGATCATCCTAAATCTGAAGTATCCATTATGGATGGTTCTGAAATTCAAGGATGTGAAGAACATGATGAGTGTCTTGCACCAAGCATGGTTACACTAGATGTTGGTGGTGAAGTAATTTGGACTAATCATGCAGTATCTAAAATAACCATAACTAGTGGTACTGCAAGTGATGGTCCTGATGGTACATTTAATTCAGGATTACTTGCTACAGGAGAATCATTTTCATTTATGTTTGAAGAACATGGAGAATTTACTTATTTTTCTCAAATCCAACCCTGGATTGTAGGTACGATTACTGTTCAAGAAGTGCATGAGGATGAACATTCAGATGTGGAAACAGTTCATGAATCAGAAACAGACCATGAGTCTGAGATGCAACATGATACTGAGAATACACATGATGAGGATTTAGGAGATCCTGCAGTAACTGGAATGTTATCTGATGGTACTGTGATTAAACTCTGGACTG
>Ga0209665_1001677_pt1 | contig 12328 bp, 12 predicted proteins | sample SaaInlV_200m_DNA_2_FD_184675 | JGI IMG/M metagenome (GOLD analysis project Ga0209665, IMG submission 184675) | Marine microbial communities from expanding oxygen minimum zones in the Saanich Inlet - Saanich Inlet SI074_LV_135m_DNA (SPAdes) (version 2) | ecosystem: Environmental > Aquatic >... | reverse complement strand
CAACATATCCAAATATCTTTTTGGAACTCAAAAAAGTCCTGATATCGTTAAATCATATTTCCTAAAATCAGAGGTCTCTTACGCTGCTTAATGTAAACTGTTTGCTGGCCGGAGTAATATCTAAGAGATCTCTATAAATTAAACAGCTAAGAATTCCTTTGAAATTTCTGTAAAAAAAGTGCAAGATACAAACCAAATATGAAATTTTAATGGAATGTGTCTGTGTTTAATAAATTTGAAAAGTTCTGCTTCGTTTCTTTATTAAGTTTGGTGTTGAGCATAGTCTCATTTGGTGGGTTTGCAGAAGAGATTTTAGACTCAGACGAACACACCACTCGAACTAGAGCACCAAGTAAAATTACTAGACTTCCCTTGTCCAAAGAACGTAGCGTAACATTCCAAATGTCAGAGGTGGATAGACAAAAACTGGAAGAGATTATGCAATTGAGAGAGCTTCGTAAGACAGAAGAAATGAAGAAGCAAAGGAGCTCTTCGGAATAAGGACTATAGGTTTTGAGAGAGGGTCGATTGTGTAGTTATGTTTCGAAACTCTTCTCCGAACTTTCTCAAGCCTTGAGCCAAAAGCCAAGCTTGAGCAGCTTTTATACGTTTCTCTAACCAGTCTTTTTCATAGTTTGCTTTTGTGTGCTTGTAAGGGAGAGCATTTAATACGTCGATAAAAGCATCTTGGTATGCAATACGCCGTGCTTCAATAGGACTTATGTGGCCATCGTACTCAGAAATAGCACATCGTTCTTCAAAATTGTAGATGAGAGAAGCATTGCCAATTAATCCTTCGGACTCATTTTCTAAATTTTCATCAAAAGTGCCCTGGGTAGGAACCGACAAAACCGACAAATCAATTTTCTTTTTACATTTGTCAGGTTTGTCGGTTAGTGATCTGGGTACATTTTCTAAATTTTTATCAAAAAGGTCTTGGCTAGGAACTGACAAAACTGACAAATCAATTTTCTTTTTACGTTTGTCAGGTTTGTCGGTTCTATTCCTCCCCTCTTTCTGAAGAAATTTCTGCAACCAATTGCTCATGATAGATCTCTCTTTAGAATTTTTGGATTGATGAGATAGCGAACTATCATTTTTCCTTTTTCTAATATTCTATTTTCTTTAATCCAGCCACTCTCAATGAGAATGTCACAAGCAGAAAGAACTTCTTCCCTTTTCTTTAAGAGAGACCAGTCTTTCCGATAGATATCTCTCACATCAAAATTTTCTCTAAATGCACCAGCTTGAATTTTCCGCGCAAGATTCCTTGCTGCCTGATATGAGGGACTTAGCGTGCTCTCGTAAATACGACGGGCGTGAGCTTCTAAATAATCACACCACGCTGCTGCGCGCTCGATACAGTCAACACTGATGGCTCCTGGAGATTTTCCACTGGCTATATTGATAAGATGAAAAATAAGAGCTAACGATGGTAGAAGCTTTCTATATTTTGTGAGGTGCTCGATGAGAATTGGTTCGTCATTGTCGCTGCGCAGCTTACACTCGAGTTCAGTGAGCCACTCATAAAAGATTTGCTGCGCTCCTTCATCGAAATGAAAATAAGGAATTCCTGATTTTTCATCAACGTGCCCCCCATAATCGGTAAAATTCATCTGCGCTAGCTTTACCATAATGGCCGAAGTCTTTTCATCTGCTTGATCGTTGGGTTTACGATCTACCAGGCTCCATTTCTTATGAGTATCTGGATAAACCAAGAGTTGAAAGCGTTGTAGCAGGCCATCATTTTCAAGGCCTGTCAAAACACGTTGAAAATAATTTAAAAGCTTAGTCGGTTGGGTGCTCCCAAGAAGGGAAATGCAAAGGTTTTTCGTATGGATCGTTCCGCGCCCAATACGATCCGTTGTTTTGGATCCATATCCGTTCCAGGCTTCCAAATAAAAAGTACGATCGCTTTCGTGCCCTTCTTTATCCCAACTAGCTAAAAGTCCCATAAGCTCATCTCGGAACAAAAGAAGCCCTCGCCCATTTCGGCTCAAAAGCTCATGCATTTTTTCAATTGTGGTATCATTAGTACTATAGCGTTTACATACTACCGCTGATGGCTCTTGTAGCGATCTCAATTCCTCTTTTGCAAACTCCATTGCAGACGCATCTGAGACACTTGCAGCTTTCGTCATTTTTTTCTTAATGACTTCTCGGCTCGCCTTGTAAGCCTCAATATCTATATCGTAGTTCTGCTGATCTTTTTCATAAATCTCACGAGCCTCAGCTTCTAACAATTCGAGAGGTTTCATAATCTCTTTAAGTGCTGGGCTTTTTAAGGTACTAGGAGCACCTATAATGCACCCCCAAAGATTGGGAATGACTGTCCAAGTATCATGGCGCTTGGGTCTTATCCCACAACCGGCCCCTATAAGAGACGAAGTCACAACCACTGCACTCACAGCAACATAATCCAAAGGACATTGCATGCGCTCTGCAATATCCACCAGCCAAGCTCGATAAGGCTCAGGAATCAATTCAGGGGGGAAATCTACAACGGGTAGAAGCTGTTTTTTAATAGTGTTGATGGGTTTAGGATCGGACCAATCAATGGAGGAAATAGCCGTCTCGATTTGATGTTTAACCGCTTGAAGTCCTTCTCGAACATGAAGATCATTAAAATCTGTTGGTTTGGTGTCAGCATTTTTAAAGGCAGGAAAAATTACTGAACAGTCATACCTCTGAGCAGCTTCCTATGCTTTTTGACGCCCTATATTGTGTTCTTTACAACAGTCGTCGTCTCCAGCAATGATGAATGGACTTGCCGGATAGTTTTTTCTGAGCGCCTCAATGACGGGCTCGAGATTACCAGCATCAAATGCAATAACCGTTGTTTGGTAGGTCGCCATGTATACACTGGCCCCTGTAGCATAGCCTTCTGTGATGATGATAGGCTTTCCATTCACCAGAGTGCCAATCTGATGAAAGCAACCCTTCTTACGGCCTCCTGATAAAAAACGCTTTTTTCCATCAGAATTTATAAATTGTAGGCTCCATAACTTACCTGCGGTATCTTTTAAGGGGAGCACCATTGCACTTTTATGGAAGCGAACGCCAAAAGCCTCGACTTTCTTCTTTAGAAGATAGGAAGAGGTCCCTGTCTCAGAATAGGTGTTCCATTGACTTAGAGCAAAGGCTGATCTTTCCTGATGTTTTCGGCCCTTCTCTTCGTCAGAGATTCTTTTAGCCTGTTCAATTTGTAGCCTAAGATTTTCTGTGGTTGTAAAAGACAAGCTTTCATCCTTTACGCTCCACTTTCTATGGAGGTCCTTGCTCCAGTCTCCAAAAGCACCTGCCATTCCATAGAAAACATACCAACCATCTTTTTGATTCTTTTTTCCCGTAGAAAATCGCTGAATCGTTCCACTAGGGATAAGCTCATCTCTAAAAGCTATACCTTCACGATGCATCGCACCTATAAACTCTTGCTTATAATCCCCCTGATTTAAAGACACCCGGTTAGTCGACAAAGGAATGATGACTGGATCATATTGAGAATGATTTTCAGAAGGATTTTTCATTAACACATTCCCTCTTCATCGGTTAGATTAGTCACCGTCCTCCTCTCGACAAAATCTAGAAGATCTGCATAGCGGTATTTGACCAATCTCCCAACCTTTATGACGGGGAGGTTATATCGTTTCGTTGATTTCCAGACGGCAAGGGTGATTTCCTTAACGCCTAAAAATTCAGCGGCTTCTTTACGACTTAAGAGTCTATGTGGATTTATTTCATTCATGCGATGTAATTCCTTCTATTTTAGTAAAAATGAAACTTGTTTAATAAAAGTATAGAAAGGAAAAACTAGAATAAAAGTTAGATTTTAAAATTTCTAAGGTGAGGCGTTTCCAAAGACTTGAAGAGAAGAATATAGATTTTTAAAGATCTAGAGAGATTTTACTGCCGCAATAATTTTGCGGAGGTAATGTTTTCTTTTCTTAATTTAGAGAATTAATATGTTGGGTTATTGTGTCTCTTCAATATTTTTCTCTCTCTGATTTTAGTTGACAAATTCCTTTTAATTTGTAAGCTAACAGCTAATAGAGGATTAAAGTTTTTATACGGTTATTTGACGAGATATTAAAATGGAGAAGTAACATGAAAATTAAATTTCTTTCTCAATTTACCTTCATTTTAGCTATAGTAGCTTTTACGTCCACAGAGAGTAAAGCTGAGGCTATCAGTATGCGTGGGAAAAGTATTGTGGACACCGATATAGCAGATGCAATGTGCTCTCCACGTACTCTATCTGTACGTCGAGTAGTGGAATATCTTGCTAAACAACCGAACCTAGAAGAAGTTACAGAGTTGGAGTTTAGAGAAAACGATATGTCAATGGTTGGCGTTTCAGAGCTTTTGGATTTTGTTCTCAACAAAATGCCGGCCTTACAACATCTAGACGTTTCGTACAACAAAATTTACGAATCGAGAGAAGTAGATGTTGACGTGGCGTTTCGCAAAAAGCTTCACGAACTTCTCAGCAAGCAAGATTTTGAGAAATTTTCTTTCCATGTAAATGGAATTGCAAATATTGGGTGGGTGCGTTCATTTAATTCATCACTTGATAATTCTGAATCGTTGAAGCTTGATTGGCATGGTTAGTCCGGTTTTGTAATGCATAGAACGACTTTCTAGGCATCGATCCCTTGAGTTCTACTTTTTAGGAGATAGATATGAGAGTGAGGTTTTTACCTGTATTCTTGTTGCAGCTTGTTTTTTGTTTAATTATCTCTCTTGTTCCTGAATTCTGCTTTGGAATAGAACCAGAGGATGATTTTGGGTGTAGGTGGGTTTCCACCCTAAACCATAGTATCCATAGCGTAGGGGAAACGGAAAAATTGTTGCTTTTTCGTTCTGGAGAGAGGAAAGCAAGAGAAAAGGAATTTTTTGACGTAGATAAAATTCACCTACAAATGTCAAAGGAGCTCCAAAGAGGAACAAAGAAAGATCCATCAATTGCTAAATCAGTGGGTGGGGACCATAATATAGTTGTGGCCTCCATAAGTATGGTAGTTCAACACGATTCAGGACCAGCTGTTTTTAATTATCCGTTGAAAGAGGTTTTTGTTAGTGGAAGTGCTGATGTTAATCGTCCCCTATCTTGGGGAAAAGTTTGTGTTGGTGCATCAAGTTATTCTGTTTGTGAAATATTCGAGGCACTTCATGCTAGACTAGAGCAGCATTCGAATACTCGTATTAACGAATTAATACATCTATGGGGGGCAGCTCAAAAAGAAGTTTTAGATGAAGCGCGAAGAATTGCTGAGGAAGCGATGAGCACTAATTCACCCCCTTCTAATTATCGTTATGGCGAGATAATGAGCAAACATGCTGATAAATCTAACACTGTTCTTTTCTCAGCGACAGATAGCGAGCAATATTTAATTAGATTTTTAAAAGATAATTTCTATAAAACTCAAGAGGAATTTCCGGATGTTGTTGAGGGGATTTACGGGAATATGCGAAATGAGTACCATAGGGTAAGAAGGGAGATGCTTCGTGATTCAGTGACTTTCAGTTTCAATTCAGAAGCTGATGCTAAGACAGGATCAGAAGGTAAGTATGGAGATTTTTTTTCACATCTTGTTCGACAAATAGGGGATTTTAAGAAATACTCTGTCTTAGGGACTATTCTCCATATTCACTCTACAAACGAAATTTGTTGCTGTTGCACTGCATCCTTGTCTGCTGAGTTAAAGGTTGGAGGATTATTTAAAAGACTTGAGCAGCTTGTAAGCAAAAATCAAGATATCAAAACGGAACCGTTTTTTACTGTTTTAGCATCATGCGACCAGAGGTTAACAGTGAGCTCAGATACGAGGATTGCATCTGGTGTTCCAGTAGAGCATGGCGTGCCTCAGCTTCATTTTGATCAGATGCGTAACGAAGGATGGTTTCCTCAGTGGTTAGTGACAGAAAAAGAGGTTGCTGAATCCACTGATTAAAAACCTTTAGTTGATAAAGTTAAATCCTTGCCCAAGCATGGTCCGCACCTTTTAATTAGTATCTAGAATCAAAAATCCCCAATATTGAGAACCTTTAATTCCTGGCGCTTATCGTCAAAATCTTCGATGTCAATATCAACTTCCTCATTATTAACCCAAGATGAAAACGATAAAAGCAACTCTTCTGAAAATAAACTTTTCGTTTTAACGTTAGGTGTTTTGATTGATAGGAGTTTCTTCCTAAACCAGTGAGCAATGCTCAAAAATCTCTCAATTTGTTCGGGATTTTTTATAACAAAAAAGGAATCCTCATCTCGCTGCTTCTCTCTCTTAAGAATTTCCGCAGCAGCAATAAAATGGCAAACAGATTTATATTCCTTAAAATACTTTCCATAGGCCTTCTCGCCACAAAGATAATCCTGTTCTTGTGATTGCTTTGACTTCAATGGCGTCTTTCCTAAAATCATTTCAACAGCCTCATTAACACTGGCACGTGGCTCCCCAATTTCTGACTCTTCATAGGTTTTAGCGAGTCTCAGAAGGCTCCATACCAAGCGATCAACAATCTTAAAGAGTTGATCCTTATTTTCGAGTTCTTGGTTAATGAGCCATAAAGGATAGGCGTTGCCCCAGTTTTTTCTGAAATAGATTTCCTCTGGAATTTTTAAAAGAGATTTTATCGCATATAACTGTTCCGAATCTTCTCCTTTTTCTATAGCCCCATTATAAAATTCTACGTTGAGGGTCAATATAATGCGGGCTCTTAATTCATCACATTGGCAAGGCCCCTCCCAGTAGCAATTTATTGGATAAAGCAAACACGCCTTAATCTGATGAAAAGTCTCCTGAAGAACAATTTCACGGTATTTTAATAGAAATTCTGAAGAGAAATTTTTGTACGTATTCCAAAGAGTCATATTTTTTACCTATAAAAGGATCATAAATCAGGAGATGATGTCGCTTTCTCAATGCTCTCGGTGCCTTCTTGTGATTCATAAGCTGCTTTATAAATGGCCTCATTTGCTAGCGTTATGAATTCTCTCACAGGATCAATGTCAATTCGTTCGTAGACCCTTGTCGCTTCTAGGCTCTTATGAGCGAGAGTTTTGCCAATGATGGCAGTCGTTTTGCTCCTACTGCCCCCATCCAGCTTCCTAGGGTGCGCCGGAGGTCATGTATGCGTAGATCAACAATTCCAGACCGCTTTAAAATACGATTCCAAGCTTTTTTAGGATCTGCGAGGTGCCCTGTTCGGCCTTTACCTGGGAACACAAATTCGCTTTCATTCCCCCCTTCTCTCTCCCGCAAGATTTCGATGGCAGATTTGGTAAGAGGAATAACATGAGGCTCCCCATTTTTTGTTTCTTTAATATGCCACTCGGACAAAGTGAAATTAATTTCTTCCCACCTCATTGCGAGAACATTGCTTTTACGTGCCCCTGTTAAAAGGGATAGAAGGATGTAATCTCGGGTTGTTCGGTTTTCTTCCTCTGCAAGAGCCCTAAAAAAACGAGGCAGTTCGTCTTTTCGCAAAAACCTTTGGCGGCTTTTTTCTTTAAACTTTTTAATCCCGATTGTCGGATTGATTCCTTGCCACCCCCATTCAATGGCTTTGTTGTATATGGCACGAATTCTTTCTAGAAGTCGGTTGGCTTGATAGATCCCATTTTCATGGCCTATTTTCTCATGAAGCTGAAGGAATTCTGTTTTTGTAATTTGGCAAGCTTTGCGTTGAAAAAAATGTGACAGGAACTTATTAACTTCCCTCTCGTCATATTCCCAACTCTTTTTATATTTCTTGCTATACCTCTCCATAAACTCATGAAACATTTGACCAAAGGTAATTTCTCTCTTTAAACGCTTTTTCTCTTCATTGGGATCAATCCCCTTAGCAACATCTGCTTTAACAGCTAATGCTTTTTTGCGAGCATTCTCTACTGAAAGTTCTGGGAAGTGCCCAATGTGAATTCTCTCATCTCTTCCATTAATCCTCTTACGAACAAAAAAAGTGATGATGTCATTTGAAGTTATACAAGCTGACAAGCCCTTTTCTTGAGCATCTTGGAAGTAAATTCTGCCCTTTTGAGGTGGTTTGGTATTCTTCAAAAATTGTTTCGTGAAATTAACTTTCATTTTTTCCTCTGGTGCCGCACTGGTGCCGCATTTTGTGTGTAATTCCATCTAATTTGGTGGTAACTTGTAAACTTGAACATGCCATGAAAGCCTTGCCATGTAAAGCTTTACAAACTTTTAGATAAGTATATAAAACCATAGAATTTGAGGCTCATAACCTGAAGGTCGTAGGTTCAAATCCTACCCCCGCAACCAAGAAAATCAAAGAGTTATCAGCTTTTCAATTTTCCAAAAAACGACCGGGTATACACCTGGTATACAAAAAGTTGAGTTTTCAGAATTGTTCTGTGGTTCATGATAGAGCAATGTTTTTTGAGAAATGCTGTTATAGCATCAGAGGCGTTGCACCTCATCCTAGAATTTATCCGTGATTTATCTATGTTAGTAGAAAATGCTTCAAAAAAATATATCCTAAGATCCGCGATAGAAACTCAAAACAGCTCTGTGTTCAGGTGAAAAGCTGGAAAACAATTGCATTAATTAGATGCAAACCTAACCTTTTTTTGAGCAATATAATTGCGAGTTAGTCCCGATTTGGCAAATTAAATGCATTACCAACAACTATTTATTTCCCCACTAAAATAGTGCCTTTTGATTCATAGGATCTTTTAAAACAAAGTGCACTCTACGAATTTAACTGCATTACTAGTGGGTTCAGCAATTTTTGCAGATGAAACAGGGTGCAAATATTCTACGTGAAAGTGAAACCTCTCTTTGGTAAAACAAGATGCCTTATCTTCCGGTATAATACCCGTATTTATTCCATTAACATGCAAACTGATAGCGGGAATTCCATATTTTCCACTAATTTGTGGCAAATCTCTTACCTTCCCAATTTCATCGCTACCTAGCAAAACTTTAATGCTCGCATTTGTTATATCTTTATTTCCAGAAAGGTCTAAATTAATTAGCCGTTCTAAAGAGCTTGAATTGCTTATTTCCCACATAAAATTATCGTCAATTCCCTGGTCAGACAAATCCAGTGTATGCACCTTTATTAAGCATTTTGAATTTATAATCTGAGTCTTCTCATTATCCGTTAACTTTTCTCCTGAACGAATTATAGTTGAAACATCTTTTAAAGTTGTCGATGTAAATCCCCCTTCTCTTCTGACATCATCATATGTGAGTGTTCTTGAATAATTTGCAACAGCTACACTAATATCCAGTACGATTAATACTAAAACAAATAATTTCAAGATTCTCATTTGGGAGCTCCTTAGTTTTTTAGTCTCATTCAACAGTGTATTGCTCGCGGCTTGAAACAAACAATCCCACTTCATCTAATTGCAATCTAATTTCTAATGGATTATTAGGAGTGAGCCAAACATAGATCCATCCACCTAGTGGAGCTAGTGGTTCTCCTAACTCCATAAATTTATCAGCAATCCTTTCTAGGAAGACTTTCTGCAACTGATGTTGGGTACTGAAATCATGTTTATACGTTCCCTGACAGTTAGGACACATATCAAAGTAGGAAGTTAAGTGGAATTCTAGCCTAATATTTCCACGAAACCATTTATTAATGAGAGATATAATCTCTGAAGCTGCTCCAACATACTCTCTTTCAAACAAGTCATCATAAGCATTTTTCAGTCGAACATACTCAGATTTTTTAACCTCATAGTCCTCTTTTTTTCTGAGTAGTTTTTCCTCCAAAACAAACTTTTCTTCGGATTGTTCGTCACTTTGAAGTTGTTTTTGAAGCTTTTCTCCTTCTATTTTACTTTTTTCAAATTCTTTCTCTGCTTTTTTGACTTGCCTTTCTAATGGCTGTAATTTGTTTTTGTTAAGATTCGTCAATTCTCCAAGTAAAGTAGGTAAACTTGTATCTAACAAGTTAGCAAAGACAACTTTCCAATCATCTTCGTTTTCTAGTTTAAGCCTGCTGTCCTTCGTTTGCAGATTGCATAAGAACAAACGGATAGCTTGTTCGCTATCCCCAAATTGAAGTTGAAAAGTACTGTCAAATAGTTCATCAACAGTGTCAAAGGGCACATTTTTTTTTGCCTTATTTACAAGCCCCAAACTTTTGGCTTTGGAAGTAGAGTCTTCATTAAAAAATCTAAATGCCAACACATCGCGGAGCGTGTTTCCCAGTTTTTCTCTGGCTTCTGGACGTAAGGCAAATTCGTTAAAGTATCCTTCACGGCCAATACAATCTCGGAACGAACGACAGATTGGAGTCGTCTTTATCCTTTCCTCGAAACCAAAAAATTGTGTAATATTTTCTCTCAGCCCGAATTCACTCGGTTGTGTTATTGAACCCCCACAATAATGGGCAACACATTTTGCGTCCTGCTGAGGAGCAACAGAAGCTTTCAAAACTTCCACGTATTTCTCATTTAGCCCACTCACAAATAGCGTATCATTAAAACATAATACGGCTTTCTGGCCGCCAATTCGTAGTATAACGTTAAACTTTGCTACATTTCTCCTGCTTTCTCTAGCAATATTCTCGCTACTTTTATCAATTTCTTTTAGTTTATTGCAGGCCTCTGCTACTCTTAAACTGTTCGCCATGTGCCAGTCAAACTCAGGAACTTGATCTGTGGATTGTGTCTCCTCCATTTCAAAATCTCGAGAACTATGCATTAAGTGAAATCTCACTGGTGGTTGAACTTGTTTTGAGTCAGCTAACTCCTCCTCACCAGCGAAAGATAAGTCAAAACTGGAAATAAATATGAATACAAATAAGAAAAAATACCTGTGTATCTCGCCAACCATCTTTTCCCCCTATGAGAGGATTTTAAAGTCATTAAACGCCCACTTTCAAGTAGCCTATATATAAAAATAAATAAGTCAATACATGTACGACAATGAGTCTTAAATTGTTTAAAAACTATTTCAGATACAAATAATTTTTATACATTTTAGCTAATAACTTTGAAATAAAGGTAGTTTTATTTATCTCTTTATTTAATAATTCATGCAGGAAAACCCAGAGGTTGTTGCATTGAAACTAAGGAATTTGCTCTTACTTTTCGACCTACGTTCCTCGGTATCCATTTCACCGTTTGTTAGCGTGAAATCAAGAGTCAAAGCCTTCGTCGGACCGGAAAAAGTTATCGAAAAAAGTAAAAATAATTTATGCATGCTAATTTCCTTAAAAAATATTATGGTGAACGGATAACAAATATAAATAACCTATACAACAAAGGAAACTTTCTTAAAATGTTCGCCCAAAAAACATTCATGAAGGCATCAACTTTTTCACTTTTTGAAATTTAATTTTTATATAAAAACCAAAGGGAGAAAGGTTAAAACTTGAGAATCTACAGTTTCGCCATCAAATGGCCTTTGAGAAAAAGGGCAATTCCCCCAAGAAACATAAGATTGATGATCACTATAAACCAAATGAGTCCGACGCCTCCCATACCATTCATAAAGAGCCCCGCGGTTAAGGGCCCCATGATGGCTCCGATACTGTATATCATGGAGGAGCCAATGACGGCTCCATCTAGCTCTTCTCCTTTTAAGCGTTCTGCTATGAGACTAAATCCTAGCAAATCTAGGGATGCAATTGTTCCACCAGCGAGAAAGAGGAGAATGCCCCATACATATACATGGACGTTCATATAGTGTCCTATGAGGAAGGAAAGGACTAAAGTGGTGACACAAGCTAAAAGCACCCAGTGTCGTTTAAACTTGTCCGCCAATATGCCAATGAAAACGGGAAGAAAAACGCCTCCCATCAACAAAACGGTAAGAAGGAGGCCTGCCCCTCCCCGACTATAACCTTTCTCTTCCGCATAGATGGGAAACAAATCTGAAATTGTTTCATCGTTTATGCCGAAAAAGAAGGCTGTTATGAGGGCAAGTGGTACGAGAAATATTAAATTCAAAGACATTTTTTCAGTTTTTTCGCTCGATCTTATTTCTTTATATTTTAAAAATAATACAGGAATAAAGGTCATGAGGATTAAAGTGCTGCAAAGCAAATAGGGCAAATGGTTCCCTCTGGGAATAACAGAAACAAGAGAAGGCCCCAATCCATATCCCATGGCCATGACAGTTGTATAAAGCCCCAGTAGTGTACTCAGATGTTTTTTATCGGCATATCGGTTGATTAAAACATCCGTAAGCATGTTTATATTTGCGACCGCAATTCCAATCAGAAACACAAATATAAACAAAAGGTAATTCCACTCTAATATGACTGATCCCGGGATCAGAGCACAAAGAGCCAAAGCAGAGAAGAAATAGATTTTTTTATAGGAGAACGACCTCATTAGCTTTTGCAA
>Ga0209665_1001658_pt1 | contig 12455 bp, 10 predicted proteins | sample SaaInlV_200m_DNA_2_FD_184675 | JGI IMG/M metagenome (GOLD analysis project Ga0209665, IMG submission 184675) | Marine microbial communities from expanding oxygen minimum zones in the Saanich Inlet - Saanich Inlet SI074_LV_135m_DNA (SPAdes) (version 2) | ecosystem: Environmental > Aquatic >... | reverse complement strand
AATACCAACGAGGATCAAATGGGCATGGGCGGCAAAGAAGACGATAGAGTCATTCCTGCCGTTGAGAAACTGGCCGAAGAGAAGAAGAAAGTCTTCTTGGAAATGCGACATGCGGTGCAGGCAGCCGTGCCTGGCAACAAGTGCGATGACGGCGACTTGCTCCGGATGTTGGTGCAGAAGGAGTTCGGTTTGGAGGCCAGTACATCAGCCTTTATCGACAATGAGAACTGGCGCGAGAGAATCGGTGCTGGTCATATTAAAGTCCGAGAAATTGCACATATCATGAGGTCTGGATTCCTTATCCCCACCAAGTTGAAGGACAAGAAAGGTCGTGGTATTGTTTATGGCCGACCTGCCCGGTGGGATAAGAAGAGCGCGACAGCTTTCGAGCTCACGAAGTATGCCTGTTGGCTGGTTGAGTTTATGATTCATGTCAGAAAAGCTGACAAAGTGGTCCTTCTGATCAACATGGATGGAGCATCCATGAGTAATGTGGATGCTCGTCTACCAAAGATTATGATGGAAACTCTGGAAAACAGATACCCAGGAAGACTGTCACGTGTTGTCTTTGTCAATCCACCTTTCATGTTCCGCATTGTCTTCCCAGTTGTACAGCGGCAACTGTCCTCCTCAGCCGGATTTCTGTCGGGTCGGCAGAAAATGCTGAATCTCGGTAAGAACTCTGACTTGATTCGCTCCTTCATCGATGCTTCAAATCTGCCGGAAGAGTTGGGAGGTGTCACTCCGGTGGATGCCGGAGATCTTTTGCGCGATGCCTGTGAAGCCGAGGGGCGAGCATTATGCAGCTTTGAAGCTCTGATGGCGGAACATGAACAAGCTGTGGCTGAGGAATCATCCCTCTTGGCTGACAGCTTGAGAGAAGATAGTGCGGCTGACTGTATGGAAGGCGCAGACTATCACGGTTGGATGAAAAAGCAGGGCGGTATCATCCGCAATTGGAAGAAGCGTCTCTTCATCAAGAGAGGTAAGATCTTATACTATTACACTGATGAGAAAGCAGACAAACCACAAGGCTCAGTCATGCTGGATAATTCTTACTGCACGATGGATGATGCCACCAGACAGAAGTGTGGATTCTTATTGGTTACTCCATCTCGCACTTGGTCGTATATCTGTGACTCCGATGAGGCTGCCAAAGTCTGGATACAGGAACTTGCCAAGTAAGTGAAAGAAACGAGAAGGGAGAGCGGTTGTTGTCGTTGCGAATAAGCATACACTAACTGATAACGTTCATGCGTATTTAGAATGAGGTATCCCTTATGAGGCTCAAGGTGCCATGTCAGGCGTAAATACGGCAACATCTATGTGAGGGGTGTGCGTTTCAACCCCTCCCCTCCTTCGCCTGTTCCTATGGCCTGTCGCCTTGGCTCGTTATTCTTCTGTGCTGATTGTGCAGCCCTTTTAGATGCTGTTAGTGCCTCGCCTTTTGTGAAGTGCAGTCAATGCGGTAGATCATATGATGCAGATCAACTAGATGGGGGCGTGATTACAACGTCAGCTAGTTTCCGTGCTGTTGATCGCAGGAAAGAGCAAGGAGAAGGCCCACAAACACGTGCTCGGATTAATGAAACATGTCCAAGCTGTGGGCATGAAGAATTGACGTTTTACACCATGCAACTCCGGTACGTCATCGGTGCCTCGTACCCTGAGCTGACTTGAAAGAACTAACGTCTCATCTTCTCCTTCTTCTCTTTCTTTCTGAGTGCAGTTCTGCCGATGAAGGATCTACAGTGTTCTATGAATGTGAAAAGTGCAATCATAAGTTCTCTGTGAACAATTAATGTCAGTGAAGACCGTCCAGTTCGCAAGACTCTGTGTACTCTGTATATAATGTTCACTATGGATCATTATTAAGTGTAAATTCCAACTTTGTGCTTCTTACTTCCGGGATTTCATCGGGTTAGTATTATTATGATGGGATTATCTGGATCGATGGGGTCCGTCGCAGCGGAGCTGTGAGGGGTGAGTGTAGCGTCGAAGCGTTGATCGCGCGAAACAAATTTGCTGAGAAAGAGGGATCTTCCGAAAATTTGTTATGATTCGAGCACCACTCTCTGTTACAGATGCAGTTCAGAATTATCGAAAGGCCCGTAAGAGGGTTCTTTTTTGTGACTGTACGTGCCACCCTGAGTACGCTTATGGGCAGAGAAAGTCTCGGAGAAAAACTGACACATGCAATTTTTCTCCGTAGATGATGGAACGCTCGCAGAATTTTGCAAACTTCCACAAGATGCGAGGCCTTCTGTAGAGGTCTTATCCGTTCTTGAACAATTGACGAATGACCCGTGTAATACGGTGTTTGTGGTTAGTGGGAGACCTAGAAAAGACCTGGAACCATGGTTGGGACACTTAAATATTGGAATGTCATGTGAACATGGATTTATTAGCCGTCTACCTGGTCATAAAGAGTGGGTTCCCTCTGTCAGCGCGGCTGCTGAGAGCGCTTGGCGCTCAAATGTTTTGGCGCTCTTTCAAAAAATTGTCGCTGTCACGCCTGGTTCTTTGATAGAGGAGAAAGAAAGCACTCTCGCTTGGCATTGTCGAAATGTTGCGGATGTTGAATTGGGTGTTCAGGCCTACCATAGTGTTATTAAGCAGGCTCGTGCACTGGTCACAGGGATGGAGGTAGAAGTAATGGCGGGAGATAAGGTAGTAGAAGTGAGACAAATGACCACTTCGAAAGGCACATTTGTAAGGAGTGTCTTGCAATCATGCTTATCAGAATCAGAGGGTAGTAACCTGGACAAAAGTGCCGATGACACCTTTGTGTTTGCCATTGGAGACGATGTGACGGATGAAACTATGTTTGCTGCCGTGAATCAAGTGAAGGCATCATTCCCGAACTCTCTATCAGTGGTAGTTGGAAAGGATAAAGTCAGTGCGGCAGATTATTCTGTGCATGATCCTGCTGCAGTGCTTGCCTTATTGCAGGAACTCTGCACTCTGCACCAAACCTAGGATAACTGCACCTTAAGTAACAATAATTTACAATAGAATATGATGTGTTTCCCGTAAAATAAACGGAGCGCCTAGTCATGCTGTGGCATATAAATGAGAATGAGCTCAAGCTGGCGGCAGAAGCTTTCTTTTTTCATCTTCTTCATCTTCTTTTTTTCACACAGCTACTACTCACTAGCCTTAGAATCAGAAGCATGCTGAGTGCGCCACTGTTTATACAACTCTACCACATTGCCCTTACATAAGGGACAAAGCCTTGACACGCCTAGCCAACGATCGGTGCAAGCCCGATGAAATAAATGACCACAGGGCAAAATACGCAGTTTATCCTCCTCTTCAAAAATCTCCGAGCAAATATGACATTCTTTCACTGGGCATTCATCTTGGTGAAAGATACCGATGGGGAGCACACTAATATTCCACTTGGTAGCTGGCACAGGCTGCCGCCGATCAATGACAGCGACCGCCTCATACAGCTTTCGCACAAAAGGTGACATGACAAATGCGATACTATTCTCCACAGTCTATGAGATCCAGAAATATGATATGCTAATGTTAGTCACACAAGTGGGAGTGAAGAGGTGTAACGGAGTCAACGGACCTTCAGCGGCTTATCCCTCATGTTAAATAATTCCTCCTGAGATACTTTGACAATAGATTGGGAGGAGCCTGCAGTAATCGGAATAAATGCTCTCCCGTCAGAGTCAGTGGTAGAACTGGAACCCTCTTCGCTCATATCAAAGTGGCAGATTTGTGCGACGCGATACACTGGGGCCCTGTGAGGGGTGCGCAATCTCACCCATTATTTACAGCCATGGCACTCTTCCTGTCACTCTTCCGACATCCATCCAGGACCTGGATTTAACTTTATCTTTCGCGTGACTTTCCAGCAGTAGCAGTAGCATTCAGAGGTTCAAAATACTTCTCAATTGCATCCGAAAATACCTGCTTCAATTCCCACATGTCCTCCGCACTATTCTCATCCTTCCGAGCTGAAAGATCCATCTGCATATTCATATTGAAAGAGGGTCCATAGCTTTCAAACCAAGGATTATCAGCAGGAATATTACTATTCACATTCACATCGATTTCTACCCCCGCTGCCTGAGCTGTCAACAAGGTCCAAAGACGGGCAGAGTTAGCGGGTACATAACCACCTCCTCCCAAAAGAACGGTCGGCAATTCCCAGCTCTCCACGAACTCTAGCACTGAAAGATAGGCCTCACTGCTAAGATTAAAACAACCCAAGGGATCGGCTGACAGGCTATCCGATCCGCACTGCACCAGCAGACATTCCGGCAAAAACTTGGCTCGCAACAGAGTCAGTGCGAACTTGACCGATTCAATCCAGGTTGTATTACTAGCCCCCGCTTGCAGAGGCATGCGAAAGAATGGTGAGCTCCCATTGTGATAGACATAGTCGGCACCCGTTCCAGGAAAATAGCCCTCACTTGCGTGATGCACGCTAAAAACAATAATATCCTTGTAACCATCTACACATTTTTCTACCCCATCACAGTGATGTACATCCAAATCTATATACATTATCGGCACAGAGGAAAAGACACGAGAAGTTCGGAGCAATGAAATACACAAAGCAATGTCATTGATAAAACAGTAACCCGAGGCGCACTCATAGTGTGCATGATGACGTCCGCCTTGCCAGAAAAAGAGGAGTGGTACCGTCTCTTTAGCCACAGTATCCCCAGCTTCTACCTGCTCACGGTGCCGGATTAGAACATTGGCCAGCGTATGAATGGATCCAGCTAGATAGGATACGTAGGTAGAGAGCGTCTTAAAAGGTGCACAATCACCCACCAGACCATAAACAGACCGATCAGCACCCGAGAGCTGTGCCGGATGAAAGAGAGCTTCCATATAGTCGCTGTCAAAATAGAGAGACAATTCTTCTTGGGAAAAAGGGGCGGATGGGCTGAGACACTGGATGGAGGAAGGGGTACCTTCAGCTAGGAGTCCAAAGGAACAAATGAGAGAATGTACCATGCACTCTCGCTGAGGATGAAACGGTGCCTGCAACGCAGCCTGCGCAAATTCAGGGGAATGGACATAATAGCAAGAAAAGGCGGAGCTTCCGTGGCTTCCGTTCTGTTTCCTCTTTTCTTCTACATACAAAGATTCCACTAGAGCCATATGAATTTGTGAAGATAGTATGTCCTCGCTACCACTCGCTGCTGTAAATGTCTTCGAGTGTGAGGGAACATTTATGATCGAATCTTTGGGTGGTGAACTGTGAATAGAGGCATTAACTTGTTCTAATCCTCGCTTAGCGGGTGGATTGAGTCGAGCATTGTGCTGAGAAACTCGCATTCTCGCCCATTCACGTATCATCCCGTCATTTTCGAACTCAGGAATATGGCCTAAACGAGAAAATTATGAGAAAAAACAAGAGGAAACGCATTTTCTTAACATAGTTAGACATACCATCCATACCATTGCCGTCTTCATCTTCTTCGTCATCATTTCTCGTGGTCTTGTTGTCACCATTGTAGTAGAATGACCGTTTCCGTTTGGATCCGACGGGAAAATCTATACTTTCCCCGGTAAATTCCACTCTTTCTAACTCTGGTAGACGACTTTCTTCCTCCTCTTCTACACGACGAAAGGAATTCATAGTTGCAGAAGGAATAGTCCCGGTTTAGCGCCGCAGATTTCGTCAATGACGATTCCTCGGAGTGCAGTTATCCTCTTGCTGCTCCTCGTAGTCACCGCTGCGACTTCTAGTCCTCTAAGCTGGAGTGAAGCGAAATTAAAGATTAATGAACTGGGATATGATGACAGAAAAGTAATTGTGGAGAAGATGGCTGCCTTAGGCTTAGCCATGTGGAGAGAGGACCTTCCGAAGGGAAGAATGCCCAATGTAACCTGTGCTTGGCATGAAATTTGTGATTCGTTGGGTCAATGTGCAACTGTTTGTGGCAGAGGCACACTTTTTGTGGATGAATACATTCGTTTTGGCCATGAAACACAGCGATTGCTGGACGTTGATCTCCCATTGAATTACCAACAAGTATTATCGACTCACAACTCTCTGATTACTCTTGCAGATGGGTACGGAGTTGCAGAAGGATTTCTAGATGATCTGGCTAAGGACATTGACAAGCACTGGGAAGTTATCCTGCCAAATCAGCTCTTCACTGCCACTGATCAGTTCAATCTTGGTGTTCGCATGGTAGAAATAGATACACATTATTTTGATGGGACTATGCGAATTTGTCATGCTGGTGGTGTTCATTTAGAAAAGCTAGATGAATTTATTAAATTTCTCTCGAAACTGCTCCACCGTCCGATAGACATTGATTCTGAGACCCTAGGTTGCTTTGCAAAGACGGAAAGAACGCTTGTATCAGCATTATCAGAGATACAGACATGGCTGAGTGATCCCTTGCATGAAGATGAGTTCTTCATCTTTATGTTTGATGATCAAATGGATGTGGAGGAATGGGGCAAGGTCCCGTTGATTTTGGAGGCTATTTCGTCGACATTCAATGCTTCCACCATCTTTACTCCCGTAGAGAAAGCCAAATTCTTTCCAGATCATGACACTATGCATCCTAACTGGCCTTCAAAAAGAGAATTACGAATGATGGGAAAGAAGGTCCTCTTTGTCTCGGGAGCAAATTATGGCTCTGAAATGAGTGATGTGATATTTTATAAGTATGGTACGTTTCCCCATAATGTAGCTAATTGGACTGAGCTAGATCCATCCAATTTGAATGAAGATTGTCGCTCTGAAAGACTGCCCTTTCAACTGCAAACGGGGTTCTTCTCTCGCGTGATTGCGGAATCCTTAGTCTATGGTCCTTTTTATAACCCTTCTATCAATGATGGAGCAATTGTTCCCGGTAATATTTCTAAATTTTTCGAATGTGGCATTAATTGGGCTTCGGGTGACGACATGCAACCGCTGCTGAGCGCCAGTGCGGTCTGGTCCTGGTCTCCACTGTCAATGTCATCACCAAAAGATTTACGAGGTAACTGTACTCTGCTAAACGTGACAGATGGTCATTGGTGGACTGCTGAGTGCGATGATCCAACATTGCTCTATCCAGCGGCCTGTGTAGAACCCGAAAGCATTCTTCACCAGCACTGGATGCTGAGTGAAAAAGTTCCCTATAGAAAAGCAGGGAGTGCGTGCGCTTCAAAGAATGCACTATTTCAACATCCAACGAATGCATACTCGAATGTGCAGCTGCTTACCACTGCAAAGCAAGAGGAAGCCGTCTGGATCCAGTGGGAACTGGGAAAAGATCAACCATTACCATCATTCACTGATGCCAAGTAGTCTTGTAGGAGTAAATGTCAGACTAAAGCGTCAAACGCATAGGTTGTCCATTCATTTACTCATTATGTACAACTAGAACTAGTCGAAATCCAGAAGCTGCAACAGCATCTAGCCAAGATGAGAAGAGGGAGTTTTAGCCTTCTCAAATACCTGATGGTGATAAAGGAATGTTGCAAGAATTACCAGACAAAATCCGAACAAAAATGGCAAATCAGCCACAAAATCAAAGAGAAGCGAAGATACTAAGATTGTGACCAGCATGCTGAAGACATAGGCAAAAATTTTCACCATGCTATCACAATATTTCATAATTACCCCTACAACCATGCCGTTAAGTGCCTGAATCAAGCACAAGAAGTAGGTGTAGGTGGTGAAACCAGCCAGAAGACTACCGGAGTCTCCATTCGATATTACTTGATCATAGAGGACCACTAAGCCATTGATCAAGATGCCATAGCCATAGAGATAGAGATTCTGTACATAGATGGAGGAGGTACTGGATTTAAGGACGAATTCGGTGTAAACAGATGATAAACCAGACAAACTCGACTGAACCAGGACTAGTAAAAAGCCAACTGTCTGGACTGACAGATCAGTAGATTCCGATTCTGATCGCATCATTTCGGGGAGACTAGGTGACATAGCCCCCAGCATCAAAATGACAAGAGCCACCCACTGTAGGGAAGTCATACTCCGACCCAGAACGAGACGCATGAGCAGGGCAGTGCTCAGGATTTTAAAATTGGAGAGAACTTGAAAGGTGGGTGGGTCTAAGTATAGTAGTGCAACAAACCAGATGTTGTTCTGAGCCACGTAAATTAAGGAGGGTAACGCAAATCTACAAGAGAGAGGGAGTTAGAACTGCCATCAGCACTGTCACGTATAACCATACCTCCACGACTGGGAGAACTCTGGCCAGTCGATCTTGCTCTTACTATTCATATAGAGCATCGCTCCACTAAAGAAGAACTAGCCGGCACCAAACAGTTAGAAACAGAATCTCAAATCACGTCACCCGGATCATACCTTCATACATTCCACCAACAATACCGCTACGTAAGGAGAGTATGTGTATGAAAGCGATCTAGAACGAGAAAATCGAATGAGCAGCGATCCAGAACTCATAAGAATCGCAGATATCACCACAACGAGAATTTTCGTGGCGACATGCATTTGTGTACCCCTCACACCGGAGCGGGGAGTGACATGGGTGTTCCCTTTGCGGCAGAAAGCGACAAAAACACCATTTGTACAGCAGCATATGTCAGCAACATTGCCATCATATTAATGTTGTCTCTTTATTGGTACTCGAGGTCATCTGTGCTGAGCAGTCGTCGTCAGAGCTCTTGTCGCTTCTGCATGGTAACCTCACTTGGTTATGTTGCCATATTAGGCGCGAATATTTTAGCTTTACTCCAGTTCGATAATTGGCAGCGTGTCCTACCCTATGCTCTGCAGTTTGGAATTGGATATCCCCTGATATTTCTGCCACTCTTAGTTCGGGCAATCGGGATTATTGCAGGGCGTCTCCTTCCTAGTCATCGAACGTACATTGGGATAGAGTCAGTGGGTGATGATGGTGGTGCATTGATGCTGGAGGAGGAAACGGAAAAAGAGAAAGAGAAAGAAAAGGAGAAAGAAAAGGAGACTCGCCTCCCATCTGCGACTGATTACAGCATCATTGGCGAGAAGTACTTGTGGTGGTTCCTTCTGGCAGCATTTGTCTGTACCTCTCTCTGGACCATTCTTGCTCTGGCAATAGCGGCATATTTTAGTAGTCCATTTTACTCTTTAGTTCTATTTTCTGTGCAATTTGGATTCTTAGCTGGCTTAGCCATTGTGGCAGTCGGTATTTTATCCTTTGCAATCTTGATAGGAAAATATCTCTCTCATTCCGATAAGAGTGAAAGTCAATGGCTATCCATCTACTTGGTAAGCGCATCGATATTAGTGGGTATTCATCTGTGTCTTTGGTGGTATCGTTTTCCCTCTGACCAGTATCCAGCCCTGATATTTTGGTTCCTCAATCTCTTTCCTATGGTTGTAATTGATGCGCTTTTCTGTGAAACTGTAGGACTAGGTCTTCACTATTATCTGTTTGTGCTACCACGTAATGGTGCAAACTCTGAGAGTGACTCTGAAAGTGCGGAAGAAACATTGGATGTCATGGCAGCTGAAACAGGGACCTCTGGCCATAAAAGCAGTGATGATGATATGCATGGAGCAGATGTCAATGAGTTTGAAGTATTTGCCGATGTTCGCTACTCGTCAGATGAGGAGGAATTTTCGGCAGATGTTAGAAAGTACCTGCGACCTGGTGGTTCGCACAGCCGAGATTAGTGGTCACACAAAGTAAAGTAAAAGTAATCAATCAATCAATTCAACTTTACCATATCCCTGCCGACTGCATCCCCAAAGTACAACGTGATTTTAAGATAATAATGCCCATTAGTGATTCAATAATAGAGGTTAGAGAAGGATGCAACCGCCCTTCTTTTTCTTCTTATCTTTCTTGTTATCGTTTCCATCGGTCTTTGGGGCGTTTTCCTGTTGGTACTTTCTGACTTCCCGAACCAATTCAAAAAACGATTCCTCTACATTAAGACGGGTCTTCGCAGATGTCTCCATGAATGGAATTTTGAAGGAGCTGGCTAAATCCTTCCCTTCCTGAGTCGTGACAGCACGATTTTCCTCCAAATCGGCCTTATTACCCAAAAGCACAATTGGAGCAGAATCGCTGTCCTTCACTCGCAAGATATGTTCTCTGAACAGAGAGACCTCATCAAAGCTCGTACGCGAAGTAATTGCGTATACTACAAGAAAAGCGTCACCAGTACTCATGTATTGATCACGCATCGCACTGTATTCTTCTTGTCCAGCAGTATCCAAGATCTCCAACAAGCAAGTCTCCCCATCAACATTGGCTTGCTTCCGGTAGCTGTCCTCAATGGTTGGGTCATACTCCTCAATAAAATGATTGTTGATAAACTGGATAGTCAGAGCACTCTTTCCGACACCACCGCCTCCAAGCACAACCTGATCGTATGCTTCAAGTTAGAAAACATGCGTCACTTCATGGAAGTAAGAGCAACAGAAGCATCCAAGGAAATACTGCACCTATACACGATAGAAGGTCAGCAGAGACGTACCAACTTATACTCAAGCATCACAACAGACGATTCGCGATCTCGAGAGAATTTTCCCGTAACTACCCCTCCTAAAGGATAACTTCACGTCGTCGCCACTTTCCTTTGCCGATTCTCGCAGATGGAGCTACCGGCTTTACCTCCGTGGGATAATATCCTCCCTGATGGTGCTCCACCTAAAGAAGATGCAGAGAGCATCAGAACGCATTTAAAGGTATGTATTCTTGCTGTTTTAGGGTCTGGCTTCTGGGCGCGCATCTTCAAATTATTCTAGGCACCTTTCTAGGCGTCTAGGTGCAGTGGGAATAGAGCCATGTTATCATATAGCTGATACATATCTCTTTTATAATATAGAGTGAGGAAGAAATTCGAAAGTTTACTTTAGAAGAATCCGTTGGTGATGTGGACAGAGTCGTGTTATTACTGCGAGAAGGTGTTTATCTCCAGCGAATGTACGTGGTTACATCTTTAGCAGAAATGATATCGTTGTATAAAGAGGAAGCTCTCAATCGTGTCCTTCCTCTTCTGAGTGACAAGCTCAAGTCCTTTGAAAGTGAAATCCAAATGTTGTTTGCTGAGCAAGTCTTGGATATAATCAATCGAAATCTGTTGTCAGACAACGAAATCGCTACACATATATTGCCTATAGTCATTGTTATGCTCTCTTCTCGTGAGGAAGATGTTACTGGAGAATGGATGGACATTTTACCCCAAATCTTGGTTCATGTGCATGAATCCAAATTAGATGGTTTGATATCATTAGCCTTGAAAAGGGGTGAATTATCAGAGCGTGTTCCTTCCCGTATAGTAGCGTGTCATATGATTGGGATGCTGAGTAGCAAGCTGCCTGGTCCGAAGATGGAACGGACACTTTTCGATAGGGCGATGGATGCCTGTCAAGATACAGATTTTGAAATTAGGCGAACTATGGGTGAGCAATTGCAAGCAATTGCTAGATGTGTTGGATCGAATCTAACAGTTAGTAGAATTCTTTCGGAAGTCATGGAACTCATGTCTGACGAGGAGGTGACCGTGAGGATGGCTGCGTTTAAGTCACTCATTGAAATGTATGATCTATTAGATGAGAATACTCGCTCATCGAAGGTCATGCCGTTTGTCAGAACTCTGTGCTCTTCTGTTCCTGAGGATATGCTACGTGTCGTGGCTACACACTTTGGGAACTTGTGTTTGAAGGTGATGCCTTCTGCTAGTGATGATGATGTTGTTGTTTTCGTATCTTTCTTCAAGGATCTATCTTCACGATCCGAAGTAGAACCACGGCTTCTCTGTGCGTACAACTTCCCTGCTGTCCTCAAAGCGATTGGAGCTCGTCGCTATGCCTTGCATTTACATGGCGTCCTGACGTCTCTGGTCGGTGATTCCAACATGCATGTCCGTCTTTCTGTCGCAGCTGGAATCCATGAAGTGATGATTATATTGGGAAAAGAACGCGGCCTCAAATATGTGAAAGATCTGGTCGTGACGCTGCTTAGTGACGAAGTTGACGAAGTAAGGGTGAAAGCTGTTTCACACATCAATGAAATTCTTGCAAATCTACAAGTAAGCCATGAAGAATCTAGAACTGCTGCTTACAATGAGCTTTTCCCTTTGATAGTCAAGATGTTTGGACACTTACGGTCGAGGTGGCGTCCCACTTGGGAGTTGTTGAATTCTGCTGCTTCCTTTGGTCAATATTTTGGATGGGAATTGTTGGTAGAAAGTTTAGTGCCAATCTTGTTTCAGCTAATGAGCTCTGGAGCCTATCCCGCTCGTATCAAAGCTGGGCAAGTCCTCTGCCATTATTTAAGGCACATCAAATCTAGCTATATTCGAGCGGAGCTTGTATACAAATTGATTCATGAATTTGCTAGAGGAAAATCGCATAGCCAGAGGGTAGTTTTTATCCATATCTGCACGGCTGTTTTAGATACACACTCACGTGTATTTTTTAAGAACAACTTTATGAATGCCCTCTTAGAGTTAGTCAAGGATAAAGTTCCCAATGTTCGTTTACTTCTAACTGGAAT
>Ga0209665_1001654_pt1 | contig 12480 bp, 17 predicted proteins | sample SaaInlV_200m_DNA_2_FD_184675 | JGI IMG/M metagenome (GOLD analysis project Ga0209665, IMG submission 184675) | Marine microbial communities from expanding oxygen minimum zones in the Saanich Inlet - Saanich Inlet SI074_LV_135m_DNA (SPAdes) (version 2) | ecosystem: Environmental > Aquatic >... | reverse complement strand
AACTGAGAGTGAGTATTCACTTAAGACATTCATTAAATACTTATTTATTTGCAAAAAAGAGCCTGCACGAGTTCTGTGTGTAAATGCGTTAGACTTCCAAGGTTCTACGCTAGCGCTTGTATTAAGTATAATAGAGCTATTTGCATTAGGAGCAATAGCCAAAAGGTGGCTATTCCTTTTTGTTTTTGTTGAGTCGTCTAGATATGCTCCCTTTGTTGTGGCAAGCTTTTCAGTAGCTTCAAGAGCCCTTTCCTTTATGAAAGAAAAGATTTTTAGATTGCAAGAAACTGCCATAGCAGATTCAAAAGCAATATTATTTTTCTGAAGGTAACTATGAAAACCCATAGCCCCCAGACCTAGAGAGCGTTCTCTTTGTGCAGAGTAAACAGCCTTGTCTAACTGAGATGGAGCGTTATCAATAAAGTATTGAAGTACGTCATCTAAATATTCAATTAGGTCTTCAACTATAGTTGTTGATTTCCATTCATCAAAAAACTCTAAGTTTAAAGAAGATAAACAACAAACAGCCGACCTCTCTTCAGAGGTTGGTAAATGAATTTCATTACATAGGTTAGAGCCATTAATAACCAAACCTTTGTCTTTTAGCTGCTCAGGCAGTTGTCTGTTCGCCTCATCTATAAAGTTTAGATAAGGTTCTCCTGTCCTGAATCTGACTTCAATTATTCTTTGCCATAAATCTCTTGCATCTACTGTTTCTTTGATAGTGCCCTTCTTAGGGTCAATCAGGTCCCAGGGTAAGCCTTTGATCACAGCGTTCATGAAATTATCAGTTATATTGATAGCATTATGAAGATTGAAGCATTTTCTATTTGAGTCACCTCCAGTAGGAGTTCTTAAGTTTAAGAACTCAATAATGTCTGGATGGGAAACATTAATATAAGCAGCATAGCTGCCTTTCCGTGTAGATCCCTGCCTATAAGCGACCATGTCAGCATCAACTGTTTTGAGAAAAGGGATTGGGCCAGGGCTTTTTTTTGATACTGCTCTAATATTAGACCAATGCCCCCCCACACCACCGCCCATAACAGACATCCATCTAAGTTCCTCGCTATGCCTTATTAGCCCGTCAACAGTGTCTGGGACGTAAGTAAGGAAGCAAGAGATAGGAAGTCCAGGCCTGTCTGCATTTGAAAGGATTGGGCTAGAAAACATAAACCAGCCTTTGCAGGCATATTCATAAATTCTTCTAGCTAATGCTTTGTCTTTTGCATAGTAATGACTGGCCCTCTTGAATGCTTCTTGAGGAGATGTCTCTTCGTTGTTGTAATAATAATTTTTTAACAAAGAGGAGGCATGTTCTGAAAATTTAAAATACATGATGTGTCCCTTTTCCATAAAGCCTCCTATGGAAAGACATAACCTTATAATAAAGGTTTAAAGAAAATTGTGTTTTAATAAAAGTGTTAAGTTGACTAACAACCCACAAGTCATGGCTGCAACAACAGCAACAATTGACTTGCTTATACCAGTCAACAAAACAAAAGATAGAACAACAGAAAGCAAGTCTGTAAGGAAAAAATTTCTTAAAAAGAAAGATTTTATATTTAGAGGCAAGTGCGAAAATGAAATGACAAAGCTAATCCAAGTCAAAACGCCTAAGAACAATCCATCATACATCTTATTGCGCCGTAAATTTCATTTCAACTGAAATAGACATACCAATTTGTTCAAAAACTTTTCTCAAATCAAGCAATGTGTCTAATCGTTGTTTCCAGAAGTTCTTGACAATTTTTGCTGCTTTTTCTGCAGAAACTGTTGAGGTTAGATAAGAATCAGCCATATGCTCAATCACTGTAGCTGCAGGCCTTTTGGCCCCTTTAGCAGCATAGTTTGAAACGATCATGTTAATAATATCTGACTTCTTGATATTGTTTCCACCACCTATAGCTTCAAGCATCGAAGCTGCAATAGAATAGTAGTTTGAGGCTATTTGTATGTTCGTGGACAAATCTATTAAAAGTGCTCTAAAACTAGTTATATCTAAATCTTTAGGGGCAGGTATTTTAATAGATAAAAATTCTGCCCATTCGTAAAGTGTCTTTTCATAAAAGACAAATTCGGTTACAAAAGATTCTGTTATGTTTGTATATAGAGTCGCACCTGTTTTTAGAGAATCTAAAATGTCTTGAGAAGAGACTTCAGTAAGTTTTTCTTTTAAAGTTTCATCTGTCATTAAAAGCCCCAAAGAGGCTTTCTGGTTCTTTCTGGCTTTTGCAATTCAGGAGAGCCTGCTTCTGAGGTTGCCGAGGCTTCAACTTTTTTTGCTTGAGTCTTTGCGACAGTAGTTCTTGCAGGAGAGCTTGAAGAAGAAAATTCACGAATTATTTCTTCTTTCAGTTCCTTGAAGATAGCTTGACCTTCTTCTCCTGTGAATTGAATATCATCATAATATTTTTCTACTTGAGCACCATCGACTGTAGCGGTTCCTTTATGAGAAGGAGCTGAAACGAAAAGACCATTGTTGCCTTCGATTATCTTGAAGCCGTGCATCTCTAAGACATCATCAATGACAATTGTTACGAAAGCTTTTAACTTAGAGTTAGGGTTGTTAAACTTTCTAGTTTTGAACGTGTACGAAAACATTTCATTCCTTTGTAGTCGTTATTCTTACATCATTTTTATTAATAAAAGATGAATAGTAAAAACCAACTAAAAAATATATTTTAAACATGTGGGAAGCAGGATTCTCTAAGAAGAACCCTTTTGGGAAAGTTGAATAGATGATAGATAGAAAATCTTCTAATTCAACTAAAGATTCATTATTGGGGATGTTTGTATCTGCAGTCTGAAGTAAGACCTCAAGAAGGTCTTTCCTGCTTAATTCTATGTCTTTTCCTGAAGTGCTTAGAGTATATTTTACCATGCTAACATTTTAGGTAATGCGGCCGTAAAAAGTCTCCCTAACACTTGGAATTCTCCACTAGAAAGAGCAATTGAAGTGCGAGTCTCTCCACTAGAAAGAGACATCATAAAAGTACCTTGGTACTTTCCTTCGCCAGGAGTAATTGCTAGTTTTTTGCTAACGCCATCATTATCATGATAAAAACTACCCCACTTTGGAGTAGATGGGTCATTAAAGAATTGAGAAAGATCATTTATTCCAAACGCAAAAGTAAGCTTTTGATTTTTCCAGTCATAAGATTTTTCTCCCATAGAGGGAGCCATTTCTAAAAGAATTGCACCCGTTTTTTGAACCCGACCATTTTCATCTCTACGTGGAGGCAATAAGGTGAATTGTGCGGCTGCAGATTTTTTGTAGATATTGTAACTTGCTGGGTAAGACATTTTATTCCTTGTCTATGTGATATATAAGATCGGGGACTTTGCCCCTATATTGTTTTGTTAACAAGACTGAGCTTGTAAAGTCAGACTTCTTAAATGAATTAGAGTTTATTAGTTTATACAACCCGGACTCTTGATACTTAAACTTTGCGTCTATTTGGTCTGGGTCTCCGCATAAGATAATACTACTGTTTTCTCCTACTCTTGATAGCACTGTTTTCAATTCGTGCCAAGATAAATTTTGAACTTCATCTAGAATAAACGTGCAGTTTTCAAAAGTACATCCTCGTGTAAATTCAACAGGCATAAACTCAACATGCTTATTTTTAAACATCATGTCTAAGTAATGCTTTGAGTTTTGACCTAAGACTTTATTTAATACTATTTCAAAGCTACCTATGTAGGGAGCATACTTTTCATTAATATCTCCTGGGACTGGCCCAAAGACATTGTTTTCGTGCGATTGCACCATTATGGTAGGTTTGCATAAATAAACCTTTCTCTTCTTATCGAAATAATCTTGAAGTGATTTTGCTATAGCAATACTGGTCTTACCAGTACCTGCTGCACCAAGGCAGACAGTAAGCAGGAACTGTTCTTTATCTAAGAGGTTGAAGTAAAAAACTTGGTTAAGATCTTTAGGTAAGAAACCAGACAAGGATTTTTCTTTAAAAGAATTGCATAATAAGATTTTACTTTTAGTAGCAATCCCCAAGGCAGAAGAGCTTGAAGATAAATCAACATCAGCAATATACACTAGTGCTCCAGGATTAAAGTCATAAGTATTATTTATTGATTTCTCTTTGTAAAAAGAATCAATAAAAGATTTCTCTGCCTGTATTTTATAAACTTTATTTAGCATACGATTACTCCTAAAAGATTTAGGGTAAAGTATATTTTTTAAAACTAACATTATACAAGGTTTGCAAAACTGACACTAAGTGATTGGTTTTTATAAACAAAGGCTTTTAGTCAAAAGACTTGACTGCTATTTTGGTGATTTAAGCCACAATTTAACATTTACTCCGTCGGCTCTCAAAACGCTTTGTTTAGAATAGCCCTTGCTTTTTAAATAACCACTTAGAGAAAGATGGTCTACTGATTCGTAGCTCATTTTTAAATGTCTCCAAAGGGAAGAATAACTTATCTCACGATTGTTTTTTAAGTAAAAATCTATCATTTTAGTATAGTCTTTTGTTACATGACATTCGACTTTTTGGTTTGGGCTTTGAATTTCAATGGCAGGTTTAAAGTTTTTCTTTTTCATAAAAGTCCTTTAAGTGTTTAGATGGAATCAATACTTTTAATATCTTTAATAATTCTTGAGTAGAGTATGCAGTATAATCAGCTAGAACGATTTGATCATTAAGCTGTTCAAAATGGTCACAATCGTAAGCTATACCTCTTTTAGATAAGTTTTTTTTAAATAAAGCTATAGAGGGTTTTAGCTTTATGACATGAGAATGTAATTCTAAGCCAAAAGCTGATTCAACTATGCAAAGCTTTTTCTCTGTGCTTAAGCCTTTAAGCTTTTTACAGAGATCATCTTCAGAATAATCAATAATATTAAAGAAATATGCATCTATCAGTAATTTCGCCTTGTTAAGGGCTGTTGTTTTTCCTGATGCTGGCAAGCCTACAATTTGTATAATCAAGCGTTACCCTTAACGCTAGCAGTTGCAAAGATTTCAGAGTTAGCAACAAGCTGATGAGCAGCATGGGTACCGTTGGGGATAGAGACACCGTTAACAATGATATCTCTGTTGGTGAGGTTCTCTTGAATGACAAGATCTGCGATAGTGTTTAATCCAGAGATGTTTACAGATCGAGCGCCAGGACCGGGAATTACAACAAGTGTTAGTGTAGACATAAATATGTTTCTTTCTTAATTCGTACAGAAGTGTTTTGGTTTTTAGCTAGAAGCCCAGCCAAAAAAAATATAAGTTTTTTTATTGTCATTTATTCTTATGGCTCCCGCAGGACCCCATTTGTCAGAATAAGCTGTATTTTTTAGTTCATTGGCTAATTCATATGCAGATTTTTGTGAAAGACTGTCATAAGTAGCCATGGTGTAATTAGATTTCTCTGCAATAGTACCAGTATAACCATTGTTACCAAAGTCATACTTTGCTTGAGCTACTGCATTCCTAAAGGCTTCACCAGGGGATTCACCTTCGGATATAGTGCAAAAGTAATCTGAGCCCATACTTATTTGCTTTTTGGAGAATTATTTCCTCGACCACCGCCAGAAGGTCTGCCTGTTTGAGATGGACCATTCTTTACAGAAGTGTTACCCTTAACGCTGGCAGTTGCAAAGATCTCAGAATTAGCAACAAGAGGTGTTGTAGAGAAGCTACTTCTTTGCAAAGAGACACCGTTAACGATGATATCTCTGTTGGTAAGATTCTCTTGGTTAACAAGATCTTCGACAGTGTTTAGGCTTGAGATATTTACAGTTCGAGCGCCAGGACCGGGGATCACAACAAGTGTTAATGTAGACATGTGTTTTTTCTTTCTTTTTAAGAAGATAAATTGTAATTAAGATTTACGAGAGTTTCTTTCAGCCTGAACTGAAAGTCTTAGGGTTTGTAGGGAAGTTTTAGCATCTTGGGCTGCTTGACGCATTCTTTTGCCAGCAACGTCGACACCATTGTCAAAGTTTTTAGCGTCTTCTAACGCTTGAGTAAGGAGAGTGATGATTTCATTTAATTGAGTCTCATAGTTCATAGAGTCCTCCTATGAAGCATAAAGGTTAAGAGTTTGGTCTAAAGACAATACAGTGTTTTTCTTATAAGTAAACACTGTATTTCTTCTAGAAGAAGAACAATGATTACATAAAACATGAGCAATATTGCTTGCAACAATGGTTGTTAAAGTAGTCATAATCCTTGCATTGCAAGCAGACTCTGGGACTTCACTGTCGTCTAGAAGGGCTGATTGAAGCCCTTCTATCTGTACAGTATCAAACGGATCAATAACATTGATCACAGCATGATTAAAGCCCATCTTTGACTCAAAGACTAAATCAACAGAAGGGTTTGAAATTAAACAGCCTAGAATGTCCTTCCTGGCCGTATTAGTATCAACAGCAACAAAAACATAGTCAGACAAACAGTCAGCATGTTTTTCTGCTTCAAAAAAGCAGTCATGTTTTGTTACGATTATGTCTGGGTTGAATTCTTTAAGTGTAGTTTCAAAAGCATCAACTTTTTTCGATCCTACTTGAGAGAGATTGTAAATTTGGTTTGGACAGTTATGAGACTCAACAGTGTCTGCATCCCAAACTTGAAAATTATGCCAGCCCATTTTTGCAGCCAATAAGCCTACCCAAGATCCTGTTGCTCCTACTCCTATTATATTTAAAGTAAAATCTTGAGCATCTTGAGGGCTAAAAAAGCTATTATGGCGAAGAAAAGAAACAGTCATTTAAATGCCTAAAAATTCTTTACACTCTTTAAGTGTAGTTAAGTCTGTTAGATCTAATAGTAAGGTCAAAGTGTTCTTAAAGGTATTAAGAGTATTTGTAGTGTTTAAAAAGTATTCAACAAAAGCTTGCATGACCTGAGAGTCGCTTAAGCCTGATTTAAGAAATCTTTTATCAGTAAATATAGTTAAGACCTCACGATCTTCATTCTTTAAGAGATAGAGAAGGATGTTCAGCTCTTTTGGATCAAGGTGGGAGCACAAGGTATCAAAGAATTCTTTTGCAGTTTCAGGAGAAAAGACCCTTACAGACTCCGTAAGGGTCTTGTTGGGAAAAAGCTCGAAGATAATGCTGTCGGCAACAAAACCCCAATCTTCAAAGTCATTAGTTCCTAAAAAGCTTGATGTATCTGTTAAAGGGTTTTTAGAGAACACCTGTGCAAGGTTGCTAAAGGTTGATTTGTTTCCCCACTTCGAGATTTGTTTAGGAGCGATAAACTTTTGTTTTGCAGCTTCTTTTATGTAAGTAAGATCGTAATTAGTTGAAACTTGAATTTCAACTCCTTCAAAAACCAAGCCTGTGTCTGGGTCGTAAACCCTGCTGTAAAACTGTCCTTTCTTGTTAAAAATTAACATAATCTGCCAGTTATTTTGAGCTTGCTCTTTACTCATATCAATAAATGAGTTGAACTGACTGTCGTCTTGAATGCTTGGGCTGGGGGACATATTATGATGACTATGGCACCAACAAGTCATTGACGACAAAACTTCATTTAAATCAGCTGGAGTGTAGCTGCTTTTTAATTCATTATAGAAATCTATCATCATTGTTGAAGTTGAATCAACTTGAGCTGCAGATGTGTTTTGCTTTGGAATGAAAAGCCGTGTAGACAGGTTTAGAAAGACTTTTCCTGGAGCATCTTCCCTAGTAGTTGGAGTAACAGTATGGAACCATTGAGCTTCTTGTGGCGCAATGGAAACTATATATTTGATCGCCTCTAAAGCCTCGTGCCTGAGTACAAGCACTGGCTCAATGTTTAGAGTTTTTAATACAGATATGTTTTTCATTTTTTTTTATTTTTATCCTAAGGATGAAAAAGGGGTGTAATCCCCTGTATTTGTAGGTTGCTCCTTAAGAGCTGGTGACTTTAAATCTGGATCTAAGCTTGAAGAGCTATTGTCAGCCTCATCTTCCTGCGTCAGTGCTATGGCTTCTTTTGGAAAAGAAAAGAGAAGTGGGTCAGGGTTCTTAAGATAATTTTCGGGATCATTCATCTCGTCGATATTTTGTGAAGACTCGTAAACTGACCACCTCTTAAAACATGTGTAACGTTTCCCCCAAACATCAGAAGAATTACAAGAAGTTAACCAAAGGTTAATCGACACAAGAATATTTTTTAAACTATTGCTTTCAAAAGCTTTGAAAATAATTCCAGAGGCTTCTCCTAGACATGCACTTCTAAAACTAGAAAACATGTTGTCAAAGTTTCCTATGGAGGAAGTGTGAGGGTGACACAAGTATTGAGCGTCTGTTTTCCCGTAATAGCTAGCGACAGAAGCTAGCTTTAGCATTAAGTTTGAAGCGGTACATTTAACAACGTAAGGTCCACCAACTAGAGATATTGGTTTCTCTACCAGGGTGATTTTACTAGGCGCTTTTGTTTCAAACTGAACTTTGATTATTTTGTTTTGTGACAAAAATGTTTCATCAAGCATTTCTGAAAAAGAAGCTTCTTCACCCTTTGAAACACGCCAAGTAATTTCCTTGTTACTAGTCGTATTCTGAAATACGACTTCTTGGACATCTATGTTAGACATAAAGTTAGATAAAGTTAGATCTTCTTCAGCAACAAGAGTTTTTTGAAGCTGCTTCTCTTCAAGGAAAAGAGCTTCTTTTTGATTCGAAAGTGCTTTGTATCTTTTTCTATCGTTATTTAATGTAGAAAACAAGGATTCTAGTTTTAAAGGAAAACCTTTCTTTTTTTCTAAAAGAGAAAACTTCTCGCTTTCTAACCTTAAGAGCATTTTATCAATGATTAAAATTCGATCAATAGAATAACTTATATCGTCTTCGCTAGGTTGGGTAAAAAAAGAAGTAATTTTATCTAAACGGGCAAGTGTCTTTTCCTTTTTCTGTAAAAATGATGTCGGGTAAGAAATCTTTTTTGTTTTTGCAATTATTTCTTCTTTAGGTATAGGGGCCAAAGAGTCTATAAGGCTTTTGATTCTTGGGATATGTTCTTCTGTAAAGTTCATTTCTGCAAAAGTTTTTGCCTGTTCTAAAGAGAGGCCATAACCTTTAGTTGCCTCAGAGAGGCTTTGTCTAAGCGATGTATTATAATATTCTTTGTCATAAAAATAAGAACCTGAAAAGGAGTAGCTATATTTAAGAAAAGACAAAAGATATTTTCTTGATTTATTATATTTCAATTGTTTGTCTAAAGGTAGATGAAAAGCAAAAGTAAATAGCAAAGCTTCGATGTAAGCGTTTTCTTCTATAGAAAAGATTTTAATCGGAATATTTATGGGTATAAATTTTCCATCTGGTTTAACAAACTTAGACTTTTTCATTGTTTTTAATGATATTTCTTGCTTAGGACCAGAGCATGGAGAGACCAAGTCAAAGCATGTAAAATAATCAAGGTCAGGCAATGTGATTTCATCAAAATTTATTGGCAAAGAAGAAGCTAAATAAAAAGGGTCTGCAACTTCAGAAAAACCTGACCAGTCTCTAGTTTTTCGCCGAATTCTATAAAATTGAGAAAGATTTTCATACTGAGAGAAATCTTGATGATGAAAAACAAAATTAAATTTATCATAAAGAGTTTTGTCATAATGAGACAATACGGGGAGTCCTTCAGCCTTTGTAATATAAGCAAGAGGCCTTGAAGGAAGGTAAAAATCTTCTGGAGTATCTTTAAAGTTGACAAAGTTGATCTCGGGTGAGGAGTCGCTTTTATTGACTGAAAACAATGAAGAAGTCTTAATAGATATTTTATTGAATACTTTTTCAGAAGTCTTCTGGCCTAAAGGGTCATTCCTTGTCCCGTAGCGCCAATGAGGGTTTAATGGCCATGCTTGGATGGTAAAGAATTCCCCCCGGAGTGTTCGTAGAGAGCCGTCCTTATCTAAAAAGGAGTGTGTATCATTATTTATTAGAAAATTTATTTTTTGATTCATTAGTTAGATCCATTACAGTTATAGGTTGAGATTCGTCTAAAAAAGTAATATCAAAGTTGTCTGGAACGACTACTGCAAGACAGTTACATTCTGGGCAAGAGTTGACATACTCATACGTAGACGGTGAGCTTAAGTACTCATAATAGTCGCAGTTGTCATAGTTTAAACAAATAATCTTCATGTTGTACTGCCTCAAGTTTTTTCAAAAGAGATTCTTTAGAAAGTAAGCAAACTATTCTTGTGCCAGCATAATCATATAGGTATTCTTTTTTTTGATAAAGAGTTAGGTGCTTTTTTGCTAAAGAGCATAAAGACTTTAAAACCAATTTAAAGTCTTTAGATAAAGCTAATCTGTATCTTTGAGTGTATTTTATTATTCTTAAGTAAAGCAGGTTTAATTGATTTAAGAATAGGGGAGCAGGGTAAGCAGTGTTGGTAAGTGGAGACTTGTTTAACAAGAGAGCGTTTTTACTCCATGCTGTTTTTGCTTGAGGAGTGATATGTAAAAAATCAGTCAAGCAGTTGAAAGCTAAACAACAATTTGAAAAATCATGCTGGTTAGCTAAGTTAAATATATTTTTAACTGCATTTTTAACTAGTTGAAAGACTTTATTGTCAATAATAAAAGTTGATGCATATTGCGTCTGGTATAAAAGTTTTGCTTTTTTTACATTTAGTAAGACTTTTAACGCAGCGTTATAGTTTTTTTTTTTAGGGAAGTACACATCTATGTCTCCGTGCTCTTGCATCGGAGAGAAAACCGCATTCATAAGATATGAGCCACTTAGATAGTGCGGTATGGTTTTTAACAATTTTGTAATGGTAACAGTTTGGCTTTTGATTCTTTTTACAATTAATCTTTCTTTAGAAAAATTAACATATTGGTTCAAAATCCAATACCTTTCTTGTTAGTGTTGGTTTGGTTGAAATTAAGTAGAAAGCCTTCTAAGTCTTTTACTTTGGGGCTTTGAAGATAATGAGCTTTGGCGTTACGCCTAGTGATTTTTACTAAATATCTTTTTATATCTCGCAGATTGTACCTAGAGGCTAAATGCAAGATTAAGTCTGCTTCCAAGTCACAAAGGTTCAATTTTACTTTAGTTAATTGAAAGATAGAAGGCAGGAGATATTCTGAGATTATTTTTTGCTTTTGATAAGTGTTATATTCTTTAAACAAAACGACATCTAGTCTATCTCTTAAAGGAGCTGGAAGAGCCTCTGGTTCGTTTGCTGTGCATATAAATATACATTCGGACAAATCTATAGGCACTTCTAGATATCGATCAAAAAAGGCCTTATTTTGCTCTGGATCAAGGAGTTCTAAAAGTGCGTACTCAGGGTTACTTTTTGTAGTGGTAATCTTGTCTATTTCATCTAAGACTACGACGGGGTTCATTGTCTTCCCCTTTGATAAGGAGGTGACAATTCTTCCTGGTTTTGAGCCTATATAAGTCCTTCTATGTCCTCTTATTTCAGATTCATCGCTTAGCCCTGCCATCGATATATAAATATATTCTCTTTCCAAAATCTCTGCTAAAGATTTAGCGAAAGATGTTTTTCCGGTACCTGGAGGCCCTAGAAAAAGAATACAATCTGTAGAGGATGTTTTTATTAATTTTTCATAAGCAATTAGGTCTAAAATATGAGTTTTTATATCTTCTAGTCCGTAATGAGAGACGTTTACAAGGTCTTGTATCTCTATAAAATCTTTTAAAGTTTTCTTTTTTTTACCCCATGGTATTTTTTTTAAAGTCTCTAAGTATTCATTTATTTTTGCAGCTTCTTGACTAGAAGGTGGGTAGTTTTTTAAAAGCTTTTGTTCTGCTTTTATTTTTTCTTGGACTAACGGAGGATAGAGAGAGAGGTCTATAGTATTCTTATTTGATTGCACAAAGTTGAATGCAATGTCATAATATTCGTACAGTAAGTATAAGCGCTCTCTAATATTATTGCTTTTAAAATAAAGCAGTCTGTCTGAGTCTATGACTAACAGTAAGTCTGCCATCTTATTTAAGGTTTCTATATTGGCAGGGCCATTTAGAATAGGTAATATTTTTTCTTTACAATTTAAATTTAGATAAGAATCAATAATTCTTTTGATAAGAATGCCTGTCTCTTCAGAAGACTCAATTTCAAATTCTTCAGCTTCTAAATATTTAGGAGCTAGTCTTGTTAATAGCCCTCTACAGATGACATAAAAAGTAAGCTCATTATCTTTATAAGAAATAAAATTGCATATTCCTACAATATTAACATTTTGTTTACTTTCGTCTCTTATTAAGAGGGCGAAAACTCTATCGTAAGTTTTTGTTTTATACTGAAATCTGACTTCTTCTTCCAAAGCATAGTTGACGAAAACAGTATAGTTGTTAGAAGGTATAGGGACTAGGTCTGTATATGCACATGTTATATATGGGAAGTTCATAACCTACACCTTTGTGTCATTAAGCGAAAGGAACGTATCTTTGATTCGAGGGTGAGTAATGACTTGCTAAAGAGATATACTCGCTAGGAGGTGGGGATTCATACAGGGTTCTTAAAGAGACATAGGGCTGAGTGTTAGCTGGAGTGACA
>Ga0209665_1001653_pt1 | contig 12485 bp, 12 predicted proteins | sample SaaInlV_200m_DNA_2_FD_184675 | JGI IMG/M metagenome (GOLD analysis project Ga0209665, IMG submission 184675) | Marine microbial communities from expanding oxygen minimum zones in the Saanich Inlet - Saanich Inlet SI074_LV_135m_DNA (SPAdes) (version 2) | ecosystem: Environmental > Aquatic >... | reverse complement strand
AAAATATCCCACTAGAGAAAATTATGCTTAGAGGTGGTTGGAAATCAGAAACTAGCGCAATGAGATATCTTCAAAGCTGGAATGATAGCAACTGGTTGATTATTAATTGACTACAGAAAAGTCAAAAACCCAATTTAGCATATCACCCTTATTAGTGACTCACGCCATCGCATTTAATAACCTTTAAGAAAGTCATCCATAATATTTTTATATCAAACCAAAAAGATTGTCGATTTAAATACTCAACATCTAATGCCATTTTATCAGGAATTGATAATTCGTCCCTGCCATTAACTTGTGCCCATCCTGTAATGCCAGGCAATAACCTATCCACGCCTTTTTCTTTACGCAAGGCAATTAAATCCTCTTGATTAAAAAGTGCAGGGCGTGGACCTACAAAGCTCATGTCGCCCTTTAATACTGAAAACAATTGTGGAAGTTCATCCAAACTAGTTCGACGCAAAAAACCACCAATAGGAGATAAATAGGTATCTGGATTATCTAATAGGTGGGTTGCTACAGCAGGGGTATCTGTCAACATTGATCTAAACTTTGGCATTTTAAAAATTTTATTATTTTTACCAACCCTATCAGACCAATAAAGCACAGGCCCTTTGGATGTTCGTTGAATTGCAATAGCAATAAATAACATTATAATCACCAACGATAATAATAATAATACGCCAAAAAATAAATCAAAAACTTGTTTCAGTGGTAGTTTCAAGTACTTCTCCTTCGATAAAAGTTCGATAAAATTCAGCAGCTGGGTAATAAATATGTTATCAGTATCAGACTCTCCTTCCTTAACACCTTAGCGATCATATTAGTCTTACCTACCGGAGATGTAGACTCTAATAGCACCAAATTTCCAGACCTGATTGTAATCCTCCCATTTCTAACGCTTGCTAAAAATAGAATCTCCGTTGTTTAAATAGCCTCAAGTAGATTTCTTGGTGGAACTCCACCAATCGAACTATGGGGTTGTTCGTTACTATATACCCATATCCATTCGGCTGCTAACGATTGAGCGCACTCAATCGAATCAAAAATGTACATATTTAATCATTCGTTTCTTGCAGTTCTGTTAAATCTTTCAATGTAAGCATTCTGAGTTGGTTTACCAGGTTGTCTCAATACCCATTGCTTGTGCCCATTCTCTGAACGCATGAGATATATATTAAGCCTCCTTTGTGTTTTCGACAAATAAAGTCAACATCCTCTCCATTTTCTTTTAGTTCTTGTGCTAAGGTTAAGCAGCGCAGCACATGCCCCGCACCCATTGTAAGTGAAGCATCTACACGAAATACAGCCTTCAACCCGGCTCTCCACTTTTCTCTAGTGCCTGATGCATTAATTCTGCACGCTTCCAATCCTCTAGCGTATCTATGTCTTGAACTAAGTGTCGTGGTAAAATATACGGCGTGGCGTCCTTTGAAAAAAGTGGTTTTTGCTGTTTGTTTAAAGGCCTCCGCCTTACCCCAGTAAAATTGGCCTGCATCATGATAGGATTTTTCCAGATCTTGTGATCGTGTTTCAAAGTGATTAGGATAGAACATCTCTACACGGTTTTCCTGTGTGGTTTTAAATGCTCTTTGGATTGGAAATGCAAAACTTGTTACTGTAAAACAATAATCTGCTTTTTCTCTTTTCATTTGCTCGTATGCTTTTCTGATGGCATCCGCTCGCACAAATGGTGCTGTTGCATAAAGACAGCAGACTTCTAATGGTGACTGACCTTGGGTATTAAACCACTCTATCGCATGCTTAATAACAGGGATAGTAGTGGTGTAATCATTTGCCAAGGATTTAGGACGTACAAAAGGCACACTTGCGCCAAAAGATTTTGCTATTTCTGCTATTTCAGCATCATCGGTTGATACAATGATTTCATCGAAACATTCTGAGGAAATTGCAGCTTTGATAGAATAACCAATCATCGATTGACTACAGAAACTTTTGATATTTTTACGAGGAATGCGTTTACTGCCTCCACGTGCTGGAATCACGCACAGTCTCATACTAAAACCTTTTTTAATACATTTACCACTTTACGATGTTGAGCAGTTATACAGACTCTGATGTCAAAATTAACTTTATCTTTCAAAAATTCATTGACCAAGGGCATCTTTATTACCTCTGGCCTTGTTCCAAATACGATTAATACTTTTTTCAGATAGTTATTAGTTATCTCTTGATTGCCTTCCAATTCATCCTCCATACTAACAGCCCTTTTATTTATAAAATCTAACGCTCGCATCTATAGTGGTCCATTAATCTTGGACACATTTCAAGCCACTTTTTCCAATTCAGCCATCTTTTGAGTGGGTGTCATACACCCAATCTCTGAATAAATCCTTTAATTTTAAAAAATGTAATTTACCTATTATAAAAAAAATACCTTTAAAGATTGCAAATATCTAAATATTTTTTAGTCATATCTAAGAATGTAGGCATACTCTTAACTCGAACTACCCCTCTATTCGCCAGTTTTTTATACAGGTGCTTATCTGTTGCAATTTGAACAATTTTAGACACAACATCATTTATATTGTATGGGTCAAAATATAATGCTGAATCTGTACATACCGTTTTAGCAAATTGATAATCAGATGTTAGAATTGGTTTTTTCATTATCATCGCCTCAGGATAAGAAGCAGTAAAGCTTTCTACTAATGTTGGTAAAAAGAGCGCATCTGATTTAGAATATAAATATGGGCAATCTTTCAAATCAACAGGTCCAACATTTAATATTAATGGGCTATTATAATTAAACTTCTTTATAAATAAATCGTGAGGCAACGTCAAAATAAATTTTATTTTGACATCAATATCATTGTCAGACAATATATCAACTATTTCATTAATAATATCAAGATTCTTATGGGGATAATAAGAGGAAATTGTTACAAACCAAAACTCATTAACCTTCTTAGAGGGTAATAAATTGATATTTTTTATATTACCAGAGAAAGTGGGATGATAACTCCCATAAATAACTGAAATCTTATCCTGCGATACATCTATAAATTCAGCAAACCTTTTTTTCATGTCATCAGTTTGAACAACATATAAATCTGCATTATTCTTTAATAATACCCTGTGGTAATTTTTTTTAAAATTAAGTATTAGTTTTTCAAAAAAAGGCAATTTTTTTATATATGGCAAATCTCCATACAAATACAATCCATTTGCAAAGCCCATTACATGATGACTTTTAGGCTTCCAGTATGTTGGCCCAAATAGCGAAAAAACGCAATCAGGCTTAATTTGACTCTCCAGTAATGATAGCTGATTAGACACCCTGTTAAAGAAAGGCACAATTGAAGGGTTATCGACTCGATAAAAAATAAAATTTTTCGTAAACTTATACTCTTCAATAGATTCAGATAAGGCTGGAGGTAAGAAAACAAAATAATAATTTTGACTAAAACTCTTTAGGCCTTCAATAAATGTACTTGCCACTTGCAGTGCACCCCCGCCTCTCAGATTGGATGCATTAATTATCAATCTTGACATGTTCTATTTAACACTATTCAGCTTATTTAACAAATACTCATTAACATCAATAAAGGAGTCAACATCAATTATATTACTCAATTTTACAATGTTAGCTTTTGATAATGGAATCTCTTTAGAGTAAGTATTGCTGGTACTAACACAGTAACCATTTTTAGATAATATTTTTAATATATTCGACAAGGATTGACCTTTTCCGCTTCCTATATTGAGAATATTAATACTTACAGATGGATCTATAAGAAGTTTTTCATAAATATCAACAACATTATTAATATGAATAAAATCTCTTACAGATTCCCCATTATTAAATATAGATAATACTTTTTTACTCAGATAACAATCATGGATTTTACGAATAATTGAGAATTCATCATTACCGCCATACATATTAAACACCCTTGCAATTGTAAGGTTCAGTTTATACTGGCAACATATCTGCTCTAAAAATTGCTCATTAAGGTGCTTAAGTGAAGATGGAATACTAACTGGACATGGTTGAGATTCTTCATCTGTTATTGAACTATCTCCATATACAGAACTACTACTAGTATAAATAATCTTATTTATTTTTACACTACTGTCAATCAAATATTTCAATACTCTTACTGTTAAGGATATTGACATGTCCACATATAGAGGTGGATTTTCAAATGATTTTAATTGCGTTGACGGTTGAAAATTATTAAAAACCACATTGATTTTATTTCCATTATATTTATCTAATTGAAAAAGTGATTTCAATAAAGATTCTGAAGACAGTAAATCAGCAGTATACAATCTCTTAGAAAGGGCAGAAGACAAGTTACTTCTTTTCCCTATGATTATTGTTGTTGTTTTATCAAGATTTTCCATATTATTATCAAATCACCTTATTCATGATTTTATCTGATATTTCCTTAATTTATCTAATTCTTAAAACTAAAAGTAACTCCACCTTTCGTCCCGTTTTGCCATAAGTCTTTTAAGGTTATCCTTATCAGATTCATTCGTACACCTAAAATCTAACACTACCTACTACTTTAATACCATTAACAAAGATAAAGACATAAATCCAATTAGAAAGTCTAAAAAGCATGTTTATTTATTTTACAAAAATAGCAATTAATACAAATAAAAATGCTGTAAAAAAATAACTACTTATCCTGCCAAACAGGACTGAATAAATATTTTCCATCCATAATATATTGTCGTGCTCATTGTCCATTGACTTACTTAACATTGGATCTAAATAAAATGCAACCAAAAGTGCGCCAATCCCATGAAAAAAAGGTGTAATTTGACTCAATGTCAATCTATTCTCATAAAATATGTTTGACAGTAAGAATGCAAAGAAAAATCCAGACGAGAGAAAAAAGTAAGCTGTAAATGATGTTAAAAACTTTTTCTTATTCACTACCTTTGTATGAAAATTAATATTAATATCGATAAATTTTTTATTTTTATTTTTAAATAAAGCTAAATATATAGATCTTGGAATCCTAGTATTCTGATAATTTGAAATTACTTTTTGAAAAAAACCTTGAGATAAATTTAGTTTAATTAAAATCAAAAAGGATATCAGGGCTGAAATAAATAACGCCAACGAAGCCATTAGAGAGTAATTTATTATACTAATTTTAGATTCAACCAAAAAAGCAAGAGCGGGTAAGAATAAAACCAGCAAAAATCTACTAGCAGTAAAAACTGCTTGTTGTAACGAATACCCTAATGCTATTTGATTCATAGTTTTTCCCGCCACTCGAGAGCCGAAAGAAAAAACCTCAATTGCTTGCAAGAGTACAAAGCAAACAATAACAACTGATACTAGTAATAATTTCATAGAATTAACTAACCTTGAAGGTTATTTTCATAATTACAACCCTTATTGTAAAATTATCTAAAAGATGTTTTATTCATTTTATCGAGAGATTTTTTTGTTCTAAAGCCGAGATTAAACAGTTTATTTGAAGAATAGCAATCATCTCCAAGTAACTTATGGATTTTATACTTAAGCCTCTCACTCATTAAAGAAATAATATTAAATAAAAATATTGGCACACTCCAGTTACAAGGTCTTTTGTTCAATATGCCACGCATGGAATTGTAAATTTCACGAGAAGAGTACGGCTTGCCATCTGTTGCTATAAAAATTTCTCCATTAGCCCTATCATCTTCAGCAAGAAAAAAAATTGCACGAACTAAATCATCTACATGAATCATAGAGCGTCGATTTCCCACTTCAGGAAGTGGCGGAAACCACCCCAGCTCAATCCCTGATAACATTAAATTTAAATTACCTTTGGCATTTGGTCCATAAACCAGAGCAGGTCGAATAATTGACACATGCATATTAGACTTCCTCCCTATTTCTAATAACTTTATTTCAGCCTCTCGTTTAGTTCTTCCATAAACCCCATCAGGAGAGCTTTGATCAATTTCAGTCATGCATTCACCTGATAATGCACCTCCACCGGCTTTGACACTACTAACAAAAATGAACTTTTTCACTCCACTTTGAACTGCAAGCTCAGCTAACTCAACTGTAGCATCTACATTTACTGATTGGTATATTTTCTCAACTTTAGAAGGGTTATTCAAATCATGTGCAAAGCCTGCAAGGTGGAAGACGGTATCTACCGATTTCAATGCAGACAAAGGTATTTTATCTCGACCAAGACTACAGACAGTGGTTTCATAATTTAGATTTATTTTTCGAAGTAGTAGACTGATCTCACACTCCGTATTATTTAACAATCTAAGCAGTCTACTTCCAACAAATCCTGATGACCCTGTAATCAAATATCTTTTCATGCGGACCTACCCAATTAAAATTTTGGTTAAATCGTTGATTATTAGCTCTTTACTGAATGTAGTCTGAGATAATTTATCATTATTTACGGTAAAACTATTTTTTTTACTTTTCGACATATCTATACATTTTTCAAATACTTTCGAAATTAGGCTTATATTTGACGGGTCCACATGAAGCCCTAAATGATTATCCTTTACAATATCTGCTGTATCGCCATTTATGATAGCAAGTATAGGCTTTTTAGCTGCAATATAGCTCTGAATTTTAGCCGGCACAGTAACTGAAAAAATTGACTCATCAATTAAAGATACAATTAAAAAGTCACTGGCTTTATAAAATTTAGCCATATCTTCACGAACTTGTTTTCCATGGAATACAATGCGTGGATTGTTATTTGAAAGCTTTTTTAAATTGACCAAATTAGAGCCATCGCCAATAATATTTAATTGTGCTTTCTTTTGGTATTCATTTGGTAATAAACAGAAAGCATTAATAATATTCTCTAAATTCTGCACTTTTCCTATATTCCCTGCAAAGGTGAAATGAACTTTTTGAGTTTTACTCAGAACGATAGGGGCTATATCTATATCCAGATCATCCGCCCAATTTGGAGCATAGCTAAACCTTAAGCCTTTCTTAATATATGGTTTTAACTTTGATTCAAAACCTTTACTTGAAATAGCAATAGCAGTAATATTATGATACATAAATTTTACAAAAACATCTAAAAATGCAGAAAGCACTTTGATCTTTTTGAAACCATACGCATAAACACTGTCAGGCCAAACATCTTGAACCCAAAGCATAGTTGGCTTTTTATAGAGTTTACGAATTACAACTGCCGGTAACATGTCTGTTAGTGGGCCTAAATTAAACCCGAAAACGTAATCATATCTTCTGCCAATAAAAATTGCAGCAATACTACCAAAAATCATAAAGTTTATATATTTTAATATTTTTTTAATTGCACTGTCCTTATAGCCCGTAACAGCGTGCAATCTAAAAATATTTATACCCTTGTATTCACATTTTCGAAAAAAACTATTTTTATAGCCTGAAAAAACCTTTCCCAGTGGATAGGTTGGAGCCAAAGTCAACACATCAACATCGTGCCCTTTATCTTTCCATGATAACGCAACATCATTTATTTTAAATTCTTCAGGGTAGAAGCATTCTGTGACAATTAATATCTTCTTAGACACTAATACTTTTTCCAAACCACTCTATTTACGTAATCAGTATAGCTGTGAATAATGCGTACAATTTTATCAGATACATTTGGAACACTGTAATCTGCCACCTGCTGCATTGATCTTTCTTGACCACGCGGTTGGTTTTCCAAAATATCCAAAGCCCGCATTATCGATCTCAGCTCCAAGCCAACCATCATAACAGCAGCCTCTTCCATGCCTTCTGGCCTCTCATGTGCTTCGCGAATATTTAGAGCGGGGAAATTAAGGATAGATGACTCTTCACTGATTGTTCCACTGTCAGAAAGTACTACTTTTGCAGATATCTGAAGTTTATTGTAATCCTTAAAGCCTAAAGGTTTTAATAATTTAACATTCTTATGGAAACTTACGCCAGTATCATTAATCTTATTTTTCGTTCTAGGGTGTGTAGAGACAATTACTGGAAGATTGTAATATTCCGCAATATGATTGAGCACACCAACAAATTTTATAAAATTATCATCAGAATCAATATTTTCTTCTCTATGTGCACTAACAACAAAGAATTTATTTTTATTAAGTTTTAATCTATCAAGTACATTTGATAGCTCAATACCCTCCTTGTAGTAGCGTAACACCTCATTCATTGGGCTGCCAGTCTTGATTATCATGTCTGGAGGCAAGCCCTCACTAAGCAAGTATTCACGTGCAATAGCACTATAGGTTAAGTTAATATCCGCTGTATGATCAATTATTCTTCTATTGATCTCTTCAGGAACACGCTGATCGAAACAACGATTACCGGCCTCCATATGAAATACTGGGATCTTTCTCCTTTTAGCAGGAATTACCGCCATGCAACTATTAGTATCTCCAAGAATGAGTAATGCATCGGGCTTAACCCTCTCTAAAACTTTATCAACTTCAATTATTACCTTTCCAATAGTTTCGGCGCTACTCTCTCCAGCAGAATTTAAAAAATAATCAGGCTTTCGAATTTCCAAATCATTAAAAAATATCTCATTCAATTCATAATCATAATTCTGACCAGTATGAACTAAAACATGATCACAATAATTATCCAGTTTAAATATAACTCGAGAAAGTCTTATTGTTTCAGGTCTAGTTCCAATGACTGTCATTATTCTCATCTTCTTCATCTTAAATCTCACATGTAATAGTATCTGAACTATTTCTGTTAAAAATTTCATTAGCCCATAACATTACCGTTAATTCGCTATCTCCAATATTAGTAATATCATGAATCCATCCAGGTACTGTATCTACAACACTTAGATCGTCTCCATTGGTAATAATTTCAAAAGTATCCTTGCTAATTATATGTCTAAATCGAAAACGAGCAACCCCCTTTACAACTAAAAATTTTTCAGATTTAGAATGGTGATAATGACCACCCCTAGTTACACCAGGGTATGCAGTAAAAATGGAAAACTGTCCACTATCCTTAGTTTTAAGCATCTCTGAAAATATACCGCGATCATCCTTAAAAGTAGGTAATAAATAAGAAAATTTCTCTGGTGAAAGATAGCTAATATAGGTTGAATAAAGCGCATGAATCAATCCATTTCCAACCCTCTCGACAACTAAAGATGTTCGACAATTACTAAAAGACTCAATTTGGCTAGCCAACTCTCCAAGTTTAATCTTATACTCTGGGTGAACTTTAAGATTTTTTTTCTTATCTTGATACTGAATTACATCCATAAACTCCTTAACTACATCATCTATGTAAACCAAGACTAACTCTTTAGAGTTATCATTAATTTGAATTGGTAAGCCATTAGCCATGTTGTAACAAAATGTTGCCACTACAGAATTATAATTAGGCTTACACCATTTTCCAAACACTCCAGGCAATCGATAAATAAATATAGGGTTACCTGTTTCAAGCTCAAGTCTTTCAACAGCTAATTCGGCAGACCGTTTACTCTCACCATAAAGGGTTCCATTTCCAGCCTGAGTAGATGATACAAAAATCAATGGAACATGGCGATTCGTGGCTTGAATTTCGTCACATAATAACTGGGTTAACCCCTCATTAGCCGCCTTAAATGCCGAATTATCTGTAGGTCTATTTTCTCCAGCCAAATGAATAACGGTATCTGCTTGTTTAACTAATCCTGATAACTCTTCAATTGAGTTGTCACGAGAAAATGTAAGTATTTCATACGTCTCAATCTCGTCCAAGTGGACAATCAAGTTTTTACCAATAAAGCCGTTAGAACCTGTTACCAGTACACGCACACTACTCCTCTGGATCAATAATCACACCCTTGGCCGCGGCCTGAATAAATTTTAATTTATTGAGTAATTGTTTCATTCCATCTATATTTAATTGTACTGTATTGTCGGAATTATATTCGCATGCATTTGTTATGCCCTCCTCTCCAATATCGGTATATTTTGCGTAATTTAAATCTCTTAGGTCGGGAGGAATTCTGTAGTAATCACCTAAATCAATAGCACAAGACATTTCCTCCTTAGAAAGTAATGATTCGTACTGCTTCTCCCCATGTCTAGTACCAATAATACGGGTAGGATGGTCACCCTTCCCCATTAATTCGCACAGTGCCTGCGTCAGAACCTCAATTGTAGCAGCGGGTGCTTTTTGTACAAATATATCACCAGGCGTCCCGTTGTTAAATGCATATAAAACCAGATCAACTGCATCATCTAGTGTCATCATAAATCTAGTCATGTCTGGATTGGTAAGCGTCAACTCTCGATTACTATCCATTAGTTCAACAAATAAAGGAATTACAGAGCCTCGTGAGGCCATTACATTACCATAACGCGTACCACAAATCACAGTATCCTCCCCTCCTTGCCTTGACTTTGCAACGATAACCTTTTCCATCATTGCTTTTGAAATTCCCATTGCATTGATTGGATAAACAGCTTTATCAGTACTTAGACAGATTACACGCTTCACATTCGCATTAATTGCTGCAGTTAATACATTATCTGTGCCAATAATATTAGTTTTTACAGCCTCCATAGGGTGAAATTCACATGATGGGACCTGTTTTAATGCGGCAGAATGAAACACATAATCAACACCTTTAATCGCATTCATTATTGAGTCGTAATCTCTAACATCTCCAATATAGAATTTAAGTCGCTCATCTCCATACCTCCGCCTCATATCGTCTTGTTTTTTTTCATCTCGACTAAATATTCTAATTTCTTTAATATTTGAACTTAAAAAACGACGTAAAACAGCATTACCAAATGATCCTGTACCTCCCGTTATTAGTAAGGTCTTATTATTAAACATTCTTTACTCCCAATCATTAATATATAAAAAATTACTTCTGGCTTACTTCAGATTTATCAAGTGCTTATTACACCTTTCTTTTCTTAAATTATTTTCAATACAACAACTTGGTAAATTTTTATTAATTACTGATATTTTGAGACTCTGTATCTTTTCTAAATAAATATTTACGCTGCTCATACATAAGCAATCCTACAAGTTGTTACCTTTTAAGAAAAATTGTATATTAATGATAAATATCATGACAATACATTTAATTTTAATTATTAAAATAGGGTGTCGATTAAGGGCTATTTTAAAGATTTTTTTTGCCTGTTTTTTCTTGTTTAAAATATAAAACGCCATCGCCCTATTGTAATTGAGCCAATACATGTGCCGATGCACATTCAGGTCAGATATTTCTTTTTTGTAATTTTTCTCAAACGAATTAAGAACTTGTATTGTACGCTTTGGATTGCTTGTATTACCCCCGCCAATCCAATAATATCCAAGTGCTTTAGGTATTTTTTCGAAATTATTTGTAATTTTAGCTACGCGTAACCACGCATCATAATCCTCTATAGCAATTAAATCTTGATCCTCTTTAAATCCTTTAATCTTATTAAAGATAGTTTTTTTTATTATTACACTTGAAGTGACAATAGCATTCCCCCCTACAATAAGATCTTTAAATACTGGACTTTGTAATCTACGAGTTCGGGCCCTACTTAAAAAGACTTGTTGATTTGGCTTTGTTGCTAACAACATATCGTGGTAAACCACATCAGCCCCGCCCTCTAAGGCTTTTACTGATAGCTCTAATTTTTGACTTGTCCACCAATCATCTGAATCTAGAAAGGCAATCCATTTTCCGTTGGAAGCATAAATCCCAAGATTTCTTGATGCGGCAATAACACCATTGTTGTTAATTTTTAAAAGTCGTATACGCTGATCATTCAGATCTTTCAACATAGCGTCGGTGTCATCTGTAGAATTATTATCAACAACAACCACTTCCCAATTTTTATAAGTTTGGGATAAAACTGACTTTAAAGCCCTTTTTAGATCCTTAGATCTATTATAAGTCGGAATAACAACAGAAACTAAATCTAGCATTAGTCTTTATTCTTAAGACAAAAATAAATCAAGTCATCTAATTCTTGATTAACAGAATTATCTTTACTTGGCACAAATCCTATGCTAGTCAATTTTTCTGTACTATAATCAAGTGAATCAAAAAATGAAAAATTATCATCTTGATTTTGTTTAATTTCAAGCACTACTCCTGTTAATTTGGCATAGCGCTGAGAAAATTTTTGACTCATTTCCAAAATGCTTGGTGCCCAGTTACCCCCAATATTAAATAAATAATTATCTGCATGTTCCAAATGGCATTCGGTCAAATGAATAATAGCACTACAAACATTTGTTAAAGAAACAAAGTCCCTTTTTTGTCTACCTAAGGAGTTTAACGCCAACTTCTGCTGATTAACTGCCTGTCTGCACAAATCATTAACCAGCAACATCCAGCAATTCACGTCATTATAAACAGGGGGGCCAAAGGCATTTGAAAGTCTAACTACTACGCCTTCGATACTGCCTTTTTTACTTTCTATTAAAACTGCATCCTCTCCAGCTTGATGACTTGTGGCGTAAGGATGTGTACCTTTAGTGGGACTATCTTCTGTTATTCTTCCAGACAATGGGGCACCATAAACATGTATGG
>Ga0209665_1001651_pt1 | contig 12490 bp, 12 predicted proteins | sample SaaInlV_200m_DNA_2_FD_184675 | JGI IMG/M metagenome (GOLD analysis project Ga0209665, IMG submission 184675) | Marine microbial communities from expanding oxygen minimum zones in the Saanich Inlet - Saanich Inlet SI074_LV_135m_DNA (SPAdes) (version 2) | ecosystem: Environmental > Aquatic >... | reverse complement strand
ACGTTTTCACCTAAAGAGTGTAACCCTTTTTCTCTCCTTTTCCAGCTATTTCCTCGCTCTCAGAGCTTTTTTTAATTCTCTATCGCGGATCCTGGGGAAAGGTTTTATACCTGACTAATGAATTTATATATAAGGCCCCTCGATTAATCTAAAGGAAATGGTATGCCAGAGATTCTCATAAACGGACCCGAAGGACGCATTGAAGCCCGTTATTCACTTGCAAAAGATCCCGACGCCCCGGTCGCGTTGGTTCTTCATCCCCACCCACTCCAAGGGGGCACCATGAATAATAAAGTTACATACCTTATGTACCAAGCTTTCCTCGAAAAAGGCTTCACGGTAATGCGTTTCAACTTTCGCGGTATCGGTCGCTCTGAAGGAGAATACGGTGAAGGAGAAGGTGAATTAAGTGATGCCGCATCGGTTTTAGACTGGCTACGGCTTTTTAGACCCAACGCCTCTGAGTTCTGGGTCGGTGGATTTTCCTTTGGTGCCTGGGTTGGCATGCAACTCTTGATGCGTCGCCCTGAGGTAAGAGGATTCATTTCCGTCTCCCCGCCTGCAAACCAATATGACTTTAGTTTTCTAGCGCCTTGCCCTATTTCTGGTACAATCATTCATGGCCAACAGGATGAGGTTGTCCCCCCAGAAATAATTGATAATCTTCTTGAAAAACTGGCCAAACAAAAAGGCATACACGTGGATCAGCGGGTCATTTCTGGGGCCGATCATTTCTTTAAGGATCATATGGACATCTTAAAAGCGAACGTCATAGATTATGTAAGCCAACGCATGGCTACCAACGAAAATCTTAAGATGGTCGTGAACCAGTAGGCATTGCTCTGAGATTTTCCACTTGAACAGATGAATGGGAGTCTTCTCTATAGGCTCTTTAAGAGTCACCCCTTCCAAATTTGTGGAAATAAAGACTCGGCACGCGTCATTTGGGTATCCATAAAGGCCATCGTTTTGGACGTATCTTCAGAATCATCCTCCAGCCAAGTCTTTAAAGAGAGAAAATAGATCGTCCCTAAAGCCTTTATCCGGACCTTTCCGTAACAATCTGAGATTCCAAGGCCAGACGCCTGCAACATCCACTCTAAAGAAGTCATAAACCCAGGTGCCAGTGTTAAGACTGATAGGGGGTCAAACCAAAGATCCTTGTATATGTGCGCAAGTGCATTCTTGTAGGGAAATAAGGCATCTAATCGTGTAAGGGATAGGTCAAACAGCCGTTCCCTGGGCGTAATTCCAGACTCTTCAGACAGTTCTTCGGCCTGTTTGAGAACAAACCGATCCACCTTTTCATTAAGAGCCAGTAAAAAAGCACTCTTTTGTGGAAAGTGTTCATAGACCTCTGCCAAAGGAACTTCTGCCAAATTTGCAATCTCCTGAAAGGACAAATCGGTCCATCCTTCTCTTGCAACCAAGGTAAGTGCTGCATCTAATATCTTGTCTTTCATTAACATGGTCACCCCTCACGCAAGTTCTTGACCTCTTTTTTGGGCCGCTAAAACAGCCCGGGTCATGAGTGCCTTCAAGCCCTCTTCTCCCTTTAGTATATCAAGTGCTGCCGCTGTTGTCCCGCCAGGACTTGTGATTTTCTTTCGCAAGCTCTCAGCAGACTCTCCCATCCCCATAAGGGCTGCACTTCCAATCACTGTCTCTCGTGCCAGTTTTTCGGCTAAGTCTGCTGGGAGACCAGCCTCTTGAGCCGCCTTTTCTATGGCCTCTGTAAGATAAAATACATAGGCCGGGCCGCTTCCAGACACAGCTGTAATGGCATCAAAATGGGATTCCTCTTCAACCCAAGCCACGGCACCAACAGCCTTAAAGAGAGCATCTGCCATCGTCGATTGTTCTCCAGAAACCAATTCATCTTTAAAAAGGACTGTCATCCCCATGCCAATGGAAACAGGCATATTGGGCATCGCTCGAATCATCCTGCAACCATTCCCCAGGCTGTCCTTAAAAGTCTCAACTTTTTTCCCTGCTGCTATGGAAATGAAACACGTCTCTTCACCAGAGAAATTTTTGTATAGAGGCAAGATTTCTGTCAGCACTTGGGGTTTAACTGCAAAAATAATAGTTGTTGGTCGAAAGAAGGTCGGCAAATCATCGGGCTTAGCTATGACCTCTACGTCTTGCCTATCTATAGGATGCGGTGAAATCACATAAATCTGTTCAGAAGAAATGGTTTTCGTCTCCAACCAGCCGCTCAAAAGAGCGCCGCCCATTTCACCACATCCAACTAACAAGATACGGTTCATATCATTCAGCCTCCTTTAATACGGGAAATTATGCGACCCCTGCAGTCTCTAGCATAACACTTTCCATGGCGTCTTCCGGGCACTTTCCTTCTTCAACAAGCAAGACAAATGCTGGATAAAAACGGTCACATTCCTGAAGCGTCAAATTAATGAGATCGCTGAACTGGCCAAAGGTAACTGTCTCCACATCCCTTAATGGAAAAGAATGTCGAAAAATAATGATTTTCTTTTCTTCACAAAGGTCAAAGTGACCAATCCACATATTGTTATGAATAAGAGTCAAAAGTTTGCATAGATTTCCATGGGTTCCCTCATCCATACCGAACTCCAGCCCACACGCCGTATAAATCATGGCCGTTTCATGGTCCCAAATCATAAACACATTATATTCTGCCCAACGCCCTTTCATCTCAATAATAAGTTCATTGGAACTTGCCCGATTAAAACGATGCTCTAAAAGGCGTAAATGGTCTTCGAGATGATCTAATGGATTGAATTCGTGCACTTGTCTTGCTTCTTTTTTCAAAATTTCTCTAGTGTCTTTTCTAACTGATGGCATGACAAGAGGCAAGGAAGTTCTTTTCAAAGAAAGTTCAGATGCAATCAAAGTTTGAGACGTTTTCCAGCATCATAATTCCTCTACGCCTTACAAAGAGCTAATTTTTTATTTGTAATTTTACTAATATTTTAGAATCAATGTATTAATGATATATTAAAATTTTCAGTAAATTTTATTATAGTTTTAGATTATGATCTATATGAATAGTTGATATGTTCAATATTAGTTTGCTTTTTACTTAATTGTGATGCATTTGGAATCTGCACGGTCAGTGGACCCTGCTTGTTTTGGATAAATAATTGAAAGTAATGTTTTATGAAAAAAATTCTATTTTTAGGAGCAACAGCTCTTCTTATTTCAACAGGATATATTCCGGCTTCTTACGCAATGGAAGAAGAATGCGAGGGTCCTGACTATGGTCTAAATAGCTTCCAAGGGTATCAGCATAGGCTAGAAAAAGAGGGCGGTAGCCTATATTATTCTGAGTTGAGAGAAGCAAACCGAGAAGCACTTGAAGCAGACGAAATGCGGAGAAAAGGAAAAATCGCGAGGAAACATCTTACTTTCGAGACTTCCTTAGATACAGGAGTTTCTGATTCAGATGAAAGCTATGTTGATCCTGATGAAGAAATAGTTCATTAGAGATATCTCTAAAAAAAAGTGGGGCCCATTGGGCCTCATTTTTTTGAGAAAGGCGCCATAATATTATGATTTTAAGGTGGTGCCGCCGACGGGGATCGAACCTGTGACCTCACCCTTACCAAGGGTGCGCTCTACCACTGAGCTACGGCGGCAAATGATTAGAAATCCTCGGCACATTGCCATACCAGCAAAATTCTGACAAGAGGGGATTGTAGTTTTTGGATTATAGGGTAAAGTCTACGTGATTATCAATAACTGATAAGGAGACTTATGGCTCTTTTTGCAAAGAATTTATCCAGTCGTCAGCTTCGTGAAGCGTCGGCCCTCCGTGAAAATCTCAAACGTCGCAGGGAACAGCTTCAAGAACGCAGACAATCATCTGAGTCCTCTCAGAACGATGACAATACAGAAAACCAATCATCTGACACCGATCGTACTTCCCTGAGTGCCTAATTCCCTTGCATCATCATTGGACTTTAAGTAGAAGAACTGTATGAATGATTAAGGAAGAGAGAGAATTTTATGCCCATTTTATCAGATAAGTGGATTCGTGAAACGGCCCTAAAGACCAAGATGATTGATCCATTTGTAGATCGTCAGTCAGCAAAGGATATTATTTCATATGGCCTATCTTCATACGGCTATGACGCACGAGTCTCTAACGAATTCAAAATCTTTACCAACGTAAATAGTGACACAATTGATCCGAAGAACTTTTCCCATTCAGGATTTGTCGATAAAGTTGGAGATGAATGCATCATCCCCCCCAACAGTTTTGTTCTAGCACGCACAGTCGAGTACTTTAGAGTTCCGCGAGACGTCCTGGTCATTTGTCTTGGAAAATCAACATATGCACGCTGCGGTATTATTGTGAATGTGACGCCACTGGAACCAGAGTGGGAGGGACACGTTACCTTGGAATTCTCTAACACAACCCCGCTTCCTGCCAAAATATATGCTAATGAAGGGGCCTGTCAGTTTTTGTTCTTAAAGGGCGATGAGGCTTGTCTCACTTCCTATAAAGACAGAGCTGGAAAATACATGGGCCAAACGGGTGTCACGCTCCCCAAACTTATACAGTCTGGCTCTTCAAAGAGCGCTGCCTAAAGGAAAATCATTAATGGATAAAATTCGTATAAGAGGTGGCGTTCCCCTAAAGGGACAAGTCACCATTGGCGGCGCAAAAAATGCAGCCTTACCTCTTATGACAGCCTGTCTCTTAACAGATAAGCCCCTTGTCCTGTCAAACTTACCCCATGTAGCCGATATTGCTACTCTAGCAAATCTGCTGGCACAATTGGGAGTTCAAGTTACACTTGAAGGAGATGAAACAAAAGATGGACACATGGGGCGAGTATTCTCGTTACAGACAAAAGAAATTTCTAACACAACGGCACCCTATGATCTGGTCCGAAAAATGCGAGCTTCCGTCCTCGTTTTAGGCCCACTCCTGGCACGGGAAGGAAGGGCAACTGTCTCACTTCCGGGAGGCTGTGCCATTGGAACCAGACCTGTTGATTTGCATCTCCAAGGATTGGAGGCCATGGGCGCTAAAATTGAACTGGATCAAGGTTATGTCCATGCTACAGCACCCAAAGGGTTGCACGGGAACAGCTACACCTTTCCGGTGGTTTCTGTCGGTGCCACAGAAAACCTTTTGTTGGCAGCTAGCATCGCAAAAGGAGAAACCCAGCTTGTAAATGCAGCAAGAGAACCAGAAATTACTGACCTCGCTAACTGTCTTGTTAAAATGGGCGCCAAGATTGAGGGCATCGGGACAGATACGCTCACAATTCAGGGCGTTGACTCTCTTTCAGGAGCTCAGCACAGTGTTCTGCCTGATCGCATCGAGACTGGAACCTATGCCATTGCTGCGGCCATAACGGGGGGCAGCATCGATATCCTAAATACTGACTCTTCCCTTGTCCCGACATTTTTGTCTAAGCTTGAAGAAACTGGAGCCAAGATTACTCACTTACCCAATGGATTCAATGTTGCGGGAGAAAAAGGGAAACTACAGGGCGTTAACATCACAACAGAGCCATTCCCAGGCTATGCCACAGATTTACAAGCCCAGATGATGGCTATGATGACCATCGCAAATGGGGCCTCTCTCATCACTGAAACCATCTTTGAGAATCGCTTCATGCATGTCCCCGAGCTCATGCGTATGGGAGCAGACATCTCTCTCAAGGGGTCCTCTGCCATGGTAAAAGGAGTCCCTGAATTAAAGGGAGCAGAACTCATGGCAACCGACCTCCGAGCATCTGTTTCACTGGTTCTTGCTGCCCTTGCTGCCCAAGGTGAAAGTACTATCAATCGCGTTTACCATATTGACCGAGGATACGAATACGTAGAGTCTAAACTTAGATCATGTGGAGCTCAGATAGAACGTATTCGGGAGTAGTAGCCTTTGGTAAAAAGAAAAAAAGACGACGAAGATATAAAACTGCATCTTAAGATTAAAGATAATAAGGACTTAGAAGTCATATCTGCGCTGTTACAAGACGCTATTGTTCCCGTTTTGGGCATAATCTTTTCACCAAAGAAAAAAGCCTTTTCCTTAATTCTGCAACGTTTTCGTTGGGAAAAAACTCAGGAAACGGAGACGAAAAACTTTGTTTTTGAGCGCACTTATTGTCACCTATATTTCGATCACGTAGAGAAGGTTCAAAGAAAAGGCTTCCAAGCGTTTCCAATTAATCATCATTTGAATTTTTTATCCCTTCAGCTGGATAAAAAGGACATTCTCCTGCTATTTTCAGGCGGAAATACTATCAAAATTAAGATTGGTAACATCTCTGGGTATTTGACGGATCACGAAGACTTAGGCTGGCCTACATTTTCCCTACCGTCCCATGAATAGTTTCTATTTTCCGAGAAGAATTGAAAATATCTTCGAAGTTCGTTAGGCTTGAGGAAAGGAAAAACAGGGAAATCCCATGCGCTGTACTGCATACTGCACGGCAAACTCATACAAGATCTCACAAATGCACCGAGATTGGAAAGAAAAGCATAAGGTTACTTTCTTTCGGGAAGTGATTCATCTTCCACTATCTGGAGGTGATGTTTACTGTTTTGCTTTTGGAAGTGTGGTTTTTTGGAATCTATCAAAAACAGATGAAGAAAAATTCTTAGAAAAGATTTCTAAGTATGCCGAAGGCTCTATAAAAGAATTTGAAACCGATATTTTCACCTTTAGTTACGGCAAAAAAAATGAAATTCACCTGGATACAATCGTCCTCGCCGATACGAAATCTATTTTAGCTAAACTGGCAATTTCATACGGGATTGCTCAGTCGTCCAAGCTTTCTGTCTTTGAACAAAGAACTGAGCAAACCATTCAAAAAACTGAGTACATTCCACAATCGCTCGAAAAAACTGGAAAAATTCCCCTGTCGCGCCGAAAAATTTCTCAGATGATTGGGCGTTTGATGATTGAAAGAAATATGGTCAATCTCCACAGCAATATCTTGGACACTCCCGATTTCTTTTGGGAACAGCCAAAATTTGAGCCCCTTTATCAGATGACCATCCATGATCAAGATATTACTGATCGCATAGAAATTCTGAACAAGCGACTAGATATTATGCGTGATTTGTTTGGGCTTCTTGGAAATGAGATTAACCATAGTCACGCCTCTACCCTAGAGTGGATCATTATTATTCTTATTTTCATTGAAGTCCTTCTGACACTTACATTCGAACTATTTTTGAAATTATAGAACTATGATTCCTTCTAAAATCTCTCATGCCCACTGGCAAGAATCACACGAATTGAAGCAAATAATTGACGTTTTAATCGATAAATCCGGACCAGCACGGTTTGTTGGAGGATGTGTTCGCGATACGTTGCTTGGAATTTCTGTAACCGATACTGATATTGCAACCCCCCTTGACCCTGAAATGGTTATGGAACGACTCAAGGGAACTGATTTCAGAGTGGTCCCCACTGGTCTCAAACACGGGACCGTTAGCGTATATTTCCATGGAGAGTGCTGCGAAATAACAACCCTGAGACGAGATGTAGAAACCTTTGGTCGCCATGCCCGCGTTGAATTTACCGATGATTGGCTCCAAGATGCCAAACGAAGGGATTTTACAATCAATGCGCTATATGCGGACTTTGACGGAAATATTTTTGATCCCATCGGGGGACTTCAAGATCTTAAGGCCGGTAGAATCCGTTTTGTGGGGGATCCAGAAAAGCGTTTGGAAGAAGACATTCTTCGCCTCTTACGACTTTTTCGTTTCCAGGCCTATTATGGTAAAAGCCCCCTGAACCCAGAGACCCTCCGTATATGTGAAAAGTATACGGCAAAACTTGAAATGCTTTCTGGAGAAAGAATCGCGAAGGAAATCTTTCGCACCCTTAAAGCGCCAAATCCAGCGCCTATTTTTCAGCTTATGTTGACCCACAAAATCCTAGATCATATTTTCAATCTGCGCCCTGATACGACGCTATTAGAATCTCTCTGCAAAATCGAAAGAAAACTTGTCCCCTCACAAGAGGATGCTTTACGGCGTTTTGCCTCTATAATTATGGACAGAAACAGCGCCAAGGCGGCTTCCGATCGATTAAAGCTCTCCAACCGGGACAAGAGGAGACTCTTTGCCATGTCCTCTCCTTACCATGACTATCCCGAAAATTTTGATCCCAAACAGGAAAGATACTTTATGTATCAAGTTAGTGCTCAATACTATCAAGATCTCATGATTCTCCACGCCGCCACTGATGTGTTAGAAAGGAAAAAATCTCTAAAGGATGCCATTGCCCTTTGTCAAAAACGCCTTGATGCCTCTCAGAAATGGGAAACAGAGCTTGTATTTCCCCTCAAAGGGCAGGACCTCCTTGACGCGGGCATGAAACCTGGCCCTAAAATCAAAAGAGTCCTAAATCTCCTTGAAGAGTATTGGCAAGAACACGATTTCAAGCCAAGTAAACAAGAATGTTTGGAGCATTTTAAGAAGATGAGTGTAGAAAGTTAACGATATACTACTTCCTAAAATTCCTATTTTTGAAATCGAGAATCTAAAGTTAAACTGTCCTCAAAGGCGCCTGGACTGCATATCTTTGTTTCCTAGCTGGCATAACCTGCTCGATGTGTGAAAAGCCATATTTCAGCCATGGTTAGGATTTTTTGCAAAAAAAAGCCGGGTAATAAAACCCGGCTAAGTTTACAGGGAGGCTATTACGTCTGGGAGACGTAACGGGCTATTTAAAGCCCTACCAGACTTTGCGTCTGGATATTGATATATATGACATACTATATCGATATAGTCAACATAAAAATCGGGACATCAGGTTATGCATTTTTTATATATCTAGATAGCTTTTCATTAAAAACTTAAAAAGCCTTTGAACACACTGAGAATATTGTATAGAGTCATTCCCTCGTAGATTTAAAAAAAACCGGGCACAAGGCCCGGTCGAAGTTTTACAGGGAGGCTTTACGTCTGGGAGACGTAAAGGGCTACTTAAAGCCCGTCGAACTCGTAAGCTCGACATAAATTTACTCTAAGCAAAATTCCGTCCTATTTCTACTATAATTTAGCCATATGAGGTTTGCGTTTTGCGCATAGCTTATTTGGCAAGTCATCTTAGATTTAAGTCTTTGATAGAAAATGACAATATTATCTATGCAAAAAAACGAGCACGAAATCGGTCTAGATCTAACTGGAAGGCTTTATCTCTGGGAGACCTATGGGGCCCATTAAAGCCTCTCGAACAATGCTCGGAATTAGTTGATTTTAGGGCATATTATATCAAAAATGGCAAAGGTAGTTCCACAAACTTTAATCCCAGGCTTTCGTAGTGCACTGATAGCCTAAGAGGACTGAGTTTGGTTAAATACCGATAAAACAAAGCAAAATTCTCTTGCCTTCTCTTGAAGGCTCTTAAATCTGCCCGAAAAACCCCCGTGGCCACTTTCCATATTCGTATCCAATAAAACCAGATTTCCGCTTGTATTCTGTTCTCTAAGCTTTGCTACCCACTTGGAAGGCTCCCAGTAAGTGACTCTAGGATCATTAAGTCCCGATAATGCCAGTATATTTGGGTATCCCTTAGGCTGGATATTGTCATAGGGTGAATAGGAGAGCATATACTCAAAGTAATTTTTCTTGTTCGGATTCCCCCATTCGTCATACTCAAGAGTCGTAAGGGGAAGGGTGTCGTCAAGCATTGTATTAACCATATCAACAAAGGGAACGCCCGCTATGGCTGCTTTAAACAATTCCGGCCTCATATTAAGGGTCGCCCCAATAAGCAAGCCTCCAGCGCTTCTCCCAGCAATAGCGATATTTCCTTTGGCCGTATACTTTTCCTTAATAAGATGTTCCGCCGTGGCGATGAAATCATAAAAAGTATTTTTTTTCTTTAAAAACTTTCCATCTTCATACCATTGCCTTCCCAATTCGGATCCGCCCCTGATATGGGCAACGGCATATATGAATCCCCGATCAATGAGGCTAAAAATATCACTTTCAAACCAATCAGATAGGGTTATGCCATAGGATCCATAGCCATATAGATAGCACGGAGCCGTTCCATCTCGTTTCGTTCCCTTGCGATATAGAAGAGAAACGGGCACCTTGACCCCATCATGACTTGTCACAAAAATGTGCTCACTTACGTAATGATCAGACGAAAACGTAGGAATTACCTTTCTTTTCAAGGACTCAAGCTTTCTCTGTTCCACGTGATACGCATATGTCGTGGGCGGTGTCAAAAGCGATGAATAGGAAATCCGATACACGCACGACTCATAAGTTGGATTAATGTCCGGCCCAACTGCATATGAGGAATCCGGAAATTGGACGTAATGCTCTTTGCCATTGCCAAACTCAATAACCCTCACCCTTGGAATTCCCTTTTGTCGTTCAAAGACAATCAGATACTCTTTGAATACATCCAAACCCCTTAGATAAACCTCACGAGACTCTCGTAAAAACTCTTCCCAATCTCCCTCATGCAAATTTTTAATGGGAACCTTCATCACTTTAAAATTCAACGCATTTTCATTGGTTAAGATATAAAAATAGTCACCCCAATGATAAATACTGTACTCGACACCCTGACTCCTTTTTTTAACCGTTTGAAGAGTCGGTGATACTTCCTGAGTTTCAAAAAAAGAAATTTCGCTAGTGATTGCCCCATGCAACTCTAGAAAAATGAATCTTTCGCTCCTTGATTTGGAGAGACCCAGGAAAAACTCTTCATCCTTTTCTTGATAGATAAGGGCATCTGAATCAACATTCCCCCCAAGAACATGCTGGAAAGCACAATCCGGACGATGGAGTTCATTTAACTTGGTATAGTAAACAATTTCGTCCGATACCCATTCAAATGAAGTAGAGGCATCTCTAATCACATCGGTCAAATCCTCGCCAGACTCTAAATCCTTGAAATATATAGTATAATGCTCATCTCCCGAGGTATCTAAAGAATAGGCTAAAATTCTGTGGTTCGGACTCATCTCAAACACGCCTACTTTTACATATTCGTGCTTTTTCCCTATTGTATTAACATCCAAGAGTATCTCTTCCTGTGCCTCTAGAGAGCCTCTCTTGCGGCAATAAATTGTATACTCTTTTCCCGCCTCTTGACGCGTATAATAAAAATAGTCCCCCCACTTAAAGGGTGCCGATTCATCATCTTCCTTGATACGGCCCTTCATTTCCTGGAAAAGCTTTTTTTCTAGTTCTTTATGAGAACTTAAAACTTCCTCAGTATAGTCATTTTCCTTTTTCAAATGTTCGATGACCTCTGGATTATCCCTGTTTCTGAACCAGAAATAATCATCTAAGAGTTTGTGTTCATGTATCTTTGTCTCATGAGGTTCCTTCCTCATCACAGGAGGTTGTAGCATTTTCTTGAAAGTCATGTATTTTGTCCGCGTCAGATTTCAGATATAGAATCCTACCAACGCTAGCCTAAAAGGTACAGATCAAAAAAGAGTCTCTAACTGCGTCCACGCCGAATTCTCTCTTGATGAACATGATGTCGATTCTCATTGTCGTTTGAACGTGTTTCCCTAATTTCAGTACTTCTAAGAAATTCTATGTCTTCATCTGTAAACAGCAATTCCTTTTTCGCCTTGCGATTTTCTTTCCTTATTTTCGACATTTTCTTGAGTTGACCCTGAATCAACTTACGTTTTTTAGAAACTGCGCTTTTGAAAATCTGCTTTTGCTGAGCAATTTTTTTCCTCTCCATATTTTTTCTTTTTGCTATATGTTTTTTATCTGCTTTCAACTTCGATGAAATCTTTTGCCTCATAATTTTCTTTTGATTCGCTAGCTTTTTTGCTGCAGCCTTCTTGTTCTTTGCAAGTCGAACTTTGTCTGTCTTTTTCTCCTTGGCAAGCTGCCTACTCGCCTTCTTGGCCTCCCGCGCTATCCGTTTTTTATCTGCTTTCTGCTCCCTGGAAAGCTTTCTTTCGTCAGCTTTCTCTGTCGCTATCCGTTTTTCATCAGCTCTGGTCTTCTTAGCTAGTTTTTTTGCTGCTGCTTTTTCTTTGGCTATGCGCTTTTCCTCAACCTTTTTCTCTTGGGCAAGTTTTCTTGCCGCTGCTTTTTCTCTCGCTATACGATTTTTTTCTGCCTTTTTCTCTTGGGCCAATTTTCTCGCTGCCGCTTTTTTCTCCTTAGCTATGCGATTTTTTTCCGCCTTCTTCTCCTGAGCAAGCTTTCTAGCCGCCGCTTTCTTCTCCTTGGCTAGGCGCTGTTCTTCTGCTTTTTTCTCTCTAGAAAGTTTTCTGGCTTCCTCCCTCTTTTCCTTGGCTATGCGCTGTTCTTCTACCTTTATCTGTTTAGCCAGTTTTCTTTCAGCTTCTTTTGCCTCTCTTGCTAAGCGCTTTTCCGCCGCTTTCTCCTTGGAAATTTTCTTTTCTAATTCTCTTTTCACTTCTACTAAACGATTTTCTTCAGCACGTTTCTCCTGAGCAAGCTTCTGCGATGCTTCATCTTTTTCTTGAGCCAAACGGTCGACTTCTGCTTGCTCTCTAGCAAGTTTCTC
>Ga0209665_1001638_pt1 | contig 12535 bp, 13 predicted proteins | sample SaaInlV_200m_DNA_2_FD_184675 | JGI IMG/M metagenome (GOLD analysis project Ga0209665, IMG submission 184675) | Marine microbial communities from expanding oxygen minimum zones in the Saanich Inlet - Saanich Inlet SI074_LV_135m_DNA (SPAdes) (version 2) | ecosystem: Environmental > Aquatic >... | reverse complement strand
CTAGCTTTTGTTCAACCGTAAACATTACGCGTTGCTTCCTGGTTTTTACTTGTGTCATTTATTGACCTCCTTATAGTTTGTATTATAAGGCTATCTTTGTGTCCAAGTTTGTCAGACCACTACACGTCCGCGGAAGACGCAGCCGTGGTTCTAGAGGTAAAATTATTATTTTTGGCTTGTTAAAAAGAGGTGATAAGGTTTATACTCAAATCATCAATAAGTACGATAGAACCACGTTTCACACTATTATTAAGGAAAGAACTAGTACCGATAGTATTATTAATTCAGATAGCTGTCGTGAGTATAATGACCTAGTAGATTTTGATAATAAAAGACACTATAGAGTTCATCACGGTAAGAATGAATTTGTTAGAGGTAACTCATATATTAATGGCATTGAATCGTTTTGGGGTTACGCAAAAACCAGATTGGCAAAGTTTAGAGGAATGAGTAAAAGTATGTTTGAATTACACCTAAAAGAATGCGAGTTTAGATTTAATAATCGCAAGCAAAATCTTTATAAATTTTTGCTTGCGATTTGTAGAAAAAAGCCGCTTAACTAGTTAAGACTCTAAAAATTCATAAAAGTGACTAAAATTGCATCTACAGCACTAATTTATCCTAATGTAATACTCGGAGACAATGTATTGGTTGAAGATTACTGCATAGTTGGTCTTCCATTTAAAGGAATGAAAGATGAAAGTACGATTATTGGAGATCATTCTATAATCCGTGCTGGTACTTATATATACGCAGGAAATCATATTGGTAAACATTTTCAGACCGGCAATAAGGCGAATATTCGCGAATTAAATCAAATTGGAGATCATGTATCTATTGGCACTTCTTCAGTGATTGAACACCATGTGGAAATAGGAAATTGGGTACGTATTCATAGCCAAGTATTCATTCCGGAATATTGTTTACTAGAGGAAAAATGTTGGATAGGGCCAAATGTAGTGTTAACAAACGCCACTTATCCTAAACATCCAACTATAAAACAAAATTTACAAGGAGTACGACTTAGAAGGAATTCAAAAATTGGTGCGAATACAACTATATTGCCTGGCGTTGAAGTTGGGGAAAATAGTTTAATTGGCGCAGGTAGTATGGTTACTAAAGATATTAAGTGTAACCTTATTGTGGCAGGAAATCCTGCAAAAAAAATACGTGATATTGACTATATATGATTAAATTTTTAGATCTACATGCTCAGTATATATCTATAAAAGATGAAATTGATGCAGCACTTTCTAATGTAATTAAAGATAGTGCTTTTATTGGTGGTAAATATGTACAGCGGTTTGAAGAAAATTTTGCTAATTATCAACAAGTAAAATTTTGCATTGGAGTTGGAAATGGTACAGATGCGTTAGAGATAGCCATTGAAGCATTAGAACTTCCAACTGGAAGTGAGATTATAGTCCCAGCAAATAGTTTTATAGCTAGTTCAGAAGCAATTACGCGTTCAGGGCATAAGGTTGTTTTTTGTGATTCTAACAGCGATGATTACACCATTAATATAGATGATGTAAAAAACCGTATTACCGACAAAACATCGGCTATTATAGCTGTGCATATATACGGACATCCGTGTGATATGGACTCATTAACTGAGGTTTCGACATTATTTAATTTAAAAATTATAGAAGATTGTGCACAGGCACATGGGGCAGAATATAAAGGAAAAAAAGTTGGCACTATAGGTGATATTGGGTGTTTTAGTTTTTATCCAGGAAAAAATCTTGGAGCTTATGGTGATGCAGGCGCTATAGTAACTAACAATAAAGAATTGTATTTTAAATGTCAAATGATCGCCAATCATGGGCGCACTGATAAATATGAGCACCAATTCGAAGGCAGAAACTCTAGATTAGACGGGCTTCAGGCTGCAGTATTAGATGTAAAGTTGAGATATCTTAACAAATGGACAGATTATCGCATCATGGTTGCAGAAGAATATTTAAAACAGTTAAGAGATGTGACTGAAATAACATTACCTGTAAGAAAGAAGTGGGCGAAACAGGTTTACCACCTATTTGTTATTCGTTGTAAAAATAGAGATTTATTAAGAGAATATCTAAATGACAGTGCAATACATACAGGTATTCATTATCCAGTATCACTTCCAAACCTAAAGGCATACAGTTACAATAATCAAGCAAATGAAAAGTTATTTGGCTGGAATGCCGGTAGTCAACTCTTAAGTTTGCCTATTGGTGAACACTTGAGTAAAAATGATATTTCAGTTATAACAAACAAAGTAAGGAATTACTATTTGTGAAATTTATAGTTTTAGCTAATTTGTTTTCAGGGCTTGATAGTATCGTATCTGACAATAAGATTTTAAGTGAAGGATCGCCAGCATATTTTAGTTTAATTAACTATTTAAAAAACAATGAGAAGTATGAATTGTATTTTTTTAGAACAAAGATGTCAAACCAGAAGAAATATATAAATGAAATATATATTGAGGAGTTGAATCAAAAAATTAAAGTAGTTAGAGGTTTAAATTTTTTATATAAAAAAAAAATTGGTTTTTTGCCGAATAAAATTTTTATGTACATGGTTGTTTTTTATAAAAACCAACTTCTAAATAGAGGCAATATTTTTTATATTGATAGAGATAATATTTTATTGTCGTTTTTATTGGATGTATTAGGTAAAAAAAGCATAGTTAGGTTTTTGGGAGTGAATGAAAATTTTTATAAGTATTTGCATAAGAGGGGTGTGTATGCAAAAATAATTCAACATGTTTTTGAAAGTAAAAATGTTATAAAGTTTTTTACAAAAGATGGTTCGTATAGTGAGCTGTGTGCAGATTATCCCAACTCATATTTATATTTTAATGGGATAACAAAAAGCGATATATACAAAGTTAAGCCAAGGAATAAAATTGTTATTTCTTATATAGGGAGAATTGAGAGGTATAAAGGACAAAGGGAGCTTTTAGAGGTAATAAGTTACTGCAAACACCTGGATATACATGTTAATCTAATAGGAGATGGCTCTGACAGGGATTATATACAAGAGTATATAGGTAGCAATCAATTAGATAAGATGGTTACAATTGTAGGAAAAGTCAATCAACAAAAAGTTTTTGAATATTTGAATAAATCTAACTTGTTTGTAAGTATAAATAAGTTAGGTATTTATGGAAATACATTACTTGAAGCATCAAAATACAGATTGCCAATTATAGCCTTAGACCACGATTATTTTAATGATGTAAATAAAAAATTTATTTATTTAATAAAACAAGAAAATCTTATTGATAATTTGTTAGAGGCAATTATTTTCTTTTACGATAATCCATCAAATTTAGATGTGTATGCTAAAAAATCAGAGGAATTTTATAAAGGCCTTAGTTCGTGGGAAGAAAGAATTAACGACGAGTTTCTAATAATTAAGAAATTTTTTAATAAATCAAAAATAATAAAATAATAAAATAATATGAATTATGTGTCAGTTAGTGGCTATGGATGGTCTGGTTCAAGCGCCTATGTTTCTTTATTAAAAGAGTTTGGTGGATTTTTTAGTATTGATAAAGAATTTAGACTGATAAAAGATCCCTTTGGACTGTTAGATTTAGAGTCATCACTCGTTGATAATTGGGAGTTTATTAGACATGATGTGGCAATCCGAGATTATTTATGGTTTTGTCAAATTCTGTCAAGAAATAGTTCACTTTTCAGCGCTTATGGCTCTAGTTACAATAATTTATTATCAATTGATTTTGTTAAAGAAAGCAATGATTATATTGATAGACTAACAAATTTTTCTTATATAGGTGACAGTGTTGTTCATCGTTATAGATTAAATCCTATGCAATATTTTTATAGAAGAATTTCAAGTAAGGTTGGTTTGTACAACAATACTGGCACCATGAAGGTGTCCAGACCAACGGAAAAAATGTTTGTACATGAGACAAGAAAGTATTTGAATAATATTTTTAAAAACTACAAGATTCAGTATAACGCAAAATGTATTGTGCTTGATCAGGCCATTCCAGTTTCTAATATAATGAAATCTTCGAGATATTTTAGTTCAATAAAAACGATAGTGGTAGATAGAGATCCAAGGGACATATATGTAAGTCTTGTTAAAAGAAGAAAATTACTTGGGTTTGAGTTACATAATAAGGATTCTGTTGACAAATATATTGATTGGCATAAGATCCTAAGAGAGAATGCTAAAGATAATTTAACCAATAAAGATGTTTTATATGTCAACTTTGAAGATCTTGTTTTGGATTATAGCTCAACCATAAGTAAAGTCAAAAAATTTATAGGTGAAAAAGAATCTAATCATATTTATCCGGGAAAATATTTTGATAATAATAAAGCTGCTAACAATGTCGGTTTATGGAAAAATTATCATAATCAAAGTGTGATGGATAAAATATATGAAGCACTCAAAGATGACTGCATAAAGTGTGAATATTAACTTGTAGTGGTCTGACAAACTTGGACTTGCTCGGTAAATGAACTTTAGTGTAAATATAAAAGAAGATATTTTTTGGAAGAAGTATGTGAATAACGATAGCATATTATGGATAAAGGGCTATATGTTCTCACATAATATTGATGAAGTTATTAATGTTATAGAGAATATAAAAATTAATGAAATTGAAAGTTTTATAAATTCTATTGACGGGCGCTTTTCTTTAGCTGTAATTAAAGATAGTTTCAGTTGTATAGCGGTTGATAAAATACGTAGTTCACCACTATTTTGGATAGAAGATAAAAATATTATTGAGATTAGCAATGATCCGAATAGTCTTTTGATCAAGGTAAACGGAGTTATTGATAATGATGCTAAATTGACACTTAGTATGTCAGGATATACAACAGGTCATAGAACTATCTATAAAGAACTTAATTCGTTGTTGGCTGGAGAAGTTCTTATTGTTGACGAAAATAATAGTCAGAATCTAAAGAGGTACCATATCTATAAGCCATGGAGGGTGATAGATAAGGATTATAATTATTATCTTAGAAAATTAGAGTGTGTTACTTTATCAATTTTCAAAAAATTACTAATTAATGTTGGAAGCAGACAAATAGTAGTGCCACTAAGTGCAGGAAATGACTCTAGACTTGTAGTGTCTTGTTTAAAACATTTGGGTGCGAAAAATGTGGTATGTATTTCTTATGGAAGTAAGGGGAATTTTGAAAGTAAAATATCTAAAAATATTGCAAAAAAACTTGGGTATAAATGGTATTTTCATGAGTTAAATCATAGTGAACAACGAAGTTTCTATAATTCTATAGAGTTTGATAATTATTTTAAATTTGCCAACTCATTTATATCAATTCCTTTTTTTCAAGGTCTGTCGACAGTTAAATATTTAAGGGATAATAAGTTGGTTGATGAAGATGCAGTATTTATAGATGGAGGAGGCGGAGATTATATATCTGGCGGGCATATTAAAGAAACCCTTGTGAATTTTAAAAAAAATATTACAAATGATGAAAAGATTGAATTGATTCATTATGAAATGTTTTCAAAACATTTTGACTTATGGCAACATCTTAAAACAAACAAAAATTCAAAGCTAATAAATACAATAATTACTAAAGAATTAGAAGAATTTTTTAGTGAAAAGGATATATTTTCCAATATTCATGGAATGTTTGAGTATCTAGAATTTTATAATAGGCAGTCAAAGTATATAAACTCAGGTCAAAGGTGTTATGAGTTTTATGGTTTTGATTGGCGACTTCCTCTTTGGGATGATGAGTATATAGATTTTTGGGAAAAGGTTCCAGTTGAATATAAGTTTAAACAAAAACTTTATATTGATATGTTGCAAAAAACTGATTGGGGAGGGGTTTGGTCTAATAGTTTTGGAGTAAATGATAGAAAAATTACTCCATTCTGGATAGTCCCCTTCAGGTTTTTTGTAAAGATTTTTTTTGTATTTTTTGGGCAAAAAGGAAAAAGAATGTGGAAGCAATTTGATATCTCTTTTTTTCATTATTGGATGAATTTAACACATCAGTTGAGTATATTTTCGTATTTTTATGTTGTAAAAGGATTTAAAAATGGTGGTAAAAATCTTGATTCTTATGTCTCCAAAAAATACGTAGATTTTATAGAAAACAGAAAAACTAAATGGTAGCAATTATTGATTACGGAATGGGAAATCTTGGTTCTGTTGAAAATATGGTTAAAAAGTTAAAAGGTGAAGTGATAATTACTTCATCCAAGGCTGAAATTTACAAATCTACAAAGATTATATTGCCAGGCGTTGGGTCTTTTGATAAAGCTATGCAAAATTTAAAAAAATTAGATTTAATTGGATTGATCAACAATGAAGTCCTAGAAAGAAAAAAACCAATTTTAGGTATTTGCCTTGGCATGCAGTTATTAACTAAGGCTAGTGAAGAAGGGTTTTTAGATGGTTTCGGTTTTATTGATGCTTATGCAGAAAAAATTAGTAAAGACAATGTAAGAGTGCCACACATGGGGTGGAATACTGTAGACAGCAAAAAGAAAAATATTTTTTTTCAGAGTGATATGGAGTATAGATACTATTTTGTGCACTCATATGCTGTTACATGTAATGATAAGAAGGATATTTTGACTACAACTTGTTATGACAAAGAATTTGTCTCTAGTTTTTCCAGAAATAACATAGTTGGGGCTCAGTTCCATCCCGAAAAAAGTCATAAATTTGGAAAGTTATTTTTCAGTGCTTTTTTGAACGATTTTAATGCTTAGAATAAGAGTAATACCTGTTCTTCTATTAGAAAATGGAAGCCTTGTGAAAACTGTAAAATTTGACAAAAAGACATATATTGGAGATCCGATTAATGCCATAAAAATATTTAATGAAAAGGAGGTGGATGAGTTAATTTTATTAGATATCAATGCAAGTAAAACCAATAAAGAGCCAAACTATAAATTATTGGAATATATTGCAACTGAGTGCTTTATGCCTTTTTCTTATGGAGGAGGTGTTAAAAATCTTAAACAGATAAGAAAATTATTTTCTATTGGAATTGAAAAAGTTGTGATTAATGCGGCATTGCACTCCGATGTCACTTTTTTAAAAGAGGCTGTTCAAATTTATGGCTCACAAAGCATTGTTGCATCTGTCGATATAAAAAAGAATTTCTTTGGACAATACGGAGTGTATAGCTATTTAGATAAGAAAATTGTAACAAAAAATATAAAAAATTTCATCCAAAAGTTGGAAACACTTGGAATTGGAGAGATTGTATTTAATGATGTTAATAATGACGGCGTTATGAATGGATACAACATTGAATTGATTAAACTACTTAATAGTTTGACCACTGTTCCTACAGTTTTTTGTGGCGGATCCAAAAATTTCAATGACTTAATAAAAGCATCGAAAATTGGCGCAATGGCACTAGGTGCTGGCAGTATGTTTGTATATAATGGGGTGCACAGAGCCGTTTTAATAAATTACCCAAAACAAACCCAACTGCAAGAATTAAATAATATTGTTATATGAAGGTTAAATATCAAGTATGTAAAAGGTGTGTTCTAGACACTACAGCACCAAAAATTATATTTAATAAAAAAGGTTATTGTAATTATTGTGAAAGCTTTTTAGAGAAAATTTCAAATTCTAATAAATCTGATAACCGGCACAATCTTAATACTCTTGTTAGGGATATAAAGAAAGATGGAAGAAATAAAAAATATGATTGTATTCTTGGTCTTTCCGGTGGTTTAGACAGTACATGGGCATTAAAAGTAATTGCTGAAAATAACTTGAGACCACTTGCTGTTCATATGGATAATGGTTGGAATTCTGAACTTGGGCAGAACAATATTTATAATATTGTTGATAAGTTAAATGTTGATTTATACACTCAAGTTATAAATTGGGACGAGTATAAAGACATGATGAATGCGTTTTTTGAGGCAGATGTTTTGGATATTGAGATTTTAATGGATCAAGCTTTTATTGGGTCTCTGTATAAACAAGCAAATAAATTTAATATTAAATATATTTTAACTGGACAAAACAACTCAAATGAAGGAATGGGAATGCCTGATGGTTGGAACTGGTATAAATTAGATAAAAAAAATATAAAAAAAATTTGGTTTAAATTTGGAAAGCTTAGAAAAATAAAAACATACCCATTTTTTGGAACAATGGATTGGCTGATAAATAAATATTTGAAAAAAATACAAAGAGTAAGATTTTTAGATTATGTTAAATTTAATGATAAAGAGGCTATAGATGTCTTAGTTAAACATTTTGACTACAAGCCGTATGAATATAAACATGGAGAATCTGTTTTTACAAAATTCTATCAAGGTTATATTTTGCCAAAAAAGTTTAATATTGACAAAAGAAAATTACACTTGTCAAATAAAATATTAACAGGTCAAATTACAAGAGATGAAGCGTTAAAAATTTTACAAACTAGTCCTTATTCAAGTCAAGATGATTTAAATTGTGATATAGAATATGTCTCAAAAAAATTAGAATGGAATGATAATTACTTAAGTGAATATATTAAGAGACCAGGTGTGTCGCATGATTATTATGGAACAGAGACAGATATGTTAAAAAAACTTTTAAAAATAAAAAAAGCTATAAATAACTTTGGAGCTGATGCCAAAATATGACTCATCTAGATGTGCTAACATATTGTTAGTTTTTTAGGGCAGCCCCCTTTTTTATGGCTGCATGCCAAGAGTATTTTAAGTTTAGTTTATTGAAAAAGTTATTAATAATGGAGCCAGTGGGAAATGTCGCGTAATTATAAAAAAACTCGCGTTTCTCATTATATTGGACTCTCAGGCATTGGTGGGGTTCAGAGGAATTTTACAGAGTATCTTAATTATGCAATATCAAATGACGACAACATAATTCACAAAGTATATACATTTGGATCTGTAGATGATGAATATTGTATCCCTATAAAAGTTTATAACATAAAGATATTTTTTAACTTTGTAAGTTTTATAATCGATATAATTTCCAATAGGCGTATTATTCATTTTTATAATAATATTAGTAGTGTTAAAGTTGCCTTATTGTTGTTGTTTTTACCGTCAAGAAATTTAATTTTTCACGAAAGAGGGTCAATTTGGAATCTTGAAAGTAAAAAATTATTTTTTGTAAAAATAAATGTATGGAAGTCTCGCTTTATTTTGGCCAATTCTAGAGCTACTCAAATAATGCTTGTTAAGAAGTTTTTTATTAACGAAAAAAAAATTAAGGTTTTGCACAATGGAATAAATATTGATTATCAGTGCACTAAAAATAAATTTAATCCATCTATTAACACCTTCTTTCATGTAGGATTTATTGGGAGACTCGATACTCCAAAAGGAGCGGATGTGGCAATACAAGCGATGCAATATTTAACCAAAGAGAATGTTAAGCTTACTGTAGCTGGCGACGGGGTTTTGAAAAAATACTTAATTAGTAAGGCCAAAGGGTTAAAAAATATTAAATTTATTGGACGTGTTTCAGATCCGTATGCATTTATATCTCAATTAGATATGTTGATAGTGCCTTCGTTAAGAGAGCCATTAGGCAATGTTTGTCTTGAGGCGGGGTTGTGTTACACGCCGGTATTGGCCTCAAATGTTGATGGAATACCAGAAATAATAACACACGGTTTTTCTGGAGAGTTGATTAATCCAAAACTGGAAGCGACTAAAAAGAATGTTAAAGGCGAACTACCAATTCCAGAATTTGTTGTAGATCCAAGTACCGAGAAATTACGAGCCCCGCTGCAAGTTGATCCAAAAGAGTTAGGGGAGATTATTACTAATTGGAGAAATAATCCCGATAAAATCGATAAATACGCAAAAAATCTACATGCAAAAGTGGTTAGTTATTTTAATATTGGTAGATATACAAGAGACTTGCATAGAATTTATATGCAAATTTTAAAGAGTTATTAAAATTATATGATTTATTTATGTTTTCTACAAAATTAAAGATATTAACTGCTGGTTTTGCGCAAAAAGTTATTAATTTGTTCTATAGGAATCCATTAAATATACATTCTGTTAGGAATGATATTCACTGGAATTTAGACTTGCAAGAAGGTATAGATTTTTCAATATTTGTATTTGGTTATTTTGAAAGAGAGACGACCAAAACTTTGGGAAAGTTGATTAATAAAGGAGATATTGTTATTGATATTGGCGCTAATATTGGAGCACATACACTTCATATGGCGAAAAGCGTGGGTGACAATGGTAAGGTGTATGCGATAGAGCCAACTAATTATGCGTTTAACAAATTAAAAAATAATATCATGCTAAATCCTGTGATAAGCAACAGGATCATTCCTAGACAACTGTTGTTAGTGTCTGAATATAACAAGAATGACAAAGTAAGCGGAATATACTCAAGTTGGCCATTAGTAGGCACTAATAATAGGCATCGTGTTCATTGTGGTGTTGAAATGTCAATATCTAATGCTAAAAAAAATACGCTTGATAATGTAATTGTTGAAAATAGAATTTCTAAAATTGATATTATTAAATTGGATGTAGATGGTAACGAATTAGACATCTTGATAGGTGGTCAGAATTCTATTACAAAGTTTAGACCTATTTTTGTAATGGAGCTTGGTCCTGATCAGTATGAAAAAAATAGTAATTTTGATAAAGTTGTTCAATTAATGGTATCTATGGGGTACGAATTTTATTCCTTAAATGAGAGTGTTAAATATCCTAATGATAGTATTTTATTAAGAAAACTAATACCAAAGATGGGCTCAATAAATGTTATAGCTAAAATGCATGTTAAGAATTAAGAAGTGACTGGATTTAATAACAAACGATACTACTATTTTCTTGTCGCATACGTAGTACTGAATTATATATTCCACGTATTTTCAGTTCCCGATGCAGTGTTTCTTCATGGAGCAGATGCATCTAGATATTATGACTCTGCACTGAGTTTATCTAATGGTAATGGATTTGGTGATTTGTTGTACACTGTTCCTGGATACCCGTTTTTTTTATCTATACATTATAAAATATTAGGATTTCATTACGGCAATGAGGTTTTAATTGTAACGCAGTCAATTTTGCTTTATTTGACAGGTATTGTTGCAGGTAAATTAGCCGATGAAATCCTGCCATATTCGATTGGATGGATGGTGATGCTATTAGTTATCTTGAATCCAAATGCGATTATCAATGCACACTTAGTACAAACAGAGTCATTGTTTACTCTGCTTTTGGTTCTTTATCTATATGCACTGATTCAACTTATGAAGAAAGGAGACGGGGTTGTAATATTGGCCTTTATTGCATTATTAGTATCATTAACCAGACCTGCTGGAATGTATGTTATGTTGTTATTTTTGATACCATCTATGGTCCTAAGGTTAAAGCACACTTCATGGCGTAAATTATTATCAATAAATTTGATATATTATTCTATTCTCCTGTCAGGATTAGGTTTTTGGTCGTTAAATAATTACAATAAACATGGTGAATTTTTCGTTTCGGGACATGAAGGAGGAGTTTTCCACGATCAATATATTGGTTTATTGCAGTATGGTAAAAATATGTCAACTTTAGAGGCTGAAAATAATGCTGATGATGTATTTAAAAATGTAGTCATAAAAGAAGAACCTAATTGTGAAGATAAGGCATATGCATTTAAATGTCGTAAAATTATAGCAAAAGCATATATTAAATCTATATTAAATGAAGACTTGGATGTTATTTTAAAAGCTAGCGCATCATCATTTATAAACTTGATGTTTTCAGGTGGAGCAAGTAATTTTGCTAATTATTATGGGATTGATAATAAAGCGTCTATTCATTCGTTTGAAAAAAGTTCTGGCAGTATGTTGTCGTATAGTAAGATGGTAAAATTTATAGATTCTGTTAATATAAAATATTTCGTTGCATTGGTTTTATTCTGGGGGTACGCTATTGTAATCAAGATACTCCTTGTTGTTGGATTAGTGTACTTATTCAAGAATTCGAACAATAAACATTTATCTATTGTTGTGCTTTTTTATGTGCTCTTGTTTGCTGCAGAATATTTATTTTTAGGTCAATCTAGGTGGAGAGTTCCATTAGAGCCATTGATGATGATATTTTCAGCATTAGGTTTGTATAGCATAATAAGTCATTATAAAAATAATATTAACTATGGTACCGACAATAGCATCTCAAGTAACAAAACTCATTATTGATTATATTTTATTTACTGTAAACCTGAATGGAAATTGTAGACTATAAAAAAAGGTGGGATGAGAAACCTGTACTAAGGGCAGTTTATGCGGATCTTTATCGTTATGTGGAGGAATCTCTGGTTGAAGGAAATACTCTAGAAATAGGCAGTGGGATTGGTAATTTTAAAATTAAACAAGGTAGTTTAATTAAAACAGATATTCAATTTTCAATTGATACAGATGTTGTTAGTGATGCACAAAGTTTACCGTTCTCAAATAAAAGGGGACGGTACCCTTTTATTTAAAATTAGGTTATACTGCCTTACATGCCTAGACAAGCTAGAAATGTATTTGCCAATATTCCTCATCATGTTACTCAGCGCGGT
>Ga0209665_1001622_pt1 | contig 12592 bp, 10 predicted proteins | sample SaaInlV_200m_DNA_2_FD_184675 | JGI IMG/M metagenome (GOLD analysis project Ga0209665, IMG submission 184675) | Marine microbial communities from expanding oxygen minimum zones in the Saanich Inlet - Saanich Inlet SI074_LV_135m_DNA (SPAdes) (version 2) | ecosystem: Environmental > Aquatic >... | reverse complement strand
GATCTAGTGCTCGTGAAACAGCGATGCGTGTTGCTTGTGGTGGTATTGCTAAAAAATACTTGAAAGAAAGCTTAGGTATTGAGATTAAAGGTTATTTATCACAACTTGGCCCCATCACCTTTGATAACTTTGATTGGAATGAAGTACACAATAATCCATTCTTCTGCCCGGATGCAAGCAAAATTAAAGAGCTAGAAGACTACATGGATGCACTACGTAAATCTGGTGACTCAATTGGTGCACGCGTTAACGTGGTAGCTACTAATATGCACGCCGGATTAGGCGAGCCAATCTTTGACCGCCTAGAAGCTGATATTGCCCACGGCATGATGAGTATTAACGCGGTTAAAGGCGTTGAAATTGGCGCAGGATTTAACTCAATTACCCAAAAAGGTACTGAGCATCGCGACGCGATTACTATCGATGGTTTTAAATCTAACCATTCTGGCGGTACATTGGGTGGTATTAGCTCAGGCCAAGACGTACTAGTTTCAATCGCACTTAAGCCGACTTCAAGCCTGCGCTTGCCGATCGAAAGTATTGACAAAGACGGCAACCCTATTGAAGTTATTACCAAAGGCCGACACGATCCATGCGTAGGTATTCGCGCCACCCCAATTGCTGAAGCTATGTTGGCGATGACAATTATGGATCATGTGATGCGTCACAGAGCGCAAAACACAGGTGTTAAATCTTCTACACCCGTTGTACCAGGCTAGCCAAAGCAAGCGTAACACCGCTAAAAAATAAGGAAAAAAAACCTATGTTGTTTACACTGATTAATAAGTACGCATCTGCAAACCCAAAAAATGATATTTTATCTGGTTTGACCGTTGCCCTAGCGCTTGTACCTGAAGCGGTTGCTTTTGCTATAATTGCTGGTGTTAATCCGCTGGTTGGTTTGTATGCTGCCTTTACTATTGGTTTAGTGACTTCAATTGCAGGCGGTCGCCCAGGTATGATTTCTGGCGCGACAGGTGCAATCGCTGTGGTAGTTGCCCCTTTAATTGCTTTAGTTCTTGAGCAAGGCGCTACACTTGCCCAGGCGACAGAGTATTTATTTGCTGCAGTAATCTTGGCTGGATTCTTGCAAATATTATTTGGCGTACTTAAGTTAGGTAAATTCATTCGTTTAGTGCCACACCCTGTGTTTTTAGGCTTTGTGAACGGCATTGCTTTGGTTATCTTTGCCGGGCAAATCAAACAGTTTGAGTTAAAAGATGGCACATGGATTACTGGTGAACCATTAATGATTATGCTAGCCATTGCCGCAGCAACCATGGCGGTTATTCATTTCTTGCCAAAAATTACTAAGACCGTACCTGCAATCTTGGTTGCGGTTATCGCAGGCACTTTGGCGGTAATTACTCTAGGCATTGAAACGCGTACCGTTGGTGATATAGCCTCTATTAAAGGCGGATTTCCACCCTTCCACATGCCAAATGTGCCATTTGACTTAGAGATGTTAAAGCTGATATTTCCTTTTGCAGTCACAATAGCAGCAGTTGGTCTAATTGAAAGTTTGTTAACCTTAAATCTTGTTGATGACCTAACAGAAACGACAGGACAACCCAACCGCGAAAGTGTTGGCCAAGGCCTTGCAAACTCAGTAACCGGGCTTTTTGGTGGTATGGGTGGTTGTGCAATGGTGGGTCAGAGTATTATTAATGTCAAATCAGGTGGTCGCGGTCGCTTATCAGGCATTGTTGCTTCACTTGCGCTATTAGCATTCATTGTTTATTTATCTGAATATGTTGAGATGATCCCTATTGCTGTATTAGTTGGCGTGATGATGATGGTGGTGATCGGCACATTCCAATGGTGCACATTAAGGTTGTTTGGCAAGGTACCGGTGCTAGATGTCATTACTGGTATCTCTGTGGCAGTGATCACGCTATGGACTAGTGACTTAGCCTTGGCAGTTGTTGTCGGTGTCATTCTATCTGCTCTATCTTTCGCGTGGGAATCAGCCAGTAAAATCTATATTAAAAAGAGTCAAAATGACAATGGTGATAACGTCTACAAAGTTAAAGGCACTTTATTCTTTGCTTCAAAAGAACACTTCCAAGAATTATTTAATCCTAAATCAGACACAGACGATGTGTATATTGACTTTGAAGATGCCAGAGCATTAGATCACTCTGCTATCCAAGCCATCGATAAACTGGCTGAGCGCTACAGAAGAGCGGGTAAAACCTTACACTTGCAACACCTTAGTGCTGAGTGTCGATTATTACTTAAAACTGCTAAAAATTTGGTAGAAGTTAATATTTTAGAAGACCCTACTTATCACGTAGCAGATGACAAGTTGGCTTAATAACACTTGAAAATATTCCTTAATATTTGTACAATATAATTCTATTGATAAATATTAGAGTCAGCAGATGAATAAAATCTTACTAATCATTGCACTTCTTGCATCAACCTTAGTTAGTGCGCACGGGCCTTTCCAATCAGGTTTTTTTAATAATGGATTTAATAACGACTTTTGGCGAGATTTTGATCGACAATTCCAGCAATTAGATCATAAAATGAATCGCCTAAAACGCTCAGCGAATAGTGTTAGTTCTCAGTCTAGACAGTACTTTGATAAAGACAGTAACAGTTATGTGGTTGAGGTAAAAATATCAGGCCTTAATAAAGAAAATATCAACATCTCATCTCAAAAAAATATGCTGATTATCAAAGGTATACGCAATAACGAAAAAACTTCCAGTAATCAAAGCTCTCGATCATCATCAAGTTTTTCACATGCAATGTCTATTCCACGTGACGGTGATACGGACAACATTAATGCAGACTTTAAAGATGGTGTATTAAAAGTATCTATTCCAAAGTTAGATAAGCCAAAACCACAATCTAAAAAGATAACGATTAATTAGTTATCTACCGGGTTCGTCACCCCAGAGTAGTTTATGCATTTGCACTTGTAGTCGCACATTCAACTGCTTGTCTAAAATCCAATCGGCCAACTGCGTTGGTTTTACTGAATCAAATACCGGAGAAAATAAAACACTGGCTTTAGTTGGGTATTGGCTCATTGTTTCAACACTCCAGTCAAAATCAACCTTAGAACCAATCACAAACTTCAACTGATCTTTAGCTTGAAGCTTGTCAATATTGTCATACTTATTATGCTTCGATTCATTCGATGAGGGTGTTTTAACATCCATCACAATCGACACTTTTGGATTCACAGCGCTAATATCAATACTGCCACTGGTCTCCAGTGAAACTTGGTAGTCTTCCTTAACGAGCGCATCTAACAAAACATGACTATTGATTTGCGCTAGTGGCTCACCACCAGTAACACAAACATACCGTGTATTGTATTGCTTAACTTCGGCCAATATATCTTCAATACTAAGCATATTATTGCCTTTAAAGGCGTACTCAGTATCACAATAGGTGCAACGCAATGGGCAGCCAGTCAAACGTACAAATACCGTTGGTAAACCCACTTCACGTGCCTCGCCTTGTAGCGAGTAGAATATTTCGTTAATGTTTAAATTGACCATCTTTAAGCTGTTTAATTTGGTTGCGCACATCTGCTGCTTTCTCGAATTTTAATTCTTCCGCAAAGGCGTACATTTGTTTTTCTAAGGCTTTAATTTCTTTGGCTAACTGCACTGGAGAAAGTTGTTTTTGGATATTTTCATTCACCATATTATCGTCATTTTCTTGACTGGTAATATCAGTATCGAGGATATTAATAATCGGCTTCACTACGCCTCTAGGAGTAATGTTGTGTTTTTTATTATAGGCCTCTTGTCTTTCTCGACGTCTGTTGGTCTCCCCCATGGCGCGCTCCATAGAGCCGGTGATTCGATCAGCGTATAAAATCGCCCTACCATTTACATTACGCGCCGCCCTTCCCATGGTTTGAATTAACGATCTTTCAGAGCGTAAAAAGCCTTCTTTATCCGCATCTAAAATCGCCACTAATGACACTTCGGGAATATCCAAACCCTCTCGTAGTAAGTTAATACCCACCAACACATCAAACACACCCAAACGTAAATCACGAATAATCTCCACTCGCTCAACCGTATCAATATCAGAGTGCAAATAGCGCACCTTAACACCATGATCATTAAGGTAATCACTCAGCTGCTCAGACATACGCTTAGTCAATGTAGTCACCAATACGCGCTCACCAACTTTTACACATTTATGTATCTCGCTCAGCAGATCATCCACTTGAGTGTCAACAGGACGTACATCAATAACCGGATCTAATAATCCTGTTGGCCTCACTACTTGCTCAGCAATTACAGTGGACACTTCAAGCTCGTAGGCCGCTGGCGTAGCTGACACCAAAATACACTGGTGGGCACGGTCTTCAAATTCGTTAAATTTTAATGGGCGATTATCTAGCGCACTAGGTAGTCTAAAGCCAAACTCTACCAAGGTTGTCTTACGCGCTCTATCACCCTTATACATACCACCAATCTGGCTTGCCGTTACGTGTGACTCATCCAAAATCACCAATGCATTATCAGGCAGATAATCCATCAGTGTCGGCGGCGCTTCGCCGGGCTTTCTGCCAGATAAATAACGTGAATAGTTTTCAATACCATTACAATAACCCAGTTCGCGCATCATCTCTATATCCATTTGCACGCGTTGGGTTAGGCGCTGTTCTTCTACCAATTTATTCAGTGACAACAACTCCTTACGTCGTACTTTAAGCTCAGCCTTAATATCTTCTAAGGTATTTAAAATTTTAGACTTAGGTGTAACGTAATGCGTTTGCGGGTAAATGGTAATGCGTTGCAAAGATTTTAGTTTTTCACCCGTTAATGGGTCAAACCAATAGATCGCCTCAATCTCATCATCAAACATTTCAATGCGGACAGCCTCTTCTTCAGAATCTGCGGGAAAAATATCAATTACTTCGCCTTTAACTCTAAAGTGTCCTCGAATCAAAGTCACGTCATTACGCGTGTATTGCATTTGAGACAAGCGTGAAAGAATCTCTCGTTGATTGAGTATCTCACCCACGCTTAGGTGTAGCAACATCTGCATATAACTGTCAGGATCACCCAAACCATAAATAGCAGACACACTGGCAATAATGATAACGTCATCTCGCTCCAGCAAGGCCTTGGTGGCAGACAGACGCATTTGTTCTATTTGCTCATTAATTGAGGAGTCTTTTTCAATATAAGTATCACTCGCTGGCACATAAGCTTCTGGCTGATAATAGTCATAATACGAGACAAAATATTCCACTGCATTATTAGGGAAGAATTCCTTCATCTCACTGTACAGTTGCGCTGCTAATGTTTTGTTAGGCGCCATGATCAAGCTGGCACGCTTGGTTTGCTTAATTACATTTGCCAAGGTGAATGTCTTACCCGAACCTGTAACACCAAGTAGTGTCTGAAACTTCTCGCCAGCATTTACGCCATCCACTAAAGCTTTAATAGCTTTTGGCTGGTCTCCCGTTGGAGAAAATTGAGATTCTAGTTGAAATTTCTTGCCCACAACAAATGATTTTTCATTAACATAAAACCTTCGATTTTAAACAATTTAAAAGACAATGACAATTCTTTCGGACCGGGTTGGAAAAGTAAAGCCTTCAGCCACACTTGCAGTTACCGCTAAAGCCAATGAACTTAAGGCTCAGGGCATTCAAATCGTGCCTATGGGATCAGGTGAGCCTGACTTCGATACGCCGGTAAATATCCAACAAGCGGGCATTGACGCTATCAAAAACGGGCAAACACGCTACACAGCAGTTGACGGTACGCCAGATCTTAAAAATGCCATTATCGATAAATTTAAACGTGAGAATAATCTAGACTACTCAGCCACCGAAGTCATGGTGTCATCTGGTGGTAAACAAGTATTTTACAATCTCTGCCAGGCTGTACTTAATAAAGGCGATGAGGTTATCATTCCTGCACCTTATTGGGTTAGTTATCCAGATATGGTTATCTTGGGTGAGGCTACACCGGTGATTGTAGAGACCGGCCTAGAGCAAGATTTTAAAATCACACCCGACCAACTAGAAGCTAACATTAATGCCAACACCAAATTATTTGTGATGAACAGCCCTTCTAACCCAACCGGTGCGGTTTATACAAAAGACGAACTAAAAGCACTCGCAAATGTACTCACAAACCATCCTCATGTACTGATTATCACTGATGATATTTATGAACACATTCGCTGGGGTGAGGATGACTTTATTAATATCGTCATGGCTGATACTTCACTTAAAGATCGCACCATTATTCTTAACGGTGTATCTAAAGGCTATGCCATGACAGGCTGGCGCATTGGTTACGGTGCAGGCCCAGAAGCCATCATTAAAGCCATGAAAAAGATTCAAGGGCAATCAACCTCTAACCCATGCTCTGTCGCCCAAGCGGCTGCATTAGAAGCACTGAATGGCGACCAAAGTATTATCGGCACGATGGTTGATGCATTCGAGGAGCGTCACGAATATATTGTGAATGCGCTAAATGCTATTGATGGTGTTGAGTGCCCAAGATCACAAGGTGCATTTTATTCCTTCCCAAGAGTAGAAGGATTAATCAAACGCTTAGGTTTAAAAGACGATGTCGAGTTATCTACTTATTGCTTAGAAAAACTTAATATTGCCTTAGTGCCAGGCTCGGCTTTTGGTGCGCCAGGTTATGTGCGTTTTTCGTTTGCGACCAGTATGGATAATATTGAACAAGCAGTTACAAGGCTTGCTAACGCTTAGATAGTCTCAACACTAAGTTGTGCTTTAAAAACACAAGACGCTTTCTTCGCTCTCCCCCTCAGCGCTGAGTGATTATTATTATAAATATTTTTACCAAGAATAAAGCTCTTTTTGAGCAATAAAAATCTATCGCTTTCTTTTAATTTTTTTGAACTTTTTTACGGCAATCCGATGATGAAAATCATTGTTGTTTTTTCTTGAATATTGCTTTGATGTATTACTAGATCCAGGATAAGGAATCAAGCACTCCTCCCCACTACCAATTAGATCACTGCGTCCCATTTGCTTTAACGCTCGGCGCAATACGTCCCAATTTTTAGGATCATGATAGCGTAAAAAAGCTTTGTGTAATTTTCGCTGTTGCCCGCTACGTGGTGTTTTTACTGATTCTGAATGTCGAGTAATTTTCTTCAGTGGGTTTAATTCAGTATGGTACATGGCAGAGGCGATTGCCAAGGGCGTAGGCATAAAGGCCTGTACTTGGTCAGGTTTAAAATCATTACGTTTTAACCAAAGCGCTAGATTTAACATGTCCTCATCACTGGTTCCTGGATGAGAAGAAATAAAGTAAGGAATTAAATATTGCTCTTTTCCTGCCTGTTTAGAATAACGATCAAACAGTTTTTTAAACTGATAATACGACCCAATACCTGGCTTCATCATTTTTGACAAAGTATCTTCTTCAGTATGTTCGGGTGCAATTTTTAATCGTCCGCCGACATGATGAGTGACCAATTCTTTAATATATTCCGGATCCCGTACAGCCAAGTCATAACGCAAACCTGAAGCAATAAAAACACGCTTAATACCTTTCAGACTACGTGCACGACGGTACAACTTGGTCAGTGACTTGTGGTCTGTTCCTAAATTAGGGCAAATACCGGGGTAAACACAACTAAGACGCCGACAAGCAGATTCAATCTTAGTATCTTTGCATTGCAGGCGATACATATTAGCTGTTGGACCACCAAGATCAGAAATATTACCTTTAAAGCTTTTATCAGTATCACGAATGGTTTCAATTTCACGAATCACCGAATCTTCAGATCGACTTTGAATAATACGCCCTTCATGCTCAGTAATCGAGCAAAAAGTACAGCCACCAAAACAACCGCGCATAATATTAATTGAGTGTCGAATCATATCAAAGGCTGGGATTTTTAGCTTACCATAAGAATCATGCGGTTTACGCGTATAAGGCAACTCAAACACACTATCAAACTCTTCCATCGATAAAGGAATCGGTGGCGGATTTAACCAAACATCCCGCTCACCATGGCGTTGTACTAAGGCACGCGCATTGCCTGGGTTAGTCTCTAAATGAAAAACACGTGACGTATGTGCATACAAATAACGATCTTTTGCCACTTGCTCAAATGAAGGTAGGCGAATAACCGTACTCTCTCGTTTCAAGCCTTTAATACGATGATCAAAATCAATTACCTGTGCCGCCCCTTGATTGGGGTCAATCTTGCTAGGCTTGGTCTGGCTATTTGTATCGCCACAACTTTGCTTATCTTTAGCAGAAGTGTCAGCGTAAGGGTCTGCCTGCGGATGATCCAAGCTTTTATCAGTATCAATCTCACTAGAATCTAGCAGAGTCCAGCCTTCAGGGATGCCTTGTCGCATATAAGCCGTACCACGAATATCAGTAATTTCTTTGATATTTTCACCTGCCGAAACACGATGCGCCACCTCAACCACAGCGCGCTCAGCATTACCAAAAAGTAACAAGTCAGCTTTCGAATCCGGCAGGATAGAACGACGAATGGTTTGCGACCAATGATCATATTGTGCAATACGCCTTAAGCTCGCCTCAATACCACCAATAACCACAGGAATACCCTTAAAAGCCTCTTTAGCGCGCTGAGTATAAACAGTCGTTGCACGATCAGGGCGCTTACCTGCCATACCACCAGCGGTATAGGCGTCATCAGAACGTGGCCTCTTCTCAGCCGTATAATGATTCACCATAGAATCCATATTGCCAGATGCAACAGCAAAAAATAGATTGGGCTTTCCTAGTTGACGAAAGTCATCAGCTGAATGCCAATCAGGCTGAGAAATAATCCCGACACGGAATCCTTGAGACTCTAGCAATCGACCAATAATCGCCATACCAAAACTCGGATGATCTACATAAGCATCGCCAGTCACAATAATAATGTCGCAACTATCCCAGCCCAACCCGTCCATCTCTTTACGAGACATCGGCAACAATGGTGCGGGTACAAGCCCTTTTTTATGCGGCCAAAATTTTGGGTAAGAATATAAATTTTTAGGTAATAACGACATGATGTTGAATTATACAGCAACAGATTAACAATCTAAATAATGGGCGCTTTAGATAAACTAGACATCGGTGTTTTTTAATCGGACATAAAAAAAGACCTACAATCAATGTAGGCCTTTAAGTATATGGCTCCTCGAGGTGGGCTCGAACCACCGACAAACGGATTAACAGTCCGTTGCTCTACCAGCTGAGCTATCGAGGAATTAAGAGGAAATTATAACGGAAACTCGGTTTGAGTCAATCTAAAAATCAGTTATTTTTATTTAATAAGGTGGTGCAGGGAAATTGTTGCCATTGGTCGGTGTATAGCCTAAGTAACCTTGTCTACCATAGCCTTCAAAACGCCCTTGACCTCTAGCTTTACCGTAGTTGTCAACTTGACCTCTGTAGTATTGATCAGCATTACCTGTTGCGTAGTTTTTACCCTGGCCAGACATGCGATTTTGCAACTCGCCTGCATACTTGCCATCAGCACGGGCATAGCCGGTGCTTTCAGTATTATTGTTGGTTTTAAAATGAATGCCAAACTCAGTGTCATTCATCCAGTTATTTGCTGTACTCATTGGGCCCCAGTCAGCATCTGAGTTCATAGGACCCCAGTTAGTCATGCCATCCATTGGGCCAAAATCTGATCCTGAATTGAAAGGACCCATGTTAGAACCACCATCAAAAGGATTCCAGTTAGATCCTGAATTGAAAGGACCAAAACTAGAGTTAGAATTTGAGTTGGAATTAGAACCCCAAGGCATCCAAGATTCAACTAAGTTGTTGCCGCCGTTATTATTGTTATTGTCCCATGGCATCCATGGTGATGCATTAATAATGCCAGAAGCCAATAAAGTGATTGTAAATATTAATTTTGTCATGTTGTTCATTTTATATTCCCCAAAATAAAAAATTGCTTTTAAATGTATTATACACTAATTATATTATGATTTTATAATATATTAACAGCAGACGAAAAAAGAGGCGCATAAGCGCCTCTTTTATTAACTAATTTTAGAAATTAATTATTTTGCAGCAGCTGGAGCTGGAGCGTTGCTTCCCGCACCTGAAGCCATTGCATCTGCATAGCCTTTAGCGTAAGCATCAGCTTGGCCTTTAGCAAAACCGTCAGCAGCGCCTTTAGAGTATGCATCAGCAGTACCTGTAGCGTTAGCATTACCAGTACCAGAAGCAGAACCGTCAGCCGCGCCAGAAGCGTTTGAGTCAGTTGAGTTCTTAGTATCGAAGTTTAAACCGAAGTCAGTGTTGTTCAACCACTTGTTACCACCCTGGAAAGGACCCCAGTTTTGAGCGCCATTCATAGGGCCCATGTTAGAACCACCACCGAATGGACCGAAGTTGTTGCCACCTGAGAAAGGACCCCAGTTAGAACCACCATTCATAGGGCCAGCGTTAGAACCACCGCTAAATGGACCCATGTTATTGCCGCCATTGAAAGGACCCCAGTTAGAGTTATTACCACCCCAACCATTGTTGTTGTTACCGAAAAATGCAGATGCAGAAGTTGCTGCAACTACGGTAGCGATTGCTACTGCTTGTACTAATGTTTTCATATTTATCTCCATGTATTTAGTTATAAAAAAGAGGAAAAGAACATCAACAAAATATCAATATTCAACTTTGAATTATACTAATTAAAATACAATTTACAACTAATATTTAGATAAAAAATAATTAATGATCGCCCACAAAAAAACCACCCTCTCGGGTGGTTTTAGCTTGGCTACTTAGTAAGCCTAGGCCTACTAAGTGATGCTTAGCGAGGTTAAGTAATAAATTACTTAGCTACTTCAGTTGAAGTTGCAGTACCTGCAGCTTTAGCATCAGCATAACCTTTAGCGTAAGCGTCAGCTTGAGCTTGAGCTTGAGCGTCAGCTACACCTTTAGCGTATGCATCAGCAGTACCTTTAGCGTTAGCGTCAGCAACACCAGTAGCTTTACCGTCAGCAGCGCCAGAAGCGTTAGTGTCAGTAGAGTTCTTAGTGTCAAAGTTTAAACCGAAGTCAGTGTTGTTCAACCACTTGTTACCACCCTGGAAAGGACCCCAGTTTTGAGCGCCGTCGAAAGGACCCATGTTAGAACCACCGTTGAATGGACCCATGTTGTTTCCACCAGTAAATGGACCCATGTTAGAACCACCGTTCATAGGACCAAAGTTAGAACCTGAATCGAAAGGACCCCAGTTGTTAGAACCGTTAAAAGGACCGAAGTCGTTAGAACCGTTGTTGAAGAAACCAGCAGAAGCTGATGTAGCAGCTACTAAAGTAGCGATAGCGATAATTTTTTTCATGTTAATCTCCTAGATTAATTATTTTAAATTTAACACCCTCATTGTTGGGATGTTTTAAGTATCAGACTTGAGCCGTCTTGATAGGTGTGCATTATACACAAACTATATTAGAAGTCAATAATATTCTAATATATATTTGTAAAAAAGCAACAAAAATATCCAAACACCCTACTACAAAAGGATTTTAACAAATCCAAAAAATTTGGAAAAAATCAAAATGGCTTGATAATCAGCTGAAAAAAGCTAGAAAACCTTTAAAAAACGATCGAAACTGGGTGAAAAGCCTTTATTTTAAGATTCTTAACGGACTATTAATGGGGTTTTTGTATAAAAACAGCTGGGTTTGGGTGGAGTTTTAGTAAGGCTTGGATGAGGGTTTGGAAATTTTGGAAATTATGTAAATGCCTTGGTTTATTGATTAAACACAAAAAACAGACAATAAAAACCAGCCTAAAGGCTGGTTTTTATTGTCATGTTTTAAATACTTTACTGATTGTTGATCTTGCGTGTGGATGATGCAGCTGGTGAAAGTGCATAACCTTGTTTTCCATAAATAGTGCCTGTGTCGCCAAAAAGATTGCTGGTGTGCTCTGAAGCATGGTCTCTCAACACCCTGCCAATACCAAATGTCTCTGCCTTAGCGCGTGCATAACCATCTGACAAGCCGAAGGCTGCAAAGTCATCAACGATAAAAGATTTCTCTTGGTCATCGGCTTGCTGCAATGTTGAAGCAAAATCCGTTTCTGTTAGCCAGTTGCTTGGCTCAACCCTGTTTTGGAAACTAGGTACAGGGCTAGTCGGCTGAAAGGCCGGGTTTTTTCTATATTGCATTAATGAATCTGGGCGACCACCATAACGACTTAAATTAGCCGCATCGTTTCTAGGACTCCAATTTGAACTGCTGCCAAAAGGATTCCAGTCAGAGCTTCCACCCCAAGGCGCTTGATTATTGTAGCCAGTACCGGCACCAAAAGGCGACCAGTTGGCATTGTTACCACCCCAAAAAGCAGTTGCGCTGGTTGATACAGCAACAAGTAAAACAGGCCAAAAATTCATTCTTCTCATAAAATTTTAATTATTACGCTTAACTTGTATATTATTATATCATCATACGTTGTCTGGCATAACCCAGCCATTAAAACAAATAACTAACTTTTGCAAAAATTCTATCGTTGTCCTTGTAAGCATTAATCGTTAAATTATCTCCGCCAATATAATCAATCACACCACCACTAATTGAGGTCTGGTCATCCAGTGCGTAATCAAGTGACACTCTAGCAGACCC
>Ga0209665_1001619_pt1 | contig 12597 bp, 14 predicted proteins | sample SaaInlV_200m_DNA_2_FD_184675 | JGI IMG/M metagenome (GOLD analysis project Ga0209665, IMG submission 184675) | Marine microbial communities from expanding oxygen minimum zones in the Saanich Inlet - Saanich Inlet SI074_LV_135m_DNA (SPAdes) (version 2) | ecosystem: Environmental > Aquatic >... | reverse complement strand
CACGTTCCTCAATCGATATTTTTAATTGATAGTAGTATGGCTGAAAATATAGCTTTTGGCGTACCAAAAGAATTGATAGATATCAAGTTAGTACAAGATGCGGCAAAACAAGCTCAAATAGCTGAATTTATTGAAAGGCAACCAAATGGATATGATTCGCCAGTTGGAGAACGAGGCGTTCAACTTTCTGGCGGACAGCGTCAACGCATTGGAATTGCACGAGCCTTATATAAAAAAGCAAATGTTTTAATATTTGACGAAGCAACAAGTGCACTTGATGATACAACAGAGAAAGCAGTAATGGATGCAATTGAAGGATTAGACAGAAGTGTAACAGTTCTATTTATTGCGCACCGTTTAACCACTTTGCGTAATTGTGATCGAATTATTGAATTAAAAGATGGCTCAGTCTTGAATGATGATAGATATGAGAAAATGTTAGAGATAAGTCCAAGCTTCCGAAACCTTAGAGAAACTACAAGTTAATTAGATAAGATTTTAAAGTGAAAAATTATACAAAGGAAAAAAATAATATGTTAACGAATGCATCAATATTAATTACAGGTGGTACAGGGTCATTTGGACATACTTTTATTCCAATGACACTTGAGAAATACAACCCCAAAAAGATTGTAGTTTTCTCGCGTGATGAGATGAAGCAATGGGAAATGGCAAAACTATTCAAAGATGATCCGCGTGTTCGTTTTATGATTGGAGATGTGCGTGACAAAGATAGACTATATCGTGCATTGGACGGCATTGATTATGTTGTTCATGCTGCCGCAACTAAGATTGTTCCTACTGCAGAATACGACCCATTTGAGTGTGTTAAAACTAATGTGATGGGGGCTATGAATCTTATTGACGCCTGTATTGACAAAGGTGTTAAGAAGATTGTTGCCCTGTCTACTGACAAAGCAAGTAGTCCTGCAAATTTGTATGGAGCAACCAAGTTAACTTCTGACAGATTGTTTGTATCTGGTAATTCTTATACAGGCAGCCATAATACAAGTTTTTCAGTTGTAAGGTACGGAAATGTAATGGGATCTCGTGGCTCTGTTATTCCTTTTTTTATATCACTTAAAGATAAGCAAGCATTTCCAATTACAGATAATCGCATGACACGCTTTATGATTTCTTTAGAAGACGGTGTTGAATTAGTTTGGCATGCTTTTGATGATATGAAAGGTGGCGAAATTTATGTAAAGAAAATACCATCTATGAAAGTTACAGATGTTGCTTTAGCAGTCGATGAAAACACTAAGCAAGAAGAAGTTGGCATCAGACCAGGTGAGAAATTACACGAACAAATGATTGGAATAGAGGATGCGCTTTACACTTATGAGTATCCAAAGCACTTTAAAATTCTACCATCTATAAATGACTGGGCCAAAGATGAGACACGCATAGGTGACGGCATCAGAGTGCCGGAAAATTTTAAGTATACCTCTGATAACAATAAAGAGTGGATGAAAATATCTGACCTTCAAGACTGGATTGAAGTTAACAAAAACAAGATTGGAAATATATAAAAGTGATTTCTTATGGCAAGCAAAGTATTAATCAAGATGATATAGACGCTGTTATTGGTGTTTTAAAATCAGATTCTTTAACACAAGGGCCTAAAGTTGTTGAGTTCGAAAATGATTTGGCTAAATATTGCAAAGCAACATACGTAAAAGTAGTTAATAATGGCACGGCAGCCTTGCATCTGGCTTATCTAGCGATAGGACTAGAGCCAGGTGATATTGTTTGGACAACTGCTAACACCTTCGTGGCAACAGCCAATGCAGCGCTTTATTGTGGTGCAACCGTTGATTTCGTCGATATAGATTTAAGGACCTACAATCTATCTATTAACTCCCTAAAAGAAAAGTTAATACAAGCCAAAAAAGATAACAAACTTCCAAAATTGTTAGTACCTGTTCATTTTGCAGGGCAAAGTTGTGAGATGAAAGCTATTTGGGAGTTATCCAAAGAATACGGTTTTAAAGTTGTTGAAGACGCCTGTCATGCATTGGGCGGTGAATACCTTAATAAGAAAGTTGGTAGCTGTGAATATTCTGATATGGCAGTTTTTAGTTTTCACCCTGTAAAAATGATAACTACTGGTGAGGGCGGGGCTATTATGACGAATAGCAAGGATTTGTCAGATAAGATAGAATTAATGCGCAGTCATGGTATTACTAAAGATCCATCAAATTTTGTGAACGAATCTGATGGGAGTTGGTATTATGAGCAGCAAATTTTAGGATTTAATTATCGTTTAACTGATATTCAAGCTGCGTTAGGTATTAGTCAATTAAAAAGATTAGATAGTTTTGTGGAAAAAAGACGAGCTATTGCCAAACAATATTGTGATCAGTTGAATGACGATATATTACCATACCAACACCCTGATACAAATTCATCGTGGCACTTATTTGTAATACAAACAAAAAATCGAAAAGAAATATATCAAAACTTAAGGGAGCAAGATATTATGGCACAGGTGCATTATATTCCTGTAAACCATCAGCCTTTCCATAATGCAAAAATATTAATAAATAGCGATGTTTTTTATCAGTATTGTTTAAGCTTGCCAATTTATGTAGATTTAACTGTTGATGAGCAAAAAAAAGTCATTAGTTTTCTATAATTCATGATTACAACACAAAGATTTTTATTAAAACCACTCACTATAAACGATGTTAGTCATAAGTATCTTTCTTGGTTAAGGCCGGAGGTTAGTGCTTACATTGAATATGCTAAAAATAGTCCGTCGATAGAGGAACTAAAAAGCTATGTTAGTGAGCGAGAAAACAGGCAAGATGTGTTGTTTTTAGGTGTCTTTACTAAAGAAGCACAGCACATTGGAAATATTAAATATGAGCCTATTAATAATAAAAGGAAAAATGCGACTATGGGTATATTAATTGGAGATGATGATTGGAGAGGCAGGGGTGTAGCGATAGAAGTTATTAAAGCAAGCGGAAATTATTTAGCTAATCAACATGGAATTAAGACCATTTTATTAGGAGTGGATGGGAGTAATAAAGCTGCAGTATCTGTTTACCAGAAAGTTGGCTTTAAAATTAAAAAGCAAGATGGAAGTAATATTCAAATGATTTGGAGCTTGTGAATAAATTAGCACTTGGGACAGTTCAATTCGGCCTGGATTATGGTGTTACCAATTACAATGGTCAGGTGGCAACAAGAGAAGTTAGAAATATATTGGATTATGCTAAAGATAATGGTATTCACACATTGGACACTGCCTCTGGGTACGGTAATAGTGAGAAAATATTAGGAAAAATAGGTGTACATAATTATCAAATTATTACTAAAACCACACCTTTAGAAGGTGATGTAGATGGAGTGATAAAGAGCTTTTATCAATCTTTAGATAGTCTTGATATTGAACAAATGGATGGACTGTTGATTCACAATATAAATGATACTAAAGATAAAAAATTTGATTCTTTATACAAAGAGCTTGATAAATTAAAGCAAGATAAGCTAATTAATAAAGTTGGATTTTCTACATATATACCTGAGCAGGTTGATTTTTTGTTGGATAATTTTGACTTTGACTTAATTCAAGTACCATTTAATGTATTTGATACACGCCTTATTGATGGGGGGCAGTTACAAGCATTAAAGTATAAAAATATAGAGATTCATGCTAGGAGTGTATTTTTACAAGGTATTTTGCTAAACTTTGATAATATTCCAGATTATTTCTTAACTTGGGAGAGGCAATTTAATAAGTATCAAGCAATAGTTAAGGAGAGTGGAATGTCTTTATTGGAATACGCACTTAATTTTGTATTAAGTATTAAGGAAATAGACAAAGTTTTAGTAGGCGTTAACAGTAAAAAACAGCTGAAAGAGATCGTTCAATCAGTAAAAGATAAAGAAGAATTAAATGCATATTCTATTGACGATATAAATTTACTAAATCCGAGTTTCTGGAAAATATGATTTTAGCGATTTTACAAGCAAGACTTTCTTCATCGCGCTTGCCTAATAAAGTATTAAAGTCAATTTTAGGTAAGCCAATGTTGCTGCACCAGGTTGAGAGAACACAGCATTCTAAAAAAATTGATAAATTAGTTATTGCAACTTCAGATAATGTCTCAGATGATGCTATTGAAAAGATGTGTTTAGATAATAATATTGAAGTATTTAGAGGTGATTTAAATAATGTGTTAGATAGATTTTATCAGTGCACAAGGTCTTTTAAGCCTGATCATGTTGTTCGTTTGACTGGTGATTGTCCTTTGGCAGACTGGCAGATTATTGATAATATGATTCAATGTTATTTAGATAAAAAACTCGATTACATGGCAACCTCTTTAAATTTTCCTGATGGTTTGGATGTTGAAGTAATGACAATGAAAGCGCTGGCTGAAGCAAAATACCATGCAACCTTGCCATCAGAATTAGAGCATGTAACTCAATATATAAATAAAAAAAATACCAAATTCAAAATTGAATATTTTGATTTTGATAAAGAATTATCACATCTTCGTTGGACGGTTGATGAGCCTGAAGATTTTGCCTTAGTAGAGAAAATATATGAAGCTCTATATGAGATAAATCCATTATTCTTAACGAATGATATTTTAGATTTGTTAAAGCGACAACCAGAATTAACCAGAATTAACGATAGCTTTATAAGAAATGAAGGCTTGGAAAAATCTATACAAGAGGATAAGGTGTTTTTAAAAAATGTATAAAAAATCAGAACAATTATTAGATAGGGCGCTAGAGTCAATCCCGCTTGCTTCACAAACATTCAGTAAAAGTTTTACTCAATACCCTAGGGGCGCATCCCCATTCTTTATTGAAAAAGGTAAGGGTAGTAAGGTTTGGGATGTAGATGGCAATGAATATATTGATTTTGTGAATTCATTAGCAGCTGTTACACTTGGATATTGTGATAAAGATGTTGATAAGGCAGTGCAAGATCAAATGAAAAATGGTGTAACTTTTTCATTGCCACATATCTTGGAAATGGAGGTTGCTGAAAAACTTATTGAAATTATTCCTTGTGCTGAGAAAGTAAGGTTTGCTAAAAATGGTACTGATGCTACCAGTGCATCTATCCGTATTGCCCGTGCATATACAGGTAAAGAGCATATTGCCATTTGTGGCTATCATGGCTGGCAAGATTGGTATATTGGCTCAACTACGAGAGATTTGGGCGTGCCTCAAAGTGTAAAAGAATTAACACATAAATTTGAGTACAACAATATTGAATCACTTGAAAAGATATTCCAAGAACACGAATTAGCCTGTGTCATTATGGAGCCAATGAATGTTGAATATCCACAAGATAATTTTTTAGAGAAAGTTAAGGAGTTAACGCATAAAAATAATGCACTGTTGATTTTCGATGAGACTATTACAGGCTTTCGCTATTCTTTAGGTGGTGCACAGGAGTTATTTAATGTTATTCCAGATTTGGCAACTTTTGGCAAGGGTATGGCTAATGGCTATCCTTTATCTGCTGTAGTTGGTAGAAATGAAATTATGCAAAAGGTTGAGGATATTTTCTTTTCAGGCACCTTTGGTGGTGAAACACTTTCTCTTGCTAGTGCTAAAGTAATTATTGATAAATACAAGAAATATAATGTTGTAAAACATTTTGAAGAGGTTGGCATTGACTTGTTGATGCGATTAAATCGGTTGATTGATGATAATGATTTAAATGATATTTTTTGGACTTCTGGGCATCCGTCTTGGAGTTTTTTACATATCAAAGAACAAGAGAAATATAACACTTTTGAAATCAAAACTTTTTTCTTGCAGGAGATGCTTAAACAAGGAGTGTTAACCTTAGGTGCGCATAACCTAAGCTTTTCTCATACCAAGAAAGATATTGCTAAATTGATTAAAGTTTATCAAGAGGTGTTACCACTTATAAAACAGCATGTTAGAAAAGGTACATTAATAGAGAATATTAAGGGTGATATTTTGCAACCGCTATTTAAAGTTAGATAGAGAAGGAGAGTAAAAGTGAAATTATTTCAAGATTTAAACATTGATATTCAGCAAAATATTAAAGAGATAGATTATTACGGCTATACAAAAATAGAAAATTTTTTGACAAGTGAGGGGAAAAGTCATTTATTGAATTTAATTAATCAAAAGTATGATGAAATTAACTCCAATGGAAAAATGAAATACAAGGGGGTTCCTGCTAGAAATGCTAATGACAAGATTGTGTATTCTATATACAACATTAATCATTGCTTTATTGAGGTGTTGACTTCGTCAGTTATACGAGAAATTGCAATGTATAAACTTAATGATGAGTATTATCGTTTTTTGCCAAATAATGTGCCAAATTATATTCTTTCTTATTACAACGCAAGATCTAGTGGCAATAAACTAGATCTGCATATAGATTCTATAATTCCATTTCCTGGTAGCCAAAAAACAAATGCGATACAGGTGGCCATTCTTTTAGAGGATAGTACTATTGATAATGGCTGTACAGTTGTCGTCCCTGGATCACATAACTCTGGTAGATATACGGATAGAGAATTTTCCAATACAAAGCCCCTCACGGGTAAAGCAGGAGATTTAATAATATGGGATAGTAGACTGTGGCATGGAACATTGGTCAATAAAACAAAGGAGTCTCGCTGGGTCTTAATTGCTACTATGTCCCAATGGTGGTGTAAGCAATCTATTGATATTGTAAGGAATGTTGATAACAATGTTTATCAACAATGTTCCGATGAGCAAAAGCAATTACTCGGCTTCTGCTCAATACCACCAGAAGATGAATTTTCACGTAATAATACTAAATGCGGCTATGATTTTTTAAAGGCGAATGTTGAGGACTATTTTTAACAATTTGAGGATTAAATGAACGAATACACCACACATAAAACTCGATATGGATATTATTCTATTAGTAATCTAACGTCAAAATAGCGGTTAATATAATTTACTGATATGAATTTGACGATATTGACAGATGGTAATAATAAATATGGTTTTGGGCATATTAGTCGTAGTCAAACGTTAGCAAATTTTCTCGTTGATAATGGTTATAAAGTAAAAGTTATTGTTCTATCGACTGTTAATTTAGAGGTTTTTTCTACTAACGATAATGTAATTATTGATATACCTTATAAAGGGGATTTTTTATTCAAAAAAATTAACAGTTATTCCAAGGTGATTGGTCTAGATTATCTTGGAGAGGTTAAACTTGACTTAGTAATAAATGTATTTGACTATAAAAGATACGAATATAGTAATAAAATTAATGGCCTAGAGTATGCCATTATTAGAAAAGATGTAGTTCATCTAATTCACACGGATAGTGTCAAAGAGAGAGTTTTAATAATGTTAGGGGCATATGATGTAAATAATTTTGCTAATAATATTATTAAAGAGTTAGATAGTAAAGGTATAGAAACGACTGTTATTGAGAAAGACAAAAATATTGACACGAGTATTTTTAATCATTGCATTCATTATGTAAATTCTAGTAATGTTGCAAAAATAATGAAAAATAGTCTATGGGCTGTTTCAAATGGTGGCAGCTCAATGTTGGAGTTAATGAGCCTAGGAAAGGCGATTCATGTCTTACCACAATCCAATGCAGAAAAAGCATTAGCAATACAAATTTTTAAAGATGGAGGGGTGTTGGGCGTTGGTGATCCTGTTGAAATTCCTGATATCGAAACAATTAATCGTGTTGGAAGGAAAGCAAAAGAAATGGTTGATGGCTTTGGCACGAAAAGAATATTGAAACATATAGAAAGAATATTTAATGAAAAGTAAACAGTTATGGCTTTTGTGTATATGTGCTGGGCGTTGGCAGCTAAATGGTATGCTTCAGGCAAAAAAACAAGGTTATAAACTCTTCGCAGTTGATGGTGATAAAAATGCAGAAGGCTTAAAGATTGCTGATAAATTTTTGGTGATAGATATTCATGAAACTAAAAAAATTATTAATTATATTAAAGATCAAAAAATAGGGCTTGGTGGGGTAATTTGTTTGACTTCGGATATTGGTCAAAAAACTGCATCCATTATAAGAGAAGAGTTTAAATTATTTGGAATGTCTTATAAAATTTCAAAAAGGATGACAAATAAAGAGATTCAAAGGGGGGCTTTAACAAATAAAAAAGGAATTGATATTCCAAAATGGCTAATTATTGAAAAGTATCTAAATAGTAATAAAATTATAGAAGATATAGGGCTTCCATGTGTTGTAAAGCCAGTAGATTCAGCTGGCTCTAGAGGGGTTGAAATTGTTTATGAAGAGCAGGACTTAGAAGAAAAAATACGAAGTGCGAGTTTATTTTCCTCCAATTCTAGGGTAATTGTTGAAGAGTATATTCAGGGAGTTGAGTATACAGTGGAAACTTTTACGCATAAACTTGCTACTCACTTGCTACTAATTACTGAGAAAAGTAAATTAAATAAAACACTTGCAAATGAATTATTTTCATCAGAGTTAGAAGAAAAAGATGTGATAGAGTTAACAACAAAGATTGAAAAAATCTTCAAGACGTTAGAATATAAATATGGTGCTGGACATACAGAGTTTATTAAAAGAAATTCTGATGGAGTTTTTTTTCTGGTAGAAAGTGCTGGGAGGGGCGGCGGATTTTTAGTTGCAGATTTATTAGTTCCTGAGGCATCAGGGTTTAATCTTAATGAGGCCTGTGTTGTTCAGGCTATGGGAGATGAGCCTAATAAATTCCTTAACACTAGAAATAATAAAACCTTGTTAAGATTTATTCCAAGCCAAGACGGGGTAATTCAAGGTATAAGTGGATTTGAAGCTGCAAATAAAATAAATAATGTGGTGGCAGGATGTTTTGTTAAAATAGGAGATAAGACAAAAAAAGCCCAATCAGATGGAGATCGTATTGGGTATATTCTCACTAAAGGAAAGACTAAACTAAGCGCCCTTTTACTAGCTAATAAGATTGAGGAAAAGATTAAAATAAATTATGTTAAAAATTGATGCGCATTTACATTTCGATGACAGATTATCAAAAGATATAACCACTTTAGCAAAAAATCTTAATGACGACTTAAGACAATCAAATATTGATTTTGCAACAGTATTACACTTAGATATTCAGCCCTGGAGTGCAGAAGAGTTTGCAGAGGTAATTTTGGAAAATGATAGATTGATTGGCTTTATTAATATTCATCCTTTTAATAAAAACGCTAATGATTTGTTAAGACAAGGTATAGAAACATTAGGCTTCAAAGGTTTAAAGCTTCATCCTAGAATACAAAAATATGACATTACTGATAAAAGAGTATCATCTTTAATTTCTTTTGCAGGTGAAATGAATATTCCTGTTTTAATTGATGCTTTTCCAGATGGATATTGGCTTAGTATGGGTTTTGATGTGTTAAATTTTATGGAGCTAGCAAAGCAATCACCAAAGACTAAAATTATTTTTGCACATTTTGGCGGGCATCAATGCATTGACTTTATGATGATGGCAAAGAGATTGCCAAATGTATATTTTGATTGCTCATATTCATTGTTATATTACAGAGGAAGCTCTATTACTCAAAATATTATTTACTGTATGCAGTCAATGAGATATGAAAGAGTTTTTTATGGTTCTGATTATCCTGATAGAAGTGTTGAAGATAGTTTAAAACTTTCTGTCATTGAGTTTGAAAAATTTGGCGTTCCTAAAGATAATTTACAAAAGGTAATGGGTGGTAATTTTGCAAAATTATTAGGATTAAGTGGTGGATAGTAAAGATAAAGAAAGATTACTATCTTTGTATGAAGACAGATTAGAGAAGTATGGCTATGATGTTAAAACAGTAGGCTGGGGAAGTGTCAAAGATCAATATTCTAGATTTGATATGCTCTTAAGAGGGGTAGATTGTAATAATAAAGATATTTTGGATTTAGGTTGCGGTTTAGGCGATTTTATTGGTTATTTGAAGCAAAAAAAAATTAAAAATTTTACATATACAGGTATCGATTTATCGGATAGATTTATAGAAAAAGCAAAGGAAAAGTATCAAGAGAGTAGTTGTAATTTTTTTGCTAAAAATGTATTTAATGATAAATTGCCAAAGGCGGATATTGTTATTGTATCTGGAATGTTAACTTTTAATATTAAAGGAACTAAAGTAAATATTAAAAAGATAATGCAAAAAATGTTTGACAGTGCCAATGAAATATTAACAATTAATTTTATGTCTACTTATGTTGATTTTGAATTAGAAAAAAATTTACATTTCCCACCAGAGGAAATATTTACTCATGCTAAAAAAATAACTAAATGGGTTAATATTTATCATGACTATCCCCTTTATGAGTTCACAATCCAATTAAAAAAAGCAAGTATCCAATGAGTATTAGAGAAGAAATTCTAAATTATATTGTTAAAAATAAGTTGTCAACAACAGAAGTTGCTGATGCGATGGGAAAGACAGGTTTAGTGCAAAATGTTCTTCCTTTTAATAATGAAGACTATAAGGTTGGTAGTATTAGGGTTTGTTTTGCTTGGGATAATACAAATTACAATGTCCATAAACAATTTAGAGATATAGAGAAAGGTGAAATTATTTTTGTTTGTCCTTATAAATTTGATGATATTGCAGTTCTAGGCGAGTTAATGACAAAATATGCTTTAACATATCAACAAGGAAAAGCATTGGTTGTATTGGGCAAGGTAAGGGATGTTTCTAACCTTTATAAAGATAAATACCCCATATGGACTAGAGGTTATACCCCTATTGGCTGTAAGAATACTAAAGAGAGCTTTGATCTACCAGTCACCTTTCAACAAGAAATGATAAAAAACTTTGATGGTGGCATCGCTGTTTGCGATGCAGCTGGTGTAGTTGTTATTCCTAGTGTACATTTAGATGAAAATACGCTTAAGAGACTTCATCTGATTGAAATGCAAGAAGATATTTGGAATTACTCTTTAAATACACTTGGCTGGGATACAAAAAAAATTGTTTCTGATAAGCAGTATCTTAAAGAGAGGGAGCTTTTTCCTGAAGAATTAAATAAGTATTTTAATGCGTTGAAAGATGGGTTCAATAAAAGGTAACGCTGAAAAAAGTGATTATTAACAATAGGATTATTTCTAACCATAATGCACCTTATATTATTGCTGAATTGTCAGCTAATCATAATGGAGACATTCAACGAGCATTAGAGAGTATTAAAGTGGCTAAAGAGTGTGGTGCTGATGCGGTAAAAATCCAAACTTATACAGCTGACACTATTACAATTAAAAGTGATAGAGAGGAGTTCCAGATTAAAGGTGGATTATGGGATGGTTATGATTTATATAGCTTGTTTAAAGAAGCAGAAACCCCCTATGAATGGCATCAAGAGTTGTTTGACTATGCAAAGGAAATAGGTATTACGATATTTAGCTCCCCATTTGACTTTACAGCAGTAGATTTTTTAGAAGATTTAAATGCGCCCGCTTATAAAATTGCATCTCCAGAAATTATCGATTTACCTTTGATTAAAAGGGTTGCTCAAACTAAAAAACCAATGATTGTCTCAACAGGAATGGCAAGTCTAGAAGAAATTTCTGAAGCTGTTCATATTGCGAAAGAAAATGGCTGTAAAGATTTAGCTTTGTTGCATTGTATCAGTGGCTATCCTACTCCGCCTGAACAGTCTAATTTGAGGATAATTCCAGATTTAGCTGAGCGCTTTGATGCTTTAATAGGCTTATCAGATCATACTTTGGGTACAACTGTTGCTACAACGAGCGTTGCATTCGGCGCTTGCGTGATTGAAAAGCACTTTACCTTAAGTCGTTCCGATAAGGGGCCTGATAGTGAGTTTTCATTGGAGCCTCATGAGTTGACACAATTGTGTAATGACACAAAGATTGCTTGGAAAGCATTAGGTAAGGTGGGTTATGAATTAAAGAATGCGGAAAAAACTGGACATAAATTTCGTCGTTCATTATATTTTGTAAAAAATATCTGTAATGGTGATGTGATTTCAGAAAAACATATCAGAAGTATTCGACCAGGGCTTGGACTGTTGCCAAAATATTATGAACAGGTTTTGGGAAAAATTGCAAAATGTGACATAAAGCAAGGCACACCTGTTTCGTTTGATTTAATTTCATGACAAATATCACTATTCAATCTAGGCGCTTTAATTTAGTGACATTGAGACAAAGTGATGTGAGTGATAGATATTTAAGATGGATTAATAGTTCGAATAATAAATATATAGATTACACCAATCAAAGTCGCATTCTTGCAGATATTCAATCTTATGTTGCAGAGCGTTAAGATGATAGCACTATTTTGTTTCTTGGTATATACACCTTAGAGAGTCAAGAGCATATCGGCAATATAAAATACGAGCCTATTGATTTAAAGTGCGGTATTGCAATTATGGGAATACTCATAGGAGAAGACAAGTGGAAAGGGAATTGAAAAAGTTGCAATTGTCGTTAATGATTCAAATATTAGGGCTATTAAAGCATATGAGAAGGTTGGATTTTTAGTGCAAGACATATCGTATATTGAAACACCTAAAGAAGGTAATTTGACAATGGTATTTGATTATGAATATTTTTCTAAACTTAGCTAAATAATAGCTGTTTTGGCACT
>Ga0209665_1001608_pt1 | contig 12638 bp, 13 predicted proteins | sample SaaInlV_200m_DNA_2_FD_184675 | JGI IMG/M metagenome (GOLD analysis project Ga0209665, IMG submission 184675) | Marine microbial communities from expanding oxygen minimum zones in the Saanich Inlet - Saanich Inlet SI074_LV_135m_DNA (SPAdes) (version 2) | ecosystem: Environmental > Aquatic >... | reverse complement strand
TTGTGAATGTAATAATTTGCTAAATTTCTATTATGGTATAAACCAATAGTAGTCTCCTGTATACCCAACATCTAATAAAAACACTCTCCATTCGTCAACATGCATTACCGTCTTTGCAGTAAGATTCCAGGCGCTCATTCTCTCTTTTTCTTCGTCATTTCTATATGAATCAAGAGTTATAAAGCTACCTCTAACTTTTACCCGCTCAATTTCAAGCAATGCTTTTATTAAATATTTTTCTTCTAAATTGTGTAATGTTGTCACTGAAATACACACATCAATACTTTTATCATCAAAAGGTAAGTTTATTGCATTTGCAACTTTACAATACCCTTTTACATCACTTTTAGAGTTATTAATGGCATATTCAGAAATATCAATACCTTTGGCATTAATACCTGGAATTACTTTTATCATATCGGACAACATAAACCCTTTTGCACAGCCAATATCCAACACTGAGTCTGCAGATTTTAAATTCCAGTGTTCTTTAAATGCAGGTATTACTGGCTGCCAAAATCTAGGATTATAACAAAATCCACCATAGCCATGATTTCTTGATCCATCAAAAAACTCTTTGTCAAACTTTTGCGCTATAAGCTTATCTTTTTTAGTTTTTGAAGTCAGACGCCCAGATACATCTCTTTTTGATTGCGGATAATTTTTCAGGAGATTTATTTCTTTTCCAAGTGTCATAGTTAAAAAACTCTATTTAAGTGAATGGTAAATGTTCTGCATCTATAGATAAATATTCATTTATAACAACATTCTTAGAATGAGATATACAGTGATGATTGCAACTCTCAGAAGGATCAAGTTTGTACACTTTATTTAAATTTTCTTTTGAATGCCAAAATTCTTTAAAACTAATACCATCCAAACTTCCAAGATTACCAGATTTAGTATAAGCTTTATCTTGACAGGTATAAACACAACTATCTGCCCCAATAACTGGCCTGTACAGTATATAAGGGCATGTATGGTACTCTTTTTCAAACCTGTCCTCTAAATCATGATAATGATTAACAATTCCAAATTTATCATCTGATAATTCTTTAGCGACTAATATCTGTTTTTCAACTTCTTTCTTTATGCATTTGTGGTATTCATTATTTTCTTCTGAAGAGTTTCCAATAACCGCACCTGAAATTTTTACATGATCCACCCCAATTTCTTTTAATTTTTTACAAATACTATGTATGTACTTATGATTGTCTTTGCCAACAATAAAAGAGCATCCTAATACACACTTGGTTCCAGATGCTTTAAAATCTCTCATATTTTCTAACAACTTAGTAAACTCACCATTTTTAATACCTCTTGCTTTGGAGTAACTTTCATCATCATAACCATCCAAAGACACTCTAACCCAAGTTCCATACTGTTGAAATGCTTCTGACATTCTACCTTTTAGGTTGGATCCATTTGTAAGAGTTGCAACCTTTACACCGCCTTTATGTAGTTTTTCAATTATTTCAGGAAGTTTTTTATATAGTAATGGTTCACCACCACCAGAAAATGTAACGGCAGCTACACCCATTTTCACAATATCATTAGCTATTTCATCTAATTTTTCGTATGGTATGACATCCCTATAAGTCATCTGATCACCTAACTGGACATCAGATGAATGATATGCACAGTACCAACAATCATGATTACATACATTTGTTGGCTTAATCCTTATATGAATTGGTGAAACAATCTTTTTTTCACCAATTGCTTTTAAGGTTTTGTTAAAGTGCAAAAATTTAAAATCACTGTATTTATTGTCGTTCATTTTTCTCAGTATTTATAATATTCTCAGGACATTTTGGCAATGTTTGACGCACCATCCATATATCTTCTATTCTTTTTATATCTGTATTAGTAATTATACTTAAACCCTCTAGAGCAAAATGCAATTCACCATTTTGCATTAATATATTTTTATAAATATTATTTCTTAGGCTATATTCTTTTGGTAACTGAAACAAGCTAAAGGTAACAATTCCATTAATTTTTGGAATCTCATTAGTCAGCTCGTTTAACATTAAAAATGAATTTTCCATGGCATATTCAGTGCCACTTAGTAAATATTCAGCCCTTATTTTATTACAATAATCTCTTAATATAGTATTTTGAACATGCTGCGCAACACGCTCTCCCATAAAAGGACGGCTAGAAATATAACCTCTCAAAATTTTCACTTATTCTGTTATATTTGGTAATGAATATTTCATGCCACATTCGGAAGCAGGTTTTAATGTAATTGGCTCAAAAAATTCACCTATTTTTTTATCTGCATAAGGTGTAAAAACCCCTTTAAAACGACAATTTAAAGACCATCGTGTTTCACTTTCTTCATTTACTCTATTACCATGTGGAAGTGCTTGATTAAATATAAGAACCTCACCATATTTTATCTCTATCCAGTTGACACACTCTTGCACTGAATTGTATAAATCATCACTACTATTGCCAGCCATTTTTTTAAAATTATTATTTAATGTCTGATTTGCATCTGGCGGAAGAATATACATGGCTTTTGTTTCATAACAGTCCACTAAAGGCACCCATACAACCACCTCAAAAGGCGAGTCTCCAGACCAGGTATCTGCATGGATAGGCAATAAAGAACTACTATCTTTTGGAAATTGAATTGACAGGTTAATTTTTAATTGCATTGACAGTTCATTTCCAACAATAATATCCAAATATGACTTGGCAACTTGATAATACTTTTTCCTAAAATCAGGTAACGAATTTATTTTTTTTATTACCAATAAACGAAAATCGTTCAATTCTGGAATAGAAACACTTTCATGGGTAAAATTTAATATATCAGAATCTAAAGCGTTATCTGGAATACACAACTCTTCTCTAATTATAAAAATAAATTTTTGACGAATCCAAGAAAGCGCTTCAATGTCAACAACTGGCGCAACAACATACCCTTGGTCTAAATACTTATTGCATATTTTATTTTCATTGTTAGATAAAAATAAATTTTTATTATTCATCGCTTGTACTCTTAAGTTTAGAAAGGCCCATGAAAATTTTTACTTGGGGCGTCTGCAGGGTTGTTAGTATGAAGTATTCCATCTACTGTATCTATACTATCCTCCCTACCAAGAAACTTCAAAATCTGTTGTGCTATTTGTTTGGCATCCTGATAGTATTCATTGGCTAAATAATGCGATGTTGGAACGGCGTGATCTGGAGAGGTTATTCTTAATGGCGCTCTTTTCAATAAATCAAAATTAGACTCTAAAACTAAAGTTATAATTTCTGCAGAAACTCCTCCAGTTTTCCATGCAGAATCTACCACTATTAAATTTTTTGTCTTAAAAACTGATTTTAAAATTGTATCTAAATCAATAGGCTTAATCGACCTTAAATCAATAACTTCAATACTTACTCCCACTTCTAAAAGAGCATCTGCTGCTTTTATTGACTCTATAGTCATTAATGAGTTTGCAACAATTGTAATGTCTGACCCTTTACGCAATACTTGTGCCTTATTCAAACTAGAAGAATACATTCTCTCAGGCACAGCATCTTCGATATGATGCAACCATCTATGCTCAATAAAAATTACTGGATTCTTATCTTTAAGTGCAGCAATCATCATTCCTTTTGCATCTTTTGCAGTTGTAGGGGTTACCACTTTTAAGCCTGGAATATGTGCAAAAAGTGCTTGAAGATTCTGAGAATGTTGTGGCCCTTGCCCCCAGCCACGACCAACTATTACTCGAATTACAATTGGAACTGAAGATTGCCCATTAAACATATAATGCCATTTAGCTGCATTATTAACAATCTGATCCATTGCCAGCATTGCAAAGTCAATTCTTTGATGAATCATTAATACTTTAGTACCATTTAAAGCCGCACCAATACACACCCCAGTCATGCCATTTTCTGACAATGGCATATCAAAAACACGGTCATCACCATATTTCTCTTGCAACCCTTCTGTTGTTAAAAAAATTGATTTTGGATCTGGAACACCTTCACCTATTACAATAAGATCAGAATCCTTCATCATTGCCTGATCAATCCCTTCACGAACTGCCTTAGAAAATGTTAATTTCCTTATATTTTTATCGTTAGATTTATGCATATATATGCTTATTCAGAAGGTCTATCGAAGGAGGATTGCTATTTATTGCGAATTTAAATGCATCAGAAATCTCACTCTCTATTGCTTTTTCAATTAGTGTAAATTGTGTCGCATAATTTATATTTTTTGACATAATATGGTTTTTTAATTTCTCCACTGGGCACTTTTCTTTCCAGATTGACAATTCACCTTGTGGACGATATTTAAGATGATCATCATCATCTGGACCACAATGCTCCAACCACCTATAGGTTTTAAACTCAAAAAACTGAGGTTTGTTGTCATTTCTTGCTTGCTCAATTGCATTGTAAGAAATTTTCATTATATCTAAAACATCATTACCATCTGCAGTATGTACTTGCATACCGTGTGCTTTAGCAATATTAATTATTTTTCTACTTGGCTGTCTGTCATTTAATTTAGTATATACAGAATAGCCATTATTCTCGCAAATAAAGATAACTGGTAATTTATGCAATATGGCAAAATTCATTGATTCGTGCAAAACCCCTTCTTCAAAACATCCATCTCCAAAATAAATGACCGAGACACGCTTTTCACCTTTAAGCTTTGCAGACCAAGCATCGCCAACTGCCAACGGTACGGTACCACCCACAATTGGTGTAGATCCCATAAATCCAATATCCAAATCAATCAAATGCATTGACCCGCCACGGCCACCACAACACCCTGTCTCTTTACCATATAATTCAGCAATCATTTTTTTAAGACTGCCACCTTTTGCAAAATAATGACCATGGGATCGATGATTGCTATACACATGATCCTTTTTAGTTAAGTGTGTTGAAATCCCAACAGGAATAGCCTCTTGACCAATACTAAGGTGCACAGGGCAACGCATTTGCCACTCTGAATACCTTTCAGCAATAGCTTCTTCGATCATTCTAATTCTTAATAGTTGAGTATAGATAGAAAATAACTCAATTTCTGCTTCCAATGAGGGGTTTCGATATTGGTTATTCATTTTTTTAAATAAAATTAATATGCTCTATTGTTTGATGATCAATTGCATCAATATATCTGTTAGCTTCATCCATCCTGCAATTAAGACGACATTCTGAAATATCTAGATCGTGTTTTACAAGCTCAAAGTTATTTTTACGCTTGTCACCTTCCCATATCTCTTGAAATGTATTATCGTTTATATTTCCTAAATCAAAACGATCATCTAGTAAATATGCACTGCAACTAAATACTCTTCCATCAGCCATGACATATGCCCATAAATTAGGTGTTGCATAACATTTCTTGTAGCGCCGCTCACCTCCTTCTATATATTTTTTCATTGTATGGCCACGAAAAATTACCTGAAAATTATCCGAAGACATGTTGGTAAATTTTTTCTCATAATTTGCATATTTGGTATAGTCCACACCTTTATATTTATGTGTAAGACTAAACATATGCTGTGAATAAGGTTTTATAACTAGATAATCAAGGCCAATTTCATCTTTACACACTCTTGCAAGCTCATCCATTTCATCCACATTTTCAGGTAACAAAATTGATTGTGCGCCCAGAACAACATTGAGACCATGCTTTTTTCGATACTCAACCATTTTCTTTAAATTGCCAACTGCTTTATCAAAGTCACCCAACTTACCCTGGTGAATTTTGTGATACGTTTCTGGCGTGCCTGCATTAATTGATGCTTTAATCCAAGAGGTATTGGGCAACGCTTTCTCAAGAAAATCTTTAGGTAATATCGTTCCATTAGTTGTAAATGAAACATCTATACCAGATTGTTTTGTTATTTCTGTCAGTTCAGAAATTCGTTTATATAATAATGGTTCCCCCTCTCCAGCATACATAATACTCTTAACTCCAAGTTTACCCATCTCAGGAAGTCGACTTTTCATTATGTCAAAATCCAATCTAACTGGGTTATAGCCAAGATAATCTACCGCGCAAAAGGTACATCGATGATTACATGCGCCAATTGGGGAGACTTCCATATATATTGGATATATGTCCTTAGCTTTATCCCAATCATCTCCAGCCACAAGTATTGCCGACACTCTTTGAGGGTGATAAGCCAACTTATGGCTGTCTATCCCATATTTATCACTCATAACATCCCTTTATCCTAAAATATCCAAAATATACCTATCAACCCTACTCTTTGTTATTTGGTATGTTACCAACTTCTTGCACCGCTAAAGACGCCATAAATGTGCCAATTATTGATGCCTCTATTAAGCTAGCACCAGATGATAATGATACTGACATTGCAGCAAACAATGAATCACCTGCACCAGTCACATCCACAGGATTAACTAATAATACTGGAAAGTCTTGTCTGTATGAAAGATTACCACTATATGCAATAAAACCATCTGATCCAAGCTTTATAAGCATATTTTCTGAATTTGTTTCCTTCAATAGCATATTTGCAATCCACTTAATGCCACGCCATCTTATGTCCGTCTATTGAAAATTTATCACTCATAATTTATTTTTTTAAAAAAAGTTATTCTAAAACTTCTGACATATATTGACTCAATCTATTACTTGTAACAGGAATATTCCCAACCTCTTTTACAGCTAAAGATGCCATACATGTGCCAATTACCGATGCCTCCATTAAGTTGAATCCAGAAGACAAAGATACCGACATTGCAGCAAATAGTGAATCACCCGCACCAGTTACATCTACAGGATTAACTGACAATGCTGGGAAGTCTTGCCTGTCCTTAAGTTTGCTACTATATGCGATAAAACCGTCTGATCCAAGCTTCATCAGCATGTTTTTTGAATCAGTATCTTTTAATAAAGTAGTCGCAATCCACTCAATGCCGCTCTCATTATCGTCTATAGCAATTCTTGATTCTTTTTCAGTTGGAGTTATTAAGTCAAACTCATGAAATTTAGACACTTTTCCAGACTGACTACTACATTGCAAATCACCGTACAACTTAATACCAAACTGCTTAGATAGCCTAGAAATAGCATTTAAAATGTTCTGTGTAATAACACCATACACAAAATCACTGACTAGTATCCCATCAATATTTGGAGCTAAAACAATTAGTTTGTCAATAATTTCTTGCTCAAGTTTTTCTGAGATTTTATGGTCTTTGATACGACTTACACGAAATAATTTCTGACCTTCAACCATATAGCGTGTTTTATATGTTGTAGGCCTACTATCATCAATAATAAGACTAGTGTCAACACCTTGAGATTTCATAGATTTAGACACTATATCAGACTGCTCATCCTTGCCAACAACGCTAATATAATGACACTTAGCACCAAGTGCTGCCACATGAGAAGCTACAATTGCTGCTCCACCGATAAATTCACGATTTTCTAATTCTTTAACTACTATTACTGGCGCTTCAGCGCTCATACCTAAAGCATCACATGCTACATAATTATCAACAATAGTATCTCCAATTACAGCCAATCTAATTTCAGAAAAACTATTTAATCTATTTTTTAGGCTACTTAATGTTATTTTGTGTTTTTTGCATATTCTATTTAATTGACTTCTATTACTATTCTCTATATCTGACACATTTCCATATAACAAATTAGAAGTAGAATAATGGGTTTCTCCAGCGTGAAATACAACTTTTCCATACTTATTAACTTCCTTTATTGCTATATCAATCTGTTTAGAATGCTTCTTCTCAAATTCCTTTCCCAATACTAATGCTTTTGGCTTTATATCATAAATCATTTTATCTAAAGAAGAATCGTTGAGAACAACCACATAATCAACAATTTGTAAATTTGCTAAACTCTCTGCTCTTTCTTTTTCACTAAAATGCTGTCCAAATGATTTTCTAACGAGTTCTTTATCTGACTCTATAGCAATAACTAGTTTTGTCGCTAAAGTTTTAGCATACTGTAAATAGCGTAGGTGTCCAGGATGAATTAAATTAAAGTGGCCATAACAAAGCGCTAAATTGTTACCTAAAATAGCGCCTATATCATTAATAGAAATAATTTTTTTTTGACTATCCATTTTTTCTAATTAAATTATGTATTGGATGATTTAAGAAATCTTGTTGCCATGCATTGCTTTTATCCCATATTGAAATTAAACAGTCATCTAATTGTGCCTCTTTCAAAGTATCAATTGTTCCAATATCCCTATGCACCTCTTTATTTTCCCAAGTCGCAATTTTACCTAAAAACTTAGACACCACTTCAGAGCTAAAATCGTTAATTTTATGGTTATTGTTTACCCAATTAATTACTTCTGGTTCTAATAAATAAACGGCGGCATTCGCTAAATATCCTGGCGGGTTTTCGACTTTTTCATGAAAATTAACCACAATATCATTACTATCTAACTCTACAATCCCACATGATTTTACATTAGAACATGTGAATGTCATCATGGTCATGACAGTATCCTTTGGCCTATGGTTGTGATGATAATCTATAAAATCAGAAAAATCACAACAAGTCCAATTATCAGCATGCGCAAGCAAAATAGTGCTATTTTTACAAAAATCTATATTCTGCCTTATAGTGCCCGCAGTACCAAGAAGTTCTTTTTCATAAACTTCACTTACCCAGCCTTTAAATTGAGATTGTTCAAGGAAGTTATGCACATATTTTGATAAATAATGTGTGTTGACTAAGACATCTGTGATATCTAATTTTTCAAGAATACTCAACCAATACTCTAATAATGGCCGCCCCTGTATTGGCATTAAACATTTTGGCCATATATCAGTTAAAGGCTTAAGTCTTGTACCAAGACCAGCAGCAAGCAACAGTGCCTTTGTATTTTCCACTCAACTATTTATCTAAATACTTAAACCAGTCGCTAGTAGCATCAGCAATAGACTCTGGATCCCAAACAGTTGCCTCTTTCCAATAGTCAATATTTTCAAGAATTTTACCAACACCCTCTTCGATAGTAATAGTTGGCTGCCATCCAAGATCGTTCTTGATTTTTGATATATCTGCATAAGTGCAATCAGGTTCTCCTGGCCTCTTAGGAATGTGAACTTTATCGCCACCAAGCAGTTCTGCAATTTTATTAACTGATACTGTAGTATCGCTACCAACATTATATATCTTATTAGAGCAGCTACTTTCAGCGGCAGCAATAAGCGCACTCACAATATCAGTTACATATGTAAAATCTCTTGTTTGTTCTCCATCCCCTACTACTGTATACGGTTTATCAGCAAGTTTTTGCGCTAAAAATACGCCAAATACTGCGCCATAGGTACCAGATGTACGCGATCTTATGCCATATACATTGAAAAAACGTAACGATATGGCCGGCAAATTATATAGCTGAGCCCAATGCTCAACTAACTCCTCTCCCATTCGTTTAGCTAATGCATAAGGATATTGTGGCCGAATGTTAGACCCTTCTGGCGTTGGATATTTGTCAGGAATTCCATAACACGATGAAGATGCAGAATAAACAAATCGCTTAACATTAGCATATCGTGTAGCCTCTAACACATAAAAAGTCGCATCAACATTCGAACGAAAATAACCCTCTGGATTTTGAATAGAAGGAACAATATCTGCAAGAGAAGCCAGGTGAAAAACCCAATCAACCTCATTAAAATCTTTGACCCAATCACCTTTAATAGATAGATCGCACTCTACTAATTTTATTTTATTCTCTACATGGATTAGATTTTCTTTGCGCCCGGTACTAAAGTTATCAAGCACGATAACCTCATGTCCCATAGCTAACAGCTTATCCACTAAGTGACTACCAATAAACCCTGCCCCGCCAGTTACAATTGATTTCAACTTTATATCTCCTTACTCTTTTCAATAATATAATCAACAACAGCCAATAACCAAATATGGTGGGTCATCTCTACAATATTATAGGCTTTACTATCTAACCATAAGTTTATATCTCCCAATTGACGCAAAGGATTATCCGCAGAAAATCCACTTAAAGTAACAACATTAACGCCAATAGATTTTGCTTTATCAGCACCGATTAACATATTTTTTGATTGGCCACTGCTGCTAATTAAAATAACAACATCGCCAGCATCGGCATAACAATCTAGTGCTTTAGCAACCCAATTTTTATAGCCATAATCATTCGCAAAGCAGGTTATTATGCTTGAATCATTGAAATTCACAGCTTTAATGTTGGCGGCATTTATAAAATCAACTGTTAAATGGCTCGCAATCGACGCACTACCGCCATTACCAACAATAATTACTTTGTTATCTGATGTGCTAGCTTTTTCTATTAAATTGGCAACTTTTTTTAATTGATTGGCATCAATAGAATCAAGACTCGTCTTGATTGTTGTAAAGTATTTATTAAAATATTTATCTAATCGATTCATCATCTTTATTGATATTTTTTTTGGGTCATGACAACTCAAGCAACTCTTTTCTAAACATTCCAAGCAAAATTTTGTAAATATTTTGCTTGCGATTATTGAATCTAAATTCACACTCTTTAAAGATGTAAATTAAACATATTTTTGTTCATTCCTTTAAAATTTACCGGTCTAGTTTTAGCATAACCCCAGAATGATTCAACACCATTAATGTGAGAGTTGCCTCTAACAAACTCATTCTTTCCATGGTGTACTCTAAAATGCTTCTTATAGCCAAAATTTACAAGTCCATTATACCCGCGCCATCCACCTGAATGGATAACGCTCTCAACACCAGTCTTACCCTTGATAATCCTTTGTAGTATAACACTTTTACAGTCTGGTACTATTTCTGTGTAAGCTTTATCACCTCTTTTTAAGAGGACAAACACTATGGCTTTACCCCTAGCGCCACGGCCCGCGTTTTCCGCAGACGCGCCGTGCATCAAAGTATGATTCATCTACTTCTATCTTCTACCCCACTAAAGGGTCAGATCGAAGCAAGGACAACTCCAAGATTCTAAGTCTAATAGCAGTCAAATATTTGTCAAATGAGAGATCTGAGTTGCATTCAAATCCTCAGAAAACAGAAAAATTATTTGTCTAAATTTAGCCTTAGAAATATGAGAACGAATTACATACTTGTTTTTCACCTTCATGACGGCACTTTAACAGGTTTTTAAACATGCTTAAGTTGTCATGACCAATTTTTTTTAATCAACCCAACCTGAATAAAGCCAATATTTTAATGTTAACAAAATCTCTGACAACTTTTTAAAATTTATTATATAGAGTATCTAAGCGATTCTCTTCTTTTCTTGGTTCAATTTTATACTTCCTTTGTGCGCATCTCCATTACAAACTTAGCTTTGCATTCTCCATGCTTTACTGTACCATCCGTTTTGATTTAATAAATCTGAGTGCAATCCAGAAGCCTCAACCATGCCTTTGTTTAATACAATAATATTATCTGCGTTAGAAACACTTGCTAATCTATGTGCCACAATAATAATTGTAGTGTTTGTCTCTTTACGTATTCCATAAAGTACTTGTTTGAACATATCTTCCGACTCAGCATCTAAATTGCTCGTTGGTTCATCTAATATTAAAATAGGTGCCTTTTTCACTAACGCCCTTGCAAGATCTAGCCTTTGTCGTTGTCCACCAGAAAGCTTGATTGCATCTTCGCCTAAAACAGTATCAAATCCTTGTGGCAATTGATTAATAAAATCTATTGCCCCTGCCAAACGTGCAGCTTCTTGTATTTCTTGATTTGTGGCATCTACCTTGCCATATAGTATATGATTTTTAACCGTACCATCAAAAATCTGAGGGAATTGAGGGGCGTAAGATATAGCCTTTCTTAAGCTTTTTAATCTAATTTTTTCAATATTTAAACCATCAATTTCAATCACTCCTTTTGAAGGAAGCCTTAAACATGGTAACAAGTCAATTAATGTTGACTTTCCACTACCAGAAGGACCGACTACTGCCGTCATTTTATTAACCTCAAACTTAATTGTAATATCTTTTAACGCATCATCTTTTGCCAATGGGTAGTGATAAGAAACATTATTTATTGCCACCGATTGATTTATTTGATTTAGAGACTCTATTCCTTTGTCATGTTCAATAGAACTACGCATTTCCCTTAAACGATTATCTATTACTTCTATAGATCCAAGCGTTGATTTAACTACCTGCCATTGAGAAAGAATCCCTTGAACAATTGGCAATAACCGCAATATAATCAAAAGATATAAACCTATAATTTCTATTTGTAGCTTTAATACAGTATAGGAAAAAAATAAAAAAATAAGACTTAAGGCGACTACAATCGGCTCCATTGACAGCGTAGTTTTTGTTTTTAAAATTAAACCGATTAAAGCATGTTTACGCTGTGCCTGTGTTAATTTATAAAACTCATCTTTTTCTGCTATTTCAGTACCCGCTAGACGAACCAAGCGAGGTGAACGCAATCGACCAACTAAAAATTCAGACATAAGTGTATTTGCGCTAGCCAACTTGCGACTTGTGTGTGTACTTTTTCTAATCCATATGTTAGGCACTCTACTTGCAATAAGTAGAGATACAGTGGATAATACTGTCATTTCCCATGAAAGAAGTGAAAGCATAAAAAGATATCCAAGTAACATAATAAAATAGGTAATCAAACC
>Ga0209665_1001596_pt1 | contig 12709 bp, 12 predicted proteins | sample SaaInlV_200m_DNA_2_FD_184675 | JGI IMG/M metagenome (GOLD analysis project Ga0209665, IMG submission 184675) | Marine microbial communities from expanding oxygen minimum zones in the Saanich Inlet - Saanich Inlet SI074_LV_135m_DNA (SPAdes) (version 2) | ecosystem: Environmental > Aquatic >... | reverse complement strand
GGGGTATAAGGCTATCTTTGTGTCCAAGTTTGTCAGACCACTACAGATTAACGGACCACTACAATATAAGTAACACAGAGTCAACTAACAACATAATTAGCTGTTTATTGACTCTTGAAAGTGAAAGTAATTGACTAATCAATGTGAAACTCCGTCTCTTTCAACTACTTTCAAAAAAGTTATCCATAGTATCTTTATATCAAACCAAAATGACTGTCGCTGCATGTACACTTCATCCAAATCAACTTTATCAGTAACGGATAAAACATCTCGTCCATTAACTTGTGCCCAGCCAGTAATGCCAGGTAATAATTTATCCACGCCCTTCTCACTGCGCAGAGCAATCAAATCATCCTGATTAAACAGTGCAGGCCTAGGTCCAACAAAACTCATATCCCCTTTTAATACTGAAATTAGTTGTGGCAGCTCATCCAAACTAGTTCGACGCAAAAATCCACCAATAGGAGATAAACAGGCATCTGGATTGTCTAGTAAATGGGTTGCTACAGCGGGGGTGTTTATTAACATCGATCGAAACTTCGGCATTTTAAAGATCCTGCTATTCTTTCCGATACGATCAGACCAATACAATACAGGACCCTTTGAACTAATTTTAATAATAATCCCAATAATTACTGATATCAGGCTAATTGGAATAATTAAGATCAATGAAAAGAATGAGTCAAATACGCGTTTCATGAAGATTTCTTTGTAAGAATATTATTTACAGTATTCATATATTTATTAATCACAATTGACTCATCAAACTCTTTCAACATTTTTTCTCTGCCTAATTTTCCCATATATTCTCTATCATTTTCTGTCATATTAAGCATTTCTTCCATCTTTAAGGCTAAATCAGATGAATCCCTTACTTGGCACAATAAACCTGTAACACCATCATCGACTACTTGCCTACAACCAACAACATCAGTCGTGATAATAGGTATTGCCATTGATGAAGCTTCCATTAAGCTTCTTGGGCTGCCTTCTCTATACGAAGGAAGAACTACACAATCAGCATTAGCTAATTGTTCTCGAACATTATCTGTCTTGCCTAGATAATTTATCACACCGTCATTATAGAGTTCTAGTATTTTTTTCTTTGATATTGCTGTTCGGTTAATTGAATCCAGCTCACCCAATAACCCAAATTCAATATTGCTATATTTATTTTTAAGAATGCATGCAGCATCAATGTATTCAAAAATACCTTTATCCTGGATAACTCTTGCAACTAATAAGAATCTAAAAATACCATCAGTATCAACATCAACAGGTGTAAATTTGTCAGTGTCTACACCGCTTCCTGGTATTACATTACATTTATTAGAAGACACTAGCCTTTTGCTTAAAAAATAATTTCGATCTTCGAAATTTTGGAAAAAAACATGTGTTGAACAAGCTAACGACACTCTATAGAGTAACTTGACAATAGTGGTGATTAATGTTTTTTTAATAAACACAGTGCCTAACCCTGTAATATTATTAATAGAATCTATATTTAATAATTTTGCAACCATGGCGCTATAAATATTAGGCTTGATTGTAAAATTTAGAACAATATCAAATCTATTTTCTTTGTACGCTTTGTACAAAGAAAAACAAGCCTTTAAATCATCTATAGGATTTATTCCTCCCGCTTTAAAATCAACAGAAAAAAACTCAAACTCTTGTTTTAATTTATCACTATATTTACCATCTTCTGGCGCGACAAACACAACTTTGTAACTATTCTCTTTGAACTCTCTAGCAAGATTCAACCTAAAATTGTACCCTTGCCATGCTGAATTAATCACAATTGCAACTTTTTTCATTACTGATTCTCAAGCCAAGACTGAAACATTAGCACATCCCATAAATGATGTTGCCAATTACGACTTCCTGATAGATGCTCATTCCATTTTTGTCTAATTGGTTCTGCATGGAAAAAACCTTCTTGTTTTAACCTGGATTCATCTAATAAAGATTCTGCCCAATCTCTCAAAGGACCTCGCAACCATGAGTCAATCGGCACACCAAACCCCATCTTTGGTCTTTCCATTAACTCTCTGGGAATGTATTTATCCAGTACTTGTTTGAGAATCCACTTACTTTCACCATTTTGAATCTTCATTGATAACGGCAATTGATAGGCAAACTCGACTACATGATGATCTAAAAATGGAATCCTAGTTTCTAAAGATACGCCCATAGCGGCACGGTCAACCTTGGTAAGAATATCATCTGGCAAATAACTTGTCGAATCAAGGTACATCATGTTTTGTTCGATACTGCCCAAATCTAGCCTAGTACTGTTACTTACAACTGGGGCAATAGAACATTCCGCACCTATAACAACACTGTCTAAATCATGCCAATGTGAAATTAGATGAAAATAAAAATCTTCTGCGGATTTAGCAGGCAAAATATTAGCAAGTTTATGTATCTTATCTCCAGGTAATGGCATAGAAACTATCTGGCGTAATATCTTATTCCAAACCATGGGCGAGACTGATGTCATGCCCCATGCAATAAAACTTCTAACTGAAGGCGGCATGTATTTCACTTTATTCCAAATCTTTCTAGTCCATATATAACGATTATAGCCGCCAAACAATTCATCGCCCGCATCTCCAGAAAGGCTAACAGTAACACTTTCTTTTGTCATTGCAGATACTAAATAAGTAGGTATTTGTGATGAGTCTGAAAATGGCTCATCATAAAGACTGGATAATTTTGGAATAACATTCATTGCATCTTGTGCAGAAACATAAAGCTCTGTATGTTTGGTGTCAAGATGTTGCGCTATTTGTTTGGCATATACCGCCTCATTGTAGCCCTCTTCTTCAAAGCCTATTGAAAAGGTTTCTACAGGTGATAATGATTGAGACTGCATTAACGAGACAATTAGAGAAGAATCAATTCCACCAGATAAAAAAGCACCCAGTGGAACATCAGCCTCCATTTGCCCCTTTACTGATTGAGATAGCAATTTATCTAAATCATTTACAGCTTCAATAGCATTTCCAGTATAAATATTTGATTGCGCATTGATTGCGACCTCTTTTAAAGACCAAAAAGCGATAGGACTGCCTATAGCTTCTATATTCGCATGTTTATTACTCGCATCCACCTTTAGAATAGTGCCGGGTATTAGTTTTTTAATATCTTTGTAAATAGAATATGGAGTTGGTATGTAATTGTATTTGAGCTGCAATGCCAATGAATTTCTATCAATTTCTCCTTGAAACGCAGGATGCTTCTTTAGCGCTTTGAGCTCTGATCCAAATAAAAAAACACCATTCTGCACTCCATAATAAAGTGGCTTTTCCCCCATCCTGTCTCGAACCAGATAAATAGAATTATCTTTTTTATCAAAAAGGGCGATGGCAAACATACCGCTACACTTTTTAATGGTTTTTTCTAATCCCCAAGTGTCAATACAAGCTAATAATGTTTCGGTGTCTGAATGTCCACGCCAAGCAATATCAACACCGGACGACTTTAAATTTTCTCGCAATAATAAATGATTATAAATCTCACCATTAAAGACAATAACGTACCTATCACTATAAGAGACCATGGGCTGGTGGCCGTGTGAAGACAAATCAACAATCGATAAACGCCTATGCCCAAAACAAACATTAAATTCAGATTCATGCCAAAAACCCTCGTCATCAGGGCCACGATGTCTGATGGCACTTATCATATCTACGATAGTGTTTTGACTATTAATGTGAAAATTTTTATTTTCACCGAAAAACCCAGCTATCCCACACACTAGAAAGTAACCTTTTCGCCAGATTTATAGCCAACAGCACACCAAAATGGTTTTGAATTAGAAACTTTAATATTATCCAAACCTGCACTAATCATCATATTCTCTATTTCTTTTCGGGTAAAACGTTGCTCTAATCTCGTACCAAAACGATCTAGTGCATCTGTTCTCATAGTGTAAAAGCTTAGATTTTTATACGCACTTAATGGTAAATTATCAACATTAATACCTAATTTTTCAAAAATTAATGCAACTTTAGCCAATGGAAAATAAATCAATAAAGCAATAATTTGACTGGATGCGTATCTTGGCCCATGAGGCATTTTTGACACAATCTTACGCAATAAATCACTGATAGACCAAATAAATCTAAACCACCATGGACGATTGTCAAAGCGATAGTACAAATAGAGTAAAAATGGCGCCCCATTTTTTAGTTTATTTACACACTGTTTAATTCCAACAGCTGTGTCTGGTACGTGGTGCAATACACCAAGCGAATAACCAAAATCCATACTATCGTCCTCTATAGGTATTTCATCTACTGTCGCACTTACAAATTCACAGTTATCAAAAGTTGATAAATTTTTCTTTGCGATATCTAAAGCACTGCTAGGATCTATACAAATTAATTTTCCAACTTTTGGCGCAACTAACTTTGCCCACCTCCCTGTGCCACAACCTAAATCAAACCCTGCAGAATCCTTGGTGATATGTTCCCATGGGAAAATAGAAAAATACTCATCAAAGAGTAGCTGTAATTCTCCAGAAGGTAAGTCTGACTGGTCAAATCTAGACCATTCATCGCCAAACCCATCTACAGTATTTTGGTCTATGTTTTTCAGTTGACTACCTCTCTATACAGTTCTTTATATTGATTCAAAGTTTTTTCAATTGAGTAATTTCTACCTATGCGCAATCTTGCCAACTTTCCAAATTTTAGCTTTTTTTTAGTATCATAATTAATCATAGTTCTTAACCCCATAGCTAGGGCAGATGAATCTTTAATTGGTACGATAATACCGGTGTCGCCAACTATGTCTTTAGCGTCTCCAGCATTGGTAGCAACGCATGGGACTTGCATTGCCATTGCCTCACATACGACGTTTGGAAATCCTTCTTTAGACGAAGACATGCAATAAATATCCATAATTGCCAAGTATTTATTTACATTGTTACTTTCACCCATGAACAGAAAGCTATCTAAAGTATTATCATTTTCAACCATTCTAGTTAATTCATGATTCTCATTATTAAGCCCCTTACCAACCATTAAAAATTTAACATTACTAAATTCTTTCAATAATTCATTGGCAGCTGAAATAAAATTATTATAATCTTTGAGTGCATCAAACCTGCCTACTATACCAATAACTATTTCGTCATCAGATATACCGAGGTTTAATCGCTCTGCCTCTCTTCCTTGTCTAACATGATAATCATCTAAATCATAACCATTATTAATAACAACCATTTTTGACTGTGCATACCCTTTTATTACGTGTGCAGACCTAGCTGCCTCAGCGCAGCAGATTATTTTCTTTGGTAACTTATACGATAGCATTGCACACACCTTTATTAACACGCCTGTTAATGATAGGCCTTGTTGAGGTATAGATGACCCTCTTATATTCCAAACAATATTCCTATTACCGGCAAAAAAAGAAGCCAACCCTCCAAGTAAATCTGCATGATACATCCATGTTTGCACCACAGAAAATTTGGTGTTTTTAATAATTTTCACCAATTTAAAAAAAGCGAGTGGCACTGAAAAAATAGATCTTACATTCAATACAGTAACTCTTATACCCATATTCTCTAACTGTATTCCAATCACACCTAATTGTGTCAAGGATATAACTTCGTGTTCCAATCCCTTATTATCTAAATTAGACTGCACTAGGCGCTTTAACATTATTTCAGCACCCCCAACATTTAAACCAATAATAATGTGCAGTATTTTCATTTATTCTTTATAAATAGATTTAATTTTTTCAACTGGATTGCTACTTGAAAAAAAAGCTAAAAAATAATCTATATTCAAAGAGGTGGATCTGTAATAGTCAAGCAACATATTTTTACGAAATAATTCATATGGATGAATATATATTACGGGCTTATGACCACCATTTCTCAACTTTTTAAATAAATACTTTTGCAATATCAAAGGCAATACCCTCAAATAAAAACCGCCAGAAAATGGAATAATGAACTTTGGCACTGGTATTTCTTCAATCTCTCCAAAATCAGTATCAACTATAAATGGATCCTTTCTGTCAATTGAGTTGCCATACATATAGGTTTTTATTGGAAAATATGAAGAGGAGAATTTGTAGCCATTCTGTGCAAGAATTTCATAGTACTGCTTTTCAAATGGCATCGACCAGCTTGCTGCTCTATATCCAACCACCTCACTGCCAGAGATATCCTCCAATATTTTTTTTGAATTTTCAATAGATTCCTGCCACTGTACAATATCTATCTTATTAACTAACCTGTGATCCATGCCATGAGAGGCAATTTCATGACCATTTTCACTTAATTTTTTAATTAAATTAGGGTGTGTTTTAGCAAAAGATCCCAAAACAAAGCAAGTTGATTTACAATTTAACTGGCTGCAAAGATTTATCCAATTAGTAACCGCCCTTTCATAATTAACTTTAGGATTGCTATGCCAATTGATATGGAAATTAGTATTGATAATTTCTTCAATATCAATTGTTAGCCAAATCTGACTATTTTTATATATTTCACTCATTGAGTTTCATTATGATAATGTCAGCATAATTATTATTAACTAATTCATGTGTCGGAATAAATGAACAATTATTTAATAGTAATCTTGAAATGGGGAGCTCTTTTCCTCTAGACTTAATTGCTAATTTATATGTGTAATGATAATCTATTGAAGTAGCAACGCCACAATAATCTAATTTTTTCTTTATAGGGATCCTCAGTAGTGGCTGAGTTGCACCAATATCAAATTGCAAGATTTTTTCTATTTTTTCAAAGTATTTATTGACAACTCTTAATCTGCTTTGATTATTAATATTATTTAATGAAGTTAATATCCATCTTTCCATAATTTTAGGGATTTTATTAACCCTAACAGCAGGGTGTTTATTTATCTCTCTTAATTGTTTTTTCGAGTTATCGGGATCAGCTCCAGTCAACCTAACAAAATCCCAGAAAAAAATAGATACTAGCCTTTGTGTAAAAGCAAATAAATAACTTATTATAAAAACTCTCTTAACTTTTAAATCTTGATAGTCATCTAGTACTTCTTGGTACTTGTCATTGACCCTAATAGCGCCGGCACTCCAAGCAGATATCATCTTGCCCTTACCAAAACTAAAAAATTGAAAATCAGAATAAAACTCACCAAGTGGTAATGACTGAGACAAGTCTTCTATCACAATACATCTTGGATATTCCTGTTTATAATTTTTAATGCTTGCGCCAAATAGAGAGGTTGTGACCAATGCAACCATGCTGCTACCAATGTAGCGTTTAATCATACCATCTAAATCATGAGCATCAAAATTCAAACTATCATCGAGATCAACAAAATCAAAATTTACTTGCATTTGCTCTAATACACGCACTACTGATGGACAAGTAAATGCAGGGATTAGAAACACAGTATTAGAGTCCTTTCTTTTGAGAAAATCTACAATAAAACAAAAGGAAGCCCTTCCAGAGTTGAAAAAGTAGAGCTCGTCGTTTTCAATACTTAAATTTATTTTAAGGCTTGAGTATGGATACAGCGATGGAAAGCACTTAGTCATCATAGATCAGGCAAATATTTACATAGTTTAGGCCCAATAGAATTAACCACAATTCTGGGTAATTTTTTCCATATAGATGATGCCAGGCTATACTTTGAATAGATATCATCCTTATTGGAGCTAAGCATATCAATTTTAATAGGGGCGGCCCCCCATTGTTTTTTAAACCTATATGTATTACCAGATCCATATTTTGACCTACCAAAATCAAAAATAGTGCATTCATTTCCCAATGCATATTTTATTGATTCAGAATACATTAAATGATTAGGACAAAATTTAGAAAACTTATAATCAGACGCAGCCCAAGGTATTATTACCAAATCACCATCAAAAATTAATAATGAACTAGCTATTGGCATATTGTTTTTATACACAACAATTATTCTAGCATTTAATTTTTCCAATATAAGTTTGAATAATTTAATTGTAAATGCTGGTGTACCGTACCTGTGCATTGTCTTAGTAAACAACATATAAAAATCCTCTAGTAACTCATGCGCTCCAATTTTATGCACTAATTTACTTTTTAAGGATTTCTGTATCTGGTTTCTGCATTTAGAATGAATATGATTTTTATATATAAAGTCATATGATCCTGACGACAGATCAAGCCTCATAGTGACAGTATCTCCATCCTTAAAATCAATATACGTCTCATTGATTGCTCTAATTAAATAATCACTCTCTTTGCCAAGCTCAACTAAATTATCAATATCACTAACCTCTTTATCTGTATAACTCAACAAAGGCAGGTATGACAAATTCTTCTTACCTATAATGCTAGGCACTATCAAATACTCCATATAAGACTCATACCCATACAGCTCTACCAATATTAAGCGCCATTTCTGTACAAAACTAGAAGAATGAACAACCATACCCTATCCTTTGAAGCTGCTCAGACTTAAACGCTTGCTTTCAAGCACAAAAACTGCCGCAGCAAAAGAAGGGATTAATAGAATTAAATGAAGTGCAATACCAGCAACTAAGGCTTCTTCTTGAGGTATGTTAAATAAACCCAATGAAAAAACAACGCCAGCTTGATATACGCCTATACCGCCAGGCGTTAATGGTAATGACATCGCAATTGATGATATAACAAAAACAGAGAAAATCGCCTTAAATGGCAAATTAAAATCAGTAGCATAATTCAAGAAAATATACACCGTTAAAAAGAAACTTGCCCAGATAATCAAAGTATATAAAGTTGAAACAATTATTCTAGATATGTTTAATTGACCAGACAATCCGCTCTTAACTTCCATTAAAAATACAGCTACAGAATGCGTAAAAAGTCTGTTAATCAGAATATTTATAGTTTGACTTTTAATTAAAAAAGATACAAAAATTACAATCATTACAATAAAAGAGAAGTACCAATACATATTCAGATTGGAAAATATATCAAATACTACATAGGTAGCTAATATTGCTAGGAATGCAATATCTAGCAATCTCTCAAAAATTAGTAAGTGCGTCCCATGACTTACACGAAGTCTATAAACCTTCTTAAGATAAGCAATTTTTGATATTTCTCCAAGCTTCGCAGGTAATATAAAGTTTAATAGTCCAGATATTACAATCGATTCAAATGATGCCAATAAGCCGCACTTAAAATTACTTAAATATTTCCATCTAAACCCTAGAAGTAAATCACTCAAAAGGACACTCGACATAGCGATAGACACCCACACCAAAGAATAAGACAGTAAAGAATCGCTCAACTTGGTGGTATCAATATCGCTAAAGAGATAATAAAGCACCAAAAATATCAACAAGTATCTAGCTACAAATAACATTCAGTTAACAACTTTAAGATTGTATTTTTTAAATAAATCACCAAGAACCTTAGATGACATAATCAACATGAACGGCTCAAGCGGCAGTCTATACCTAATTGAAGCTATAAAGACCAAATGCACCCCTGTCAATAAAAACAAGTACAGCAACATGGGGGAATATGCCCAAAAATAGGATCTAAGTGTAAACAAAGATACTAGGAATAATACCAATACGGTACCATAACTCACAATCGATAATAAATTGTAATACCAGGCACTATATTTTTCAGCATAAAACACAGGACTATACAAGCGCTTTAACTTTCTAAATTCTAGAATAACCCAATCAGAAGGGTTGTTTTTTATCCAATTAAGGCCCTCTTGAAACATTGCCTTATCCCTTTTTTTTAGGTCTTTAATCTTCTCAAATCTAGATAAATCTTCATAAGCAACATCAATACCGCCAATACCGCCACCGCTCTTGTTATGCGGATTGTTCCCACTAAAAAACACTTTCCCAGATTCGCCTACACTTGTGGCAACAAACTCACCAAAGACTTGATAATTTCTCATCCACCAAGGACTCATGACTAAAACAAAGCAAACAGAACCTAAAGCAACGGTTTTAAAAATAAACACACCTTTGCAATTATTCTTTATCATTAACACTATCGCCAACATAACAAAGAACAAGAACATAGATAAATTAGCAAATCTAACCAGTCCATCTAACGCAAAAAATATCGAAAATAATAAAAAATGATAAACATTATTGGTTTTGTAGAACTTAATAAAAAAATAGATTGCCACATATAATAAGAAAATATAAATAATTTCTGTCAATATCGTAATTGAATAGAAATTAAAAAAAGGATAGACAGCGGCTGATAATGCTGCAATATTGGCTGCCTGAATATCATTAAATATCAATAAAGAAATACGATAAAAAATATAAACCGAAATGCTTGCAATAACAATATTTCCAATTGCCAGGCCGTTCAGTCCAAAGTACTGGGTTAATGGATAAAATAAGGCGTAAAAATAAGGAGAGCCGGGTGCATCTTTTAGCTCTGAATCTGGATATACAAAGTTGTTATTATAAATTTCTTCAGCTGTATTAATATACCAAACACTATCTGGAAAGGCCTCTACGCCCAAAATATAAAGTATTAAAAATTTTAGTATCACTGAAAGTGCAATAATGCTAAAAATTAAATTCCCCTTGGATAGCATTATTTATTTTTGGGAATATTGACTATATCAATACTAATTGCTTGCAATAAGAACTGTATTCCAAGAATTATGGACAATACTGACAGCATGATTGTCCCTGTAGGATTATTAACACCATATTCAACTGCCATGTACCAACGATAAGAGCCAAACACACTGCCAAACATCAGCATCGGAATACCAAACAGCATATAAACAGATGCCATATTAAAGTCATATAAAAAATATTTATAAAAAATTCTCTTTATTAACCCTTTTAATAATTTATAAGGAAACTCAAACAAAGTTTTAACCACGCTAAGAGAACTACTTTCATCGCTGTATCTTGCAGGTATTGAAATATCTTTAACTACACATCCTTGTATATTAAGATTAATCAACATATCTGATTCAAAAAAATAACGTTTAGCTAATCCACCTAAATTAAGCCGATTTAATGCTTTTCTTGATATTGCAGTATAGCCATTCGTGGGATCCATAATATTCCAATACCCACTACTGGCTTTCACCATAAATGACAATGCACTATTGCCAAACAATCTAACTTTCGGCATCTTTCTCAAAGCGGAAAAATCAAGAAACCTATTACCCTTTGTATAATCAGCATCTTCTATCACCAATGGTTCTATCAATTCAGACATATAATTTGCATCCATCTGCCCGTCACCATCAATTTTAACGACATAATCAGCGTTTAGATTTATGGCTTTTTTATAGCCACTAACCACTGCTCCGCCAACACCGAGATTAGATTCATGCCTTACGATAAAAATCTTTTCAGATTCATCCACAACTGTATAGCTTTTTTCTGGACATCTATCATCCACGACAATAATAAAATCTACAAAATCTGGAATAGATTGCACCACATCTTTAAGATATTTAGAAACCTTATAACTAGGGATGACAACAGCAATTGTATGATTTTCAAACATAATTAAGGCTATAACTAGCTAGATTGAATCCTCTCAATATCTCTTCTCACCATCATTGAGCATAAATCCTTTAAGTTTGTTTTAGATGTCCAGCCAAGTTTGGATTTAGCTAGAGCTGGATCTCCAATTAATAAATCAACTTCTGTAGGACGATAAAACTTTGGATTGATTTTAACAACTACATGCCCAGTGCTATCATCCACACCCTGCTCTGCTAGATCTTTCCCCTGCCATCTAATATTGACACCGATCTCAGCAAACGCCAATTCAACAAAATCCCTTACACTATAAGTATTTCCAGTGGCAAGCACGCAATCAATAGGGTCACTTTGCTGAAGCATTAAATACATACCCTCAACGTAATCCTGTGCATACCCCCAATCTCTTTTTGCATCTATATTCCCTAACTCTAAAACCTCCGAACCGTTTTGTTTATACTTAGCAACAACATCAGTTATTTTTCTAGTAACGAACTCTATCCCTCGAAGAGGGCTTTCATGGTTAAAGAGAATACCAGAACAAGCAAACAATCCATAAGACTCCCTGTAGTTTACCGTCATCCAATGAGCAAATAACTTGGAGACTGCGTATGGGCTTCTAGGATAAAAAGGTGTTTTTTCATTCTGAGGCACCTCTGTTACTTTTCCATATAACTCACTAGTGGAGGCCTGATAATACTTAACCTTAGGATTTATAGTTCTAATGGCTTCTAATAAATTTAAACAACCCACGCCAGTAATTTGGGCCGTGGTGATAGGTTGCTCAAAAGAAACTGCAACAAAACTTTGCGCAGCGAGGTTGTACACTTCATCTGGCACAATGCTACTCATCATACGCATAGCGGCGCCTTCATCAGTGAGATCATATTCAACAAGTTCAAGGTTCTTGTGTTGAGCCACGCCAAGCTCTTCAAGTCGCCAGAAATTAACCGAACTGGTTCTCCTGTAAGTGCCAAATACTTGGTACCCTTTTTCAAGCAACAGCTTAGTCAAATACGCGCCATCTTGTCCGGTAATACCGGTAATAATTGCTTTTTTCATTGTATTTCCTGTTTTGATATTTCTATCAATTCTTCAATTTTTAAACTGTAAGAATTTCTTTTAATGTAGTCATATGCTTTATTGGTCATATCGGTATAGTTTAACTTCTTAGATAGATACATTTCATAATAATATCTAAACTCTTTCGTATTTGCATACACAATAATAC
>Ga0209665_1001590_pt1 | contig 12756 bp, 11 predicted proteins | sample SaaInlV_200m_DNA_2_FD_184675 | JGI IMG/M metagenome (GOLD analysis project Ga0209665, IMG submission 184675) | Marine microbial communities from expanding oxygen minimum zones in the Saanich Inlet - Saanich Inlet SI074_LV_135m_DNA (SPAdes) (version 2) | ecosystem: Environmental > Aquatic >... | reverse complement strand
TAGTAGCTCGTCTAGGCTAGGGTTCCATGCGACACCTTGAGGGATTTTATGCCCACTTACTTTGGTTAATTCCATAGTAGGTTACTCTGTTACTTCAGATTCTTTAATCCATTCGTCTACATCTTCAGCCTTCCAAAATGTGCTACCAACTCTCTTTATTGGAGTAGGGAACTTGTCTTGTTTTACCCATTGCCAAAGAGTTGATTTTGATATGCTTAATATTTGTTCTAGTTGCTTAACTTTGTATAACCTAATATCTGTATCCATGATTTACTGTCCTATGCGATTAAAATAAACTATATCTAATACGATTACATAAGATAATGGTATCGTTCAGTTGTGGTTGGTCAAGGGTAAAAATGGAATTAATTGGGTGAGTTGGTTTGAATGATATGACTACCATTCGGGCTTAATTGCTACGGCTTTCCTTACGAAAATCTTCTATAAAATACTTTCTAATTTGATCTACCATCTCATCAGTAAAATCCCAGTTATTAACTGCTAATCCTAATTCAAACATGACTAATGCATTTCTTTTATATTCTTTCCAGTACCTTTTTAAGTTTGATTTTTTTGCTTTATTTCCTTTGCTTACTATTTCTAAAGCAGAATCTAAAGTGGGATATGGGTCAGTCATTATTATGTCTGTCATCTCTTTAATGTCATCGGGGACATATCCTTGCTTTGCACTTGGAAATGGTTTCTTAACACCGCCTAATTTAACTGCCTTAAATGCTTTATCTAGATCACCTTTCTTTTGAGGACTATCAAGATACCTCAAGAATGATTCCTTAATATAATAAGCCACCTCATCATCTAGTTCATAATGACCTCTATCTAAACTTTTAATACCCTTTGCATTAAATGATTTGTCATGTGCAGATATAAAATGTCGCATAACTTGTTCTACATCATCAGGGGTGTAGTCATCATTATCATTCAGTCTTAATGCAGCACTAAAAGATTGATACTGTTCATACATACTTTTTTCTTCAGCTTCTAACTGTTCTTTAGAAATACTCTTTAAGTTTGCTTTCTCTAACAGTTCTTTTTCATGTGATGCATTCCATAACTTTAATATCCATTGAAGCCTACCCATGTCTGCAGAAGTGGTTAGGTTAAGTGGAAAAGTTTCTAAATCATAAAGTCCTAGTTTATTTTTTTTAGGCATTTTTTATCTCATCACAATAATCAGACCATTGTTGCATATAATCTTTTCGTTGTTTTAAAAACTCTGCTCTAGCATATGCACCACCGTGTTTATCTGATGGGTTTTTATGTGATAACTGTATCTCTAATATGTCTGTATTAACTTCTAAAACCTCATCAGCAATAGTCCTCTGACTTGTTCTAAAGCCGTGTAACGAAGTATCTTCTTTAGCTACACCACTTGCCCTCAAATGCCTATATATAGCACTATCTGAATAATATCCACTGTCAGACTTATCACTGCAAAATACATATGGTGAGGTAGTTTTAAATGGGATAAGTCCTTGAATAAGTCCTATAACTTTTAGGCATAGTGGAACAAGATGTAATGATCCATTAGTATTCTTTTTTGTTTTACTGACAACATGTTTCCATTCGCCTTTATTCAGATCAATTTCGTCCCAACGCATACTTCTTAACTCACCTTGTCTAGAAAAAACTAATGGCATTATTTGTAGGTATGTTTTTATGTATGGATTATCGTTAGGCATTGCATCTATTTTATTTAGTATCTTTGCAAAGTCTTTTGGATCAGTTGTCGAAACAAAATTACCTTTAACATGTTGAGGTAGGCTATTTGCTAGACCATAAGCAATATTCATATTAGCCACACCAATTAGAGTTGCCCATCCGTATATTGTGCTTATCATTCTACAAACTCTCTTTGCACTCTCTTTAGAACCTCTATCAGATATCTTTTTACATGCTTCGTATATATCTAGAGTCTTAATATCATTTATAGGCTTCTTACCTATCTTTGGGTATATATCTTTAGCGAAGTAGGGGATTATCTTTTTCCATGTAGCAGGGACGGTATTGGGCCTATACACTTCTTCAAAGTATTTTTCAGCAACAGATATAAAAGTATTTAATACTTCTTGCTTCCTAGCTTTCTTTTCATTATCTCTGAGTTCTTTGGGGTTGATACCTTTGTTAATCAATACTCTGTTACTTGCATGAATGGACCTAGCTTCTTTTAGGGATAGAGAAGGGTAAGCTCCAAGGTTCATCGGAATACGCTTACCATCAATATAAAATCTATGAATCCAATACTTTTTCCCATTAGGTTTTACAACAACCATAAGACCATGACTATCGGCTAATGCATATTCTTTTAATTTAGGTTTTGCCTGATCAATTCTTTTATCTGTTAAGTTCATAAAAAGGTACTACTCCATAAAAATCTTAATAAAAAGGTACTATATTTTCATAAGTAGTACCTAAATGTTATCGGATTCAATAGGATTATTTTATAGTATACTGGACAGTATATCAATGGTATGGTGCATTGTTGCTTTACTTCTCGTACAACTTCATAGCTTATAATACAAATGTTTGGTGGAGGTAAGCGGGATCGAACCGCTGACCCCTTGCATGCCATGCAAGTGCTCTCCCAGCTGAGCTATACCCCCCGATGGATTAATCACGATAGTTTTTTTCAGAATCAAATTGACCTAAATTTACCTTAGGTTGAGGCTTCCAGCCTTTTTTAGTATGTTCAGCAATGACATTAGTAAAGATGCCGCCCCTTACAAAAAACTTAGCCGTTATCCTCATAAACCTTGGGTCAGTTGCCTTAACAAGATCATCTAAAATGCTGTTTGTGACAGCCTCATGGAAGCAACCCTCGTTTCTAAATGACCAGATATAGAGTTTTAGACTTTTTAGTTCCACACAAGCCTTATCGGGGATATAATCAAGGTACAAGGTAGCAAAGTCAGGCTGGCCTGTTTTGGGACATAAACAAGTAAACTCTGGTATTTGCATATGAATATGAATATCTCTTTTAACGTTAGGATTTTCGAATGTTTCTAATGTTTTAGTGGGTTGGGCTGAAGGCTTTCCACCAAGTGTATTTTGATTCATAACTTAAGCTAAAATTTATTTAAAAGATGACATTATACTGCTTTGAACAAATTCTTTTTCAACAAAATCCAAAGATCGATAACAATTGAAACTTAAACAGATTAAATTAGCAGGATTTAAAACATTTGTTGATCCGACAACAATAAAAGTTGACTCGCAATTAGCAGGTATTGTTGGTCCAAACGGTTGCGGCAAATCCAATGTGACTGAATCGATTAAGTGGGTCCTAGGCTCATCCTCAGCCAAGGAGCTCAGGGGAGGGACGATGGAAGATGTCATATTCTACGGAAGTGATACACGGCAACCCATATCCAGAGCGAGCGTCGAACTCTTCTTTGATAATGCTCAAGGCATGGCCCCACAAGCATGGTCAAGTTATGCAGAAATATCAGTTAAAAGGGTGATTGAAAAAGAAAAAGGTTCGAGTTATTTCATTAATAACACACAGGTCAGAAGAAAGGATGTTGCTGACTTATTTCTCGGGACCGGTTTAGGGGCTAAAGGGTATGCGATTATTGGTCAAAATACGGTCTCTCAAATTATCGAGGCAAAGCCAGAAGAGTTAAAAAACTTTTTAGAAGAGGCTGCTGGAGTTAGCCAATACAAAGAAAGAAGGAAGGAGACGGAATACCGCTTAAGAGATACTAAGGAAAATCTTTCGCGAGTTGAAGACTTATTAAGAGAGATCAATCAACAGATTACTAGACTTGAATCCCAAGCTGAAACGGCCAGCAAATATAATAAACATCAAGAAAATTTAAAATTCCAAGAAGCTCAAGTTTGGGCTTTAAAGAAAAGAGATGCTAATGAGTCCTGGGATCAAATAAAAGCGCTCATAGTCAACCAACAGGCTGAGTTAGATCAATTTACGACAGCCCTAAGAGAAATCGAGGTTAAGGTTGAGAATGCAAGACAAGAGCACGCAAACACGTCTAATGAAATTAATTCTGCACAAGCTAAATTTTATGAGGTTAATGCGCTTGTATCAGACGCAGAAAATGCTTTAAACAATATCAAAAATAATCTTGAAAGATTGAAGCTTACTGTAGTTGAAAGTGAGGAAAAATTAAAATCTCATACAACCTCAATCGAAGAGATTGAAAAAGCGATGGAGGAAAATCAAAATTTTATCCAAATTGAAAATGAGAAGCTTACTCAACACCAACAAAATGCCGGGGGTGATAAAGCAAGTCTTGTGGAGGTGGAAGCTGAATTTAGGGCATCAGTAGAAAAATTAGAATTACAACAAAGTGAAAATCAAAAAATACATGAGCTAATAAATCTTGAGCTTACTCGAATTGATTATATAAACAAAAGTGTAGATGACCTAGAAGCCCGTAAAAAAAGCCTCCATGAAGAATCCTTGAAAATTAAGGCTACGGAACCTAACAACGAGAATGTCTCCCCAAGTAACATTGGAGATATAGATGACCAAATCACTATGGCTGATCAAGAATTAGCAGAAAAAAAACAATTACTTGATGAGTTAGAAAGAGAAACAGAAAAACTTAACCTTCAAAAAGAAGAACATCTTAAGAGGTTTCAACAGACAGAAATACAAATCGAGACTTTATCAAATTTTGTTGATAATGAAATTACCGATGAGGCTACAAGTGAATTCCTCAATAAGGTTGGGATAGATAAAAATAGAAATATATTTAAAAAAGTTAATATAGAAAAAGGTTGGGAAAGGGCCTTTGGGTTCATACTTTCAGAATATGCGAGTGCTTATGAAAATAAAAGAGTTACCCCTAAGTCACTTAAAGAGATACCAACAAATATTGCAGTTGTTTATGAAGAAAGCTCTAGCGACCCATCCACACCAAATAAAAAACTTACCCCTATACAGTCAAAGATAACCTCAAAAAGTCCTAATATAAATGATGTATTAACAGAGTGGTTATGCCATACATATATTACAAATGATGAGGATTTAGAGGGTGATTTGAGAGAACTAAAATTCGGTGAAATATTGATCGACCAATCTGGAAATATACATGGTAAGAACTTTCAAGTATTGCGATCTGAGAGCAGAGGTAATTCCAACAAACTAACCAACCTTAAGCTACTTGAGGACTTAAGAAAAGATTTACCCTCTCACAAGAATGCGCTGGATACCACCATAAGTAAGTCAGACCAACATGCAGATAAATTAGCTAACTTAAAAAATGAGGTAGAGCTTTTATCTGATAAAAAATTTAATCTAATTGAGGAGAAAAACTCAATAAATTTAGAGGTAAATAAGCTTCAACAAATCGAAATTCATAAACAAGAAAGAGTTGTTAATATAGACAACGAACTTACAGAAACAGAGAAAAAAATAAGTGAATTTAAGGGTGAGCTTAACCAAAAGCAAGATAGCTTAGTCGCGCATAAAAAGGATAAAATAAAATTACAAAATATCTTAGAGGAACTATCAAAAAAGAAAAATATTTTAGAACAAAAATTTGAGTCTGAAAGGGAAACGGTTGTTGCGCGTGACAAGATAGAGCAGGAGTTAATATTTAACTTAAAAATTCATCAAAATAAACATGAGGATTTTATTGAAAAATTAAATCTCAACACTAATGAAAAATCTAGACTAGAAAAATTAATTAGCGATACTCATAACCAACTAAATGATAAAAGCTCTGAAAATCATGAGTCAATGCTCAAAGAAAGCCTTCAGGAAAAAGAGGGCGCTGAGAAAAGACTAATTAGAGCTAGAGAGGAACTTGTTACGAAAGAGGCTAATTTAAAAAACTTAGAAAGCGCAAGACTTGAAAAGCAACACTCACTAAATCCACTCACTGAAAAACTTCAAGAATCTAAAATCCAAGAAAGGGAGGCGCAAATTCTATTCGAACAATGCTGTCAAGAAATCGAAAAAACTTCCTTTGAGGAAAGTGCTCTATTAGATGCCATGGAAAGCCATGCTGATGTTGACTCAATTATAGAAAAATGCGAATCACTTCGGCTTAAAATGGAGCGTTTAGGCCCTGTTAACCAGGCAGCTATAGATGAGCTAAATTCCATCCAAGAAAGAAAGAATTATTTACAAAGACAATCAGACGATCTAACTGAAGCGATGACAACATTGGAGAATGCAATCAAAAAAATAGATAGCGAAACAAGGGAGAAATTAGACGCGACGTACAAGGAAGTAAATAAAAACTTTAGTGAGTTTTTTAAACGGTTATTTATGGGTGGAAAAGCTGAACTTCAGTTATTAGGCGATGAAATTCTAGACACAGGCCTGCAGGTCTCTGCTCAACCGCCTGGTAAGAAAAACACAACGATCAATCTCTTATCGGGAGGAGAGAAAGCATTAACAGCTATATCCTTAATATTTGCTTTGTTTAAACTAAACCCATCACCGTTTTGTGTAATGGATGAGGTTGATGCCCCATTAGACGATACTAATACGGGTAATTTCTGTTCATTAGTCAAAGAAATGGCAGATAAAACGCAATTTTTAATTGTCACGCACAACAGAATTACAATGGAAATTGCTGAACAATTGATTGGTGTTACACAACAAGAATTAGGCGTTTCTAGGGTTGTTGAAGTTGATATGCGTGATATTGACGAAATGGAGCTAGCTTACTAATTATGAATGACGTACAACTTGCACTTTTAATTGCAGGCGTGGTTATTATTTTAATAATGCTTATTTATAATTGGAGCGAATTAAAAAGAATTTCAAAGAATCAACCAAGTCTATCAAAGCCAAAAAATTTTTTTAATGAAGACAATGACCCGCTTTTTAATGATCTAAACAAAAAACAAGAACCTACAATAACAACAGAACCTAAGGCAATAATTGAAGATGAATTAGACCAACCCTTAAGTGGGTCAGAAAAGATTATTAATTCTAATTTACCTGATGGAATTCATAGGGATGTTGAGACTGTAATATCAATAATATCCAAAACTGTTCAAGAGGGAAGCACAGGGTTATTTTTGGATAAGATAAAATCGATGCCAGGTGTTAGGGTTTATGTTAGAAAAGATAATGATTTATGGGCTACAGAGACAGCTATTTATGATTCAATTCAATTCAATCAGATCTTGCTAGTTTTGTTGCTTGCAAGTAGAAAATATATACTTGATAGCACCAGAATTGAAGCCTTTAAAGAGCTTGGAAAAAACATTACATCCAAGGTTGATGGGTCATTACTTTGGTTATCAAACCAAGATATTGAGAAAGAATCTTTTCATTTAAATAAATTTAAAAAAGAAGTAGATCGCTCATTAGTCCTTCAGGTTTATCCTAAATCTGACCCAACATTTCATGCAGGCCCTTTAATAGATTTTTTTAAACAGCCTATATTTAAGATAAATAATAAGTCTTACCATGAGTTAATTGCTCCAGACTCAGGTTTTAAGGCCTGTACCTTAACTTCTCTCTCTGGGAAGCCACTGAATATAAGCCATGAATCATTCCTTCAAGGCATTGTCTTTAAAATGGATATCCCTAATACGATAAAAATTACCTCCGCTTTTAATGAAATGATCGATACGATTAAACAATTCAATGCCAAGCTTAATGGAGTCCTTGTTGATGCGAGTAGAAAGCCTTTAAATGATGATCAAATAAGCCAAATATATGTACATTTAAAAAAACTAGAAAAAATAATGCAAGAAAAGAAAATACCATCAGGCTCAGGTGTTGCGAAAAAAATATTCAATTAAGCTATGAAAAAAAATATTGATTTAGAAACAACGGCTTTAGGTTTAAAGAAAGAAATCCAAGAGCATAATTTTAATTACTACGTAAAAGATGACCCTATCATTTCTGATAGCCAGTATGACAGCCTCTTAAAAAAATTAGAGGGGTTAGAAAGGCAGCACCCTGAATTAATTACTCCAGACTCACCAACACAAAGAGTAGGGATGCTTTCAAGCACCGTATTTAGTCAGGTAAGCCATATCAAGCCTATGCTATCACTTAGTAACGTATTCCATGAAGAAGAATTAGTGGCCTTTGATAAAAGAATCAAAACTGATTTAGGGGTAGAGAGCATAAAATATGCTGTTGAGCCAAAATTTGATGGGCTTGCAATTGCATTAATTTATGAGGAAGGTGTTTTTTCACTAGGTGCCACAAGAGGTGATGGCTTTACCGGTGAAGATGTAACACACAACCTTAAAACTATTAGATCTATTCCTCTTAAAATAGACACCAAAAATCTTCCATCGAGAATCGAAATCCGAGGTGAGGTTGTGATGTTTAAAGAAGATTTTTTTGAACTCAACAGAAAACAAGAAGAGTTAGGTCAAAAAGTATTTGCAAACCCAAGAAATGCAGCAGCGGGTAGCCTAAGACAATTAGATTCTAATATAACAGCTACAAGACCACTCAGGTTTTATGCTTACAGTATAGATTTTGAAGGAATTGAAAATACCCTTAACTCCCACTCTGATTCAATTGAATTATTAAATCAACTTAAAATACCAACAACAGATCTTGTAAAAAATGTTGATGATGTTAATGGATTATTAACTTACTACCACGAAATCATAGATAAAAGACAAGATTTGCCTTTTGATATTGACGGCGTTGTTTATAAAGTAAACTCCCTAAACCATCAGGATGAGCTTGGTTTTGTATCAAGAGCACCAAGGTGGGCGGTAGCACATAAGTTTCCTGCGGAAGAAGCTGAATCACAAGTTGTAGGTATTGATGTTCAAGTTGGCAGGACAGGAGCAATCACACCCGTAGCAAGACTTAAACCAACTTTTGTTTCAGGAGTAACGGTAACAAATGCATCGCTGCATAATGAAGCAGAGCTATCAAGAAAGGATGTTCATATCAATGACTTTGTTTTAATTAGGAGAGCAGGGGATGTTGTGCCAGAGGTGGTGAGTGTTATTCAGTCTAAAAGACCAAAGAATATCAGGGCATTCGTAATGCCAACCCATTGCCCCGAATGTGACTCAAAGCTTAAAAAGGAGGAAGGGGAGGCTATTCTTCGCTGTTGTGCCGGAAGCCAATGTCCAGCACAGAAAAAACAAGCAATCATGCATTTCGCATCAAGAAAGGCGATGGATATAGATGGCTTAGGTGAGAAAATAATAGATCAGCTACTTGAAAATGAAATGATAGGTGATTTTTCTGACTTATATACCCTAGACTTAAATTCCCTTGAACATTTAGAGCGATTTGGGGAAAAATCTGCGAAAAACCTCGTTGAATCAATTCATAAATCAAAAAAAACAACTCTAGGTAGGTTAATATATGCGTTAGGTATTAGAGGGGTAGGTGAAGCAACAGCAAAAGCTTTAGCTAAAGAATTTGGAACCATCTCTAATATAGAAGCACAAACTCAGGATAATTTAGAAGGGGTTGATGATATTGGCCCAACTGTATCTGGTTTCATTTATGAATATTTTCATGATGGAAGCAATATTAGCCTAATTGGTAAATTACTTTCAAATGGTGTGACCTGTGCTAGCGAAGCAAAGAAAGAGGTGAGACTTGTGCCTCAAATTAGCAAAAAAGTTTTTGTTTTAACCGGGACTTTACCGACACTTAAAAGGGAAGATGCTAAGCAGATAATTGACCAGTATGGCGGAAAGGTTACTTCAACGGTATCCAAAAAGACAGATTATCTTTTAGCTGGAAGTGATGCAGGAAGCAAGCTTGAAAAAGCACTATCTCTTGGCGTAGAAGTTTTGTCAGAAGATGACCTTATAAAATGGACTATGGAGGAAGAATGATTAAACAATTTACATTAACTTTATCTTTTATAATGTTGTATTCAAATAATATATTTGCATACAATGTAAATAATGAATGTGAAAAAAAGTTAAATAAGGGCAAGTATGAAGAGGCTATAAAAGTAGCAAAATCGGTGAAAGATAAATATGATTCAAATTTCTGTATGGGTAAAGCTAATTTTCGACTTAGAAATAACGATCAAGCAATTAAAGACTTTGAATTGGCTGAGAAAGAAGCAACCATTCAAGCCGATCAGATGCAAGCAATCCTCTTTAAAGGTATTACCCAAAGGGATTCAGGCGACTTTAAGGGGTCGAGTAAAACTTTTACTTACGGATTTCAGACAGCGGAGCTGGGTAATAGCAAATACCTTCAATACGAACATCGATTCTTATATCAATTAGGAATTAATGGCCTAAGAATTAAAGAATTCTTAGATGCTCAAGATTACTATACAAGAGCGCTAGTATTGGCATCGAATGACAATGAAAGGGCGGTTTGTTACGAAGGCTTAGCACAAACCTACTACTACAGAAATAAAGGCTCTAAAGCTGTCGAATACGGCTTAAGAGCGACATTAATGTTCCAGAAGACTGGAATGTTAGGTGAATATGCGGATAGCAGCATTGAGCTATCAAGATATTTTTACTTAGACAAAAATAAAGCTAAAGCAGTAAATATATTAAAAAAACTTGAGAAATTTTGTATCGATAATGGTGGCGAATACTATCTAGCCAAAACATTAATTGCTCAAGTTGAGCTTTATACTAAGATTGGTGATGAGAAAGCTGCTGCTGAGAGCAAGAAAAATGCAGAAATTGTAATGCAAAGGCTAGGAATTGAAGATTTTGATTAATAATAAATTAAACTTTTATTCTAGAAACAAATATACCAAAAACAATCAACACTAAAGCTAAAATATTTTGCCACAAAACAGGCTCGCCCAACATGATGGTTCCTAGGATAAATGCGTAGACTGGTATAGCATAATTCATATTTGAAAGAAAAACTGCCCCAGTATTATTAATTAGATTGAAGAATATTAGCGCCCCCAAACCTGTAGGAAATAAGCCAAGAGCCAGCATATTTAATGAAGTTTTAAGTGGCACACCATCTAAATTTAAATAGATCATGTCTGGCCATATTAAAAAAGCTAGAAAACAGGCCAGAATAGATGAGCATGTTGCTGCAACAATAGGGTCATATTTAGGAAATTTCTCTACTACAACACCATGGCTTGCATAAGATGCAGCGGCACCTAGTATCAATAAAATACCAAATAGAGTGTTATTTCCGTCATTAATAGATGGGGCTAAAATGAAGAATACGCCAGAAACCCCAAGTATAAATCCGATAATCTTATATCGGTTCAAAGCATTGTTTGGAAGGAAGATATGCGCTAATACCATTGTAACCAATGGGACCAAGGCCATTAAGAGACCTGTCATGCCTGATGTGATGTGCATTTGGCCTCGGGAAATAAGCATGAAGGGGACAATATTACCAATCACGGCATATATAAAGAAGTGGACCCATGGTGTTAGGCTTTTAGGGAAGGCTTTCCTACAATAAATACAAGCCATCAATAAAACGATTGAGCCTATAGCTAATCGATAACCTACCGTTTGTTCTGGCGAAAAGTGACCCCCGACTAGGCACTCGTGCATCATCGCAAAGGAAGACCCCCAAATAATGATCATCAAGATAAGGTATTGATAATTTCTTACTGTACTTTGCATAGTTTCTCTTTTATCCCATTGGTTTTATTAATTATTTTTATTTAACAACATTAATCGACCTCATTTGATTTAAATTGTCTATTTAACATAATATACATTATACGAAGTAATATATTAAAGTACTTAGGTGTTATCGATTAAAGGGGCTGTGATGAGGATCATAAACCTTGATATCATTCTTTCATTATATTGCTGTGACTTTCTTGTGTGATAATGAGATGCTCCCACTCTCCCATCGTTACATAACCAAGAAGTACAAATACAGAAATCCACCAGTATCTAAAGATGAACTGCTTTATCTGTTTAGATGAATAGCGAAATTTATCTGGATGTAACAGTATGACTAAACCTACTGCTAACAACACAACAGCACCAAATATATTCGTTAATGACATATAACCATCCTGTTTATATTATAGTTATTCATTGTTAGTGTTCGGCTTTATCAAGATCATCACTGATATCCTCGTCTAAGCCCGCAGTTAGATATTCAATACTATGAGGAAGGTCAAGGGTGAGTTGCTCTATAGGCTGTATTTTTATCTCAACCTTTGAAGATAAAAATTCAAGTAAATGCCCTCCTCTTTGTTTATCATCTGATATAAAGTGAAGGTGATAGTCAGGTACCGTGACTGAATGCATAAAATCAGGCGTCCAAAATCCAACTAGAGTTCCTTCTTCTTTCTCGAAGAAAAACTCTTTCTGGTCACCTGCGACATCAACTAACGGTCTATATGCCTCTTGTTTTGGAACAGACCTTGCTTTAATTGACTTAAATTTTCCGGTAACTTGAATCGCGTAGATCAAGTTTTTAGATAAGAATAAAGAGTCTATTTTCTTTTTTAATTTATCAAAAGTAAGCTCCTCATCAATAATTACCGAAGTTTCAGGCTTAAAATGTGTCACACAGGCATAGGGCGTTTCAAGGTTAACATCCGCTACATTTGTTTTACCATCCGAGTGAAGGTCATAAAAAACACCATCTAAAAGCACCATCTCACCATCTAGATCGTTAAAGGTACCCAAACCAAAGTCTCCATGCTCAAGTACTTCTTTAAGTGTTTTATCTTCACGCAGGATACCTTTAACAAGAGCATTCACAGGCGATGAAACGTAAAGGGAGTTTGTTTTTTTCATTTTTAAATAATAGCTTTAATATTATTTAATTATTGTATATGAAAATGGCTACATACCGATGCAGGGGTTGCTAAGCTAAGAGCTGATTTTAGTAATTTACAA
>Ga0209665_1001586_pt1 | contig 12779 bp, 6 predicted proteins | sample SaaInlV_200m_DNA_2_FD_184675 | JGI IMG/M metagenome (GOLD analysis project Ga0209665, IMG submission 184675) | Marine microbial communities from expanding oxygen minimum zones in the Saanich Inlet - Saanich Inlet SI074_LV_135m_DNA (SPAdes) (version 2) | ecosystem: Environmental > Aquatic > Marine... | reverse complement strand
CATCGGATTGCTGCAAGCTTTGGTAGGGGGGACCCAACAATTGATGTTCGAATTACCGAGGGCCAGGGGGAGCTTTCCGAACCCCAACCACTTTGCCGGCTACCTCGAAGTGGCGCTCTCTCTGGCAATTGGAGCAATGATAGCTGACCGGTCCAACTCAGGGGGCACGGATTCAAGGAGTCTTCGAGCTACCATCGTCGATATCATCACTGGGCCCCTGGCAAGATTACGTCTGGTCATCATCATCATGGTGATTGCACTGGTGATGAGCCGCTCACGGATGGGTAACATCGCCTTCTTCTCGAGCATTATGATTACGGCAGCCGTTGCTTTTTATTACACCCGCTCGTTCAGTCGCTACACCGCAATCTTGCTCGTGAGCATTCTGGCGATAGATGTACTGATCATCAGTAAATATTTTGGCATTGAGCAACTGGCTGAGCGGTTCCGCGAAACTACTATTGTCTCTGATGGCCGCGTCGATTTGCTATCCTACAATCTGGCGGTTTTCAAAGACCATGTTTGGCTGGGTACAGGCGCAGGATCATATGAAGTTGCATTTTCACCCTACCGTGATGCGGATATCACCAGGAAAATAAGCCACACGGAGAACGATTATATTGAGTTCCTGATCGAGCTAGGCATTATCGGATCGTTGCCTCTGCTGATTATTTTAGTAGCGGGACTTCACTCACAAGTACGATTGTTAGGAGGGTTAGCTCACCCATTTGAAAGGGGGATAGCCTTCGGATGCCTGGCTGGAACTATTTCACTACTCATTCACGGCACGGCGGATGTTAACCTGCAGATACCATCCAACACCTTATTGTTTATATTATTATTGGCCATTCCGATTGCGTTGGATCAGGCTAGCCAACAACGACGCGAAGGCTTTTCCTGAAACCATTGGCCTTCGCTAAAGCTAGACCTCAAGAAACCGCCCGGGAAGAAACGCTGCCCCGACCCTCGACAGGCAAGTTGCTGAAAAGGCTCTTGCGAGATAAGTATTGAGAGAATACTGGCAGAAGTATCTGCTGCTGCGGGATTTCAGTAACCGGGAAAATCCAGCACACCAAATACCAGCACTGTAAATAATCACTCCAGGGTACGACGGTCTTTACTTGTCAGGCGAACTTGCCGATATTAGCGCTTTGCAATCGTTTTAAAAGGAAGGTCCTATGAGATTTGGATTGTTCGGTATCAACACAGGCCCCTGCGGGGATCCAGATGTCATGCGCAACGTTTCAGTAGCTGCAGAAAATGCAGGCTTTGAATCGCTTTGGACCGCCGAGCACGTTGTACTGCCAGACCCCCAGGCACCCCCTTCGCCCGCCGCGCCCCTTCAACCTTTCATTCATCCTTTTACTGCATTGTCATTTATCGCTGCTGCTACCGACAAAATTCTCCTGGGCACAGGCATTACGTTGATTGCCCAAAGAAATGCGGTCGTGCTCGCCAAAGAGACCGCGAGCGTTGACCAACTATCAAAAGGCCGCCTCTTGTTCGGCATCGGCGCGGGCTACCTGGTACAGGAATTCGAAGCGCTGGGCATTAATTTTGAGGAACGCGGTGCACGAACCGATGAGTATATAGATGCCATCCGAGAACTCTGGACTTCCCCGAAACCGGAGTTCGCAGGACAGTTTGTAAACTATAAGGGAATCCAAAGCCGTCCATTGGCCTACCAAAACGGCGGCCCGCCCGTCATTGTGGGCGGTACCAGTAAAGCCGCGTACCGTCGCGCCATTCAAAAAGGTCACGGTTGGTACGGTTTTGCGTTAAACGTTGCGTCAAGTCAGGAAAGTGTTGATGCACTAAAGACCCTGTCTGAATCAACCAACCGAAGCACTGATCTGGGTGAACTGGAAATCAGCATCACTCCTCGTGTTCCATTGACAGATGAAGTGATTAAACAGTTTGAAGACATGGGCGTCTCCAGGTTGATTCTCCTGCAAACCGGACAGAACGAAGATCAGATGCTGGGATACATAGACCAGATCGCCAAAGACTTCCTCTAAATGAAGAGCATTTTGATAAAGAAAGCTTAGCTAAAGACGCTTGCGTTAAGAAAACATGGAGAAGTCCAAATGACAGTCATCGGACTCATCAGCCCCGGACAAATGGGCGCTTCCCTCGGCGCCGCAGCATCCCACTCGGCCACGAGAGTCATCTGGGCGGGTGACGGCCGCAGCAAGGCGAGTCACACCCGCGCCTCGGATGCAGGCTTAGAAAATGGTGGCACTATTGATAGGCTGGTTAAAGATTCAGATATTATCCTGAGCGTATGCCCTCCCCACGACGCAGAAGATGTTGCCCAGCAGGTGCAACAGCGCGCATTCCCCGGCCTCTTTGTTGATTGCAATGCGATCGCCCCAGAGAAGAGTCGTCAGATAGCTGAACGGTTTGGGTATCAGAACTTTGTTGACGGTGGCATTGTTGGCGGGCCCGCCTGGAAAAGCGAGTCAGGCACACGGCTTTACCTTTCAGGAGACAGGTCAAAGGAAATAGCAGCCCTGTTCGATAATTCCCCTCTAGAGACCACTATTATTCCTGGCGAGATCGGCGCCGCTTCCGCCATGAAAATGGTATTTGCCGCCTACACCAAAGGAACTACAGCCTTACTGGCGGCAATTTTGGGCGTTGCGGAGAAAGAAGGTGTCAGGAATGTCCTGGAGTCTCAGTGGGGACAGACCTTTACAGAACAAACCTACCAACGTGTTGTAGCTAACTCTGCAAAGGCCTGGCGGTTTGAGGGAGAAATGCAGGAGATTGCCGCTACCTTCGAGAATGCCGGTCTTCCGGGTGGCTTCCACACCGCTGCGGCTGCTGTCTTTGAACGGCTCGCTCAGTTCAAGGATGAACCTGCGGTAGACATCGTTGAGTTACTGAAGGCGCTTAATCAGTCTCGCCATTAAGCCCTGAGTAGAAGTTCCTTTCTTAGCATAATTTTGCCCCAGGCATAAGCAGCAACACCAAACAGGACATTGGCGACCATCAGAGAAATAAAGATACCGATGTAACCCCAGTACCTATCGAACACAATCGCCATGGGGATATACACCACGACAGTTCGGAGTACGGACAGAATTGTCGGCGGCATAGGTTTGCCCAGCGCAATGAAGACAGACGCCGCAACCTGACCAACGCCCATCAATCCAAAACTGATCGGGACAATAATCATGAACCAGCCAGCGGCTTCTGTTAATTGTTCATCATCATTAATCAAGCCCACCAGGTTGTCGCCGAAGAGTCCCAAGACGATGAAACACACCACGCCCCAGAACAAACAAAATCGATAGGCTATCGATAAACCCTCTCGAACCCTGTCGTCCTGCTTTGCGCCCCAGTTTTGCCCTACAAACGGCGCAACGCTTGAAGCAAGCGCACCAAGTATCATCGTCACCAACATCTCAATTCGGGAAACGACCCCGAATGCAGCAACGATAACGTCGCCATGAGCCGCAAGTAGTGCAATAGTGATACCGATGCTGATCGGACCAATCAATGAGGAAAGCATCGACGGCAGCGCAATATGCATGATGGCCCTGGCAGACAGGAGCCACCCCTTGAAGACTTCTCTCGTCAGTAGAATATTTTCATTAGCCACCAGAACACCAAAGGCAATGACCCGGATAAATCCGATAATCAGGAAGCCATAAGCCGAACCCAATAATCCCTGGGCGGGCACGCCGAACAACCCGAAAATGAGGATCGGTGAGACAACCAGCTGAACCCCTGACGTGATCGTCATGATGTATCCAGGCACCTTGGCTATGCCAAGCGCGCGGAGCACCGTGCTACTCACCATCGGGATGGTAAATGAGACCAACCCGAATACAACCCAGATTTCGGCATAGGCCACCACCAGTTGTAACACTTCACCTTCTGCACCCATCGACGCATAGAGAAATTCGAGGAAAAAATAGGTCGAGCAACTGAGCACCAGCGTTAATGCCAGCGTGAGAAAAACCGTATGTGTGGCCAATCTCTTTACCCGTTCCCGATCACCTTCACCCTCGGCTCTTGCGATCAGTGACGAAGCGCCGATGCCAACCCCCATGGAAATACTGGTGAGCGCCATAATGACCGGGAACATAAAACTATAGGCAGCAAGTTCCCTCGCGCCAAGAATTCCGATATAGATCGTCTCAATCATTGAAGCAAGGATCATGGACGATATCCCCAGAAAATACGGGATCGTCATGCGGGTCAGTTGGGCGCCTACGGCCCCTTTGGTCAGGTCAAGAATAGCCACACTTCATCATCCTCAACCGTTTAACGATTGCCAAGCAATAAAATGATCGGTGTTATCATGAGATAACCAATTACTATCTACTATTGCTACTCTTCAGGAGTTCTAAAGATGTCTTTGAAACTAGGCGCGCATGTCGGTCAACAAAACATGACGATGGATACTATGCGGACGCTCTGGCGAAAGCTCGATGAAAAGGTCGACTGGATTTCCGCCTGGGATCATTTTTATGAAGCCCCACCCGCCGGCGGCACGATCGATCATTTCGAAGCGATGACAACGCTGGGAGCCCTTGCTGCTGAAACTAAAAATGCTCGCCTCGGATGTCTGGTTTTTTACGTCGGATACCGAAATCCCGCCAGCATTGCCAAGGCTGCAGCGACACTGGATCATATCTCCGGAGGGCGATTCGAATTGGGATTGGGCGCAGGCTGGCACGAACAGGAAGCAACAGCCTATGGCTATGACTTTCCAGGCGTCGGCACCCGCCTTGATATGCTGGACGAAGCGACAACAATCATTCGAGGGTTACTGACTCAGGAGCGGACCTCCTTCACGGGTAAGCACTATAGCGTCGACAATGCTTCGAGTCTTCCGTTACCCATTCAAGACAGACTACCCATATGGCTGGGCGGCCTCGGGGAAAAGAAAACGCTGAAGCTGGTGGCCAAACATGCAGATGGCTGGAACGCCGCCTATACCTCTGTGGAAAACTTTACCCGGCTTTCCGGCGTACTCGATACGTGGTGTGAGAAACAGGGCCGTGACCCCGCCACACTCCAGCGTTCAATCAACCTGATGTTTCACCTTGGTACCTCACAGGCAGAAGTAGACGCAGAACGAGAAAAACTTGTCACTGCCTGGGGCCCCGCCGCCAGGCGAGTTGAAGGCGGCGCACTCTTATGTACGCCCGCTGAAGCGGTTGATCGCATCAATGCTTACAAGGAAGCCGGTGCAGACATGATCAACATTGCTTTACGCGCACCCTGGAATGAAGAGGCATTGAACGCTTACCTGGATGAGGTAATACCTGCGGTAAAAGGCTAGTTTATTCCAACACTGACCATATCGGCCACGCGCGTAAATTTAACCCTGGGTCGTCCCTGGGCTTCGCCCTTACCGACTTCCACAGCATCAATGGTTTGCCACTGCTGGTAGCTGATTGCCTCTGGCTCTCGCTCCCCAACCAGCGCTGCCGCACCTTCAATGCTCGGATCTTCAGGCTCATTGAACCTGCCAGCCGCAAGGTCTTCAACCATGCAGGCCACCGTTTCCTGTGCACAGGTTTTGTTCGTACCAATCACGCCACTCGGGCCGCGCTTTATCCACCCGGCCGTATATAGACCCGTTACTGCATCACCAGATTCATCGACAACCCTGCCAGCCTCATTAAGAATCGTTCCCCAGTTCTGATGATAGGGGATATTCGGTAACGGCAAGCCCTTGTATCCCACAGAGCGGAATACCAATCCAACAGGAATAGTTTCTTCCCGCTCAGTCGCTCTTGGCCGAACCGAGCCATCGTCACCCTGGACCAGCTCATTTTTAACCAGCTTGATCGCGGCCACTCTGCCATCTTCACCGACTAAGTCCGTGGGTGATACCAGGAAGCGGATCGTCAGCAACCGCGACTTCCCGTCGACCGGACGCTGGGCATATTCCTGGATAAAGCCTACATTCTTCAGTGCGTTTTTATCTCCACTCTCATCTAGAATAGCTTGGCTAGCGGGGTCAACGACGGCTTCATCTGATGGCACTGTAACATCTGCATCATCGAACTCACCCATCTCTTTTATTTCAGGCGGCGTGAAGGCCGCCTGCGCCGGGCCACGCCGGCCCAGAATGTACACATTCTTTACCTTGCTGTTCTTTAGAGCCTCGAGTGCATGGTCGGCGATGTCGGTTACCGCCAGTTCATCGTATGTCTTACACAGAATTCGGGCGACATCCATCGCAACGTTGCCGATCCCCACTATCGCGACACTTTCCTGACTAAGGTCAAACTGGCGATCCGCAAAATCCGGATGCCCGTTGTACCAAGCAACGAACTCGGTCGCGGAAAAACTACCTTCAAGATCTTCACCCGGCACACCCAGGCTACGGTCAAATGGCGCACCCGTTGTAAACATCACCTGATGGTAGTGCTTCTTCAGGTCTTCAAGATGAATGTCTGACCCGTACTCAACGTTGCCATAGAACCGATAGTTTGGCATCTGTGCGCTTTTGTCGTAGGCACGTTGCACTGATTTGTCTTTTTGGTGATCCGGCGCAACACCAGCTCGGACCAAACCAAAGGGTGTGGGAAGCCGGTCATACATGTCGAGCTCTACGACTAGTTCTTTTTTCTTCAGAAAATTACTGACAGTATAGAAACCCGCTGGGCCCGAGCCAATGATTGCAACCCGGAGTGGGTTTCCTTCAGTACCGACTGCTGACATCCCTTTTTTCTCCCTGTAAATATCGCGTGAAAGATTAGCAGATTCGATCTTCAAAGTGCACGAAAACGCCTAACCACCATCTCCTCCAGCTAATTCAGGAACAAAATCTGTGTCGATTGATACTGCATTATGACGCATACTAGAACGAACGATGGGTGTCATACTGATACCTTCTATAACAATTAAAGGGCATCTCAGCTTGAGTGATATGGCAGTTGCGCCAGGTGCCCCATTGACCGCTGGGGATCGCTTTCTAGCCAGGCTTGGCATTCGCCCCGACGACAAGACACCCACCTCGCTGATGTTCAGCAACATGTTCATGTCTGGCATTGGCATCGGTATGATTCGTGTTTGCGCCTTCACGCTCTTCCTGAACTATTGGGCAGCGGAACAACTGGCGCTCATCGCAATTCTGATCGCAGCAGTTGGTATGCCAATGACGCTGCTGATCGATCGCCTGACTCACCGGTTCGCTGTGCGTAACTACTTGTTTACGATCATTGGGATCATTCTTGTGGGCCTGATTACGATGCGCCTGTTGCTAGGCGTCAGCAGCAGCCCATACCTGATCTTCACATTGCCACTCTTCTTCGAACTGGTGTATATGCTGTTTAGTCTTCAGTTCGTGGCGCTGCTATCCAGGCTGCTCAATGTGCGACAAACCAAACGACTCTCTGGGATCGCCCGTTCAGGTGAATTTTTGGCGGAGATGGCTGGGGGATTCCTCGTGGTGTTGCTGCTCAGGTTTATCCAGGTGCAAGATCTTTTAATCGTCGCAATGTTCACGACTTTCATCGTGCTCGGCATCGTCAGCTATACCGTCTCGCATTATCGCTCTGCCTTATATGTCTCCGCGGGCGACATCCCATCCGGCGAATTGCGCCTGCTCGGCCTGTTCCGGCTCCCCTACGTTCGGCTCATCACGTTCTGTTACGTCTCCTACATGTTTGCGTACTTCTTTCTGGATGTTGCGTTCTACGACTATGCATCACGCCAGTTCGATGACCAGAATTCACTGGCCGCCTTCATTGCCCAGTTCTATGCCGTCTCAGGCTTCCTGACAATGCTTGTAATGATTATCGTATTTGCCCCGTTCCTCCGAAAATTTGGCATTCTGGCCGGTGTCATTACATTCCCGGTGGTCATATTTATTGGTTCTACAGCGATCACTGCGATGGAATTTTCAGGATTCGAGGCGGCCGCTATCTTTATCGTGATGGTTGTAACCAATGCAGCCAGGTTCGTCCTTCAATCCGCGATCTGGAAAAGCAGCGTCACTATCCTGTTCCAGGTGCTGCCAGATCGGCAGAGAAGCCAGGGTATTGCACTCACAGAAGGGGTGATCGACCCGGTTGCCGGTGGCTTTGCCGGTATCTGCCTTTACGTGCTCACAACGCTGTTTGGATTGGAGCCGAAATCGTTTCTGATTGTGCTGAGCGCGCTGATGCTGATGTGGATCGTTATCGGTTTTTTTGTCAGACGACTCTACGTGTCCAATCTCGTGGTCAATATTCAAAAAAGAAAGCTGGGCGAAATCGCACTTAGTGATCTGGATAATGCCAGCCTTGACCTCATCAAGGATGGCCTGAAGAGCGGTTACCCGGCAGAGATTTTCTATTGCCTCAATCTACTCGAAGAGATGGAACACCCGGAGATCACGGAGCTAATCAAAACGCTCCTGGACAACCACAACCATGATGTCCGAATGGACGTTTTGCGCAGGATTGCTTCGCTGAATATTCAGCCCTTAATCAATCGCGTGCTGGATAGAGTGGGAGAGGAATCCGATCCAATAGTTAGGGGCCAGGCATTAAAAACCTACGCAGCCCTGGGACCTGCTGACACCATAGACAGGTTACTTCCCTTCCTTGACACATCAGAACAGAACATCAGGAAAGGTGCACTGGTCGGGATTCTATACTTCGACCAAGACAACGAGATTGCCAACCGTTACCTACTCGACAGTGTTCGGTCGCAGGATATTAACGAACGATTATTCGCCGCCGAAGTCATCGCTGGAACAGGTATCCCCCATTTTTCCGGCTACCTGGTTGAGCTTCTGGAAGATATCGACCCGCTAATCGTAGAACGAGCCATCGTTGCTGCAGGTAACCTGCACGACCCCAGACTCGTCAACATCCTGGTGAAAAAACTCGCCATTACTTCTCTGCAGGGAACCACCAGGCTATCCCTGCGGCATTTCGGTGAGGCCGCGCTCTATGACCTTGATTCCGGGCTGACATCACCCGAGGCGACCCGGCAGGAAAAAACCCACATTATTGAAACAATCAAGGAAATTGGCGGCGGACAGGCCATCGAGATTCTCTTGCGCCATTTAGAGATAGCGCAACCGGAACTGCGACACAGGGTCCTGCTGAGTCTCGCAAAACTGCACTACCAAGCCGAACCGGATGACCAATACACTTTTGTGAATAGCCTGGATGAAGAAGTGCAACTGATCACCTGGTTACTGTCAGCCATGGACGACTTGCGGGACGAACCACGTTTCGAGACGCTTCGCGCTGCACTAGCGAGCGAACTGGAAGTGCGACGTGACAGTATGTTGCTATTGATCAGTTTCCTATTCCCCTCGATTGTCATCCTGGACACCCGAGCCAACATAGACTCGAAAGTCGCCGAGCAGCGCGTTTTTGCACTCGAGATCCTGGACAACCTATTGACCAGTGAAATAAAACAAACTGTATTGCCACTTCTCGACGACCTTACGGTTGCAGAAAGGCTCGAACAAATGTCCATTCGATTCCCGCAGGAAAAAATGAGCGCCGAAGCGCGGTTCCATGACATCGTGGACAATCACTTTGATCACGCTTTCTTCTGGACCCGGAGTTGTATGCTGTACCAGATCGGTGAGAGTGAAGCCGCCAGGCATCTTGAACAGGTGGAAAAGGGTCTCGGCGATCGCGAGAGCGTCATCAGGGAAACCGCCGTCTGGTGTCTTTCAAAACTCAAACCTCCAGGACTCAGGAAAACCCTAAGCACTTATATCGGAGACCAGAGTGTCCAGGTCAGAAATCTTGCGAAAGCCATCCACTCAACCCTTCCGGCACCTGACCCTGCCGAATAAGTTGACTTGGAATCTGCACCAAATTTCACACCCAACCCAATCCACATCCGATTGGTTCCCTTCCTTGAGCAGCGACCGCGCTTAAATAAGGGTAAGCAGCCCAGCAAGCGCTACATTGTGATCAAAGAGGGGATAATAGTTCGGCTGTTAGTTTCATGCCCTTTATTACGTATACGCCGACAGTTTTACTGGAACTATGCGATTTCCGAGTCTTTGAAGTGCTTACCTACCATTTGTCGCAACGATAGATGGTTGGAGCAGTTTATTCACGTTGTATGCTAACAAATCGGTTCAACGGTCTGGTTTTTATTGAAATATAGGCATTCATCTTCTAAAGTCATTCCGTTAAATAATGATGAATTCCCGGTGCTCATTCCTTACCGGGGATGCTGAAGGAGCCCCAATGTACGCCGATTCCCTTTCGAAAATCTTTCTGGTTTGCCTTACCGCGCTAGTACTCACTGCCTGCAGCGGCGGTAGTGGTGGTAGTGGTTGCGGTGGCACTATCCTCGCCCCTGCAGGCGATGACGACTGCACGCAGGCGGCCTCTGGCACTGTAGATTTATCGATCACCTTTGATGCAGCCAACGGGGACAATATCCTGGCAGGTAACGAACGGGCTACCTTGGAGGTAAAAGCAACTGAGAATGGCGCGTCCGGCGAACTTGTTGTTCGCTTCTCTACAACCGCTGGAACGCTTGTTGAGTCGAGCTCATCGACCGTTGCCGGTGTCGCAAAGGTAGATATTATTGGTGATGGTAGCGGCACAGCGGCCACTGTTACTGCAACGATCACGCTCAGCGACAGTGTCGAGATCACTGACGAGATTGTTGTGCAATTGTCCTCACTTAAACCCGAAATTTCCGTCGTGGTCAGGGACATCAATGGGGTTCAGGTAACGCAATTTGACAGCAATGTGGAGTTGACGGCAGAAGCAACCGTGGTTGATTGGGAAGGTGGGCCGCTTAAAGGTGATGACACTGAGCTAGCAGTATCCTTTACGCTGGGTGCATTTGCTGACGTTACCGAGGTTTCAGCCTTGACGGCATTCGAGGCCTGTCCGGTTGTTGGTATCAAGGCAAAAACCGATTGTGCCTTCGTCAGATTCACGTCTTCGACAACGCAGGGAACGGGGGATGTTATTGCTACAACAACAATCAACAATATTATCCTCGAGGCGACTACAAATATCGAGAATACGGGCACCAGTGGCGGCATCCCAGATCAGGATAGTTTCACCATCACTCGAAGTGTCGGCGCGACCGATGCTGCGCAGAGCGCTAGAGTGGCACTTGAAGGTGACGAGTATAATAATGTGGAAGCGTTCATTCGTGTCGACCTGGGAGATTACCAGGAGAACCCGGTGCCCGATGGTACGATTATAGAATTCAGGACAGAATTGGGCGATATCGCCCTAAGCTGTGAAATTGTGAGCGGATTCTGTGAGGTATCTTTCGTCAGCGGCGAGCCAAGGTCACCGACGAATGCAGGAGTCAGTTTCCGCAACCTGGATGACAACAATTGTCCGAGCAACTATATCGAGGATGAGCAAGTTGTTGCAGGCAGTGGTGGAGAAGTGCTGACTGATTATCGCGTCGCAGACATTTTACGCGTTCGGCATGATGGCACGGGTATCGTACTCACGGAGGGATTTAACTACACAGTTAACTCTAGCGGCATTGACTGCAGTCTCTGTGTAACTGGCCAGGCGCTACAGATTACCTATCGCCGTTTATGGCTCGATGAAGAGAACGACAGTTCTACCGCCCATCTGCTACTGACACCTGGTGTGGCGACTGAACCCTTTCTCGATACACAAGGTATACCGTGTCTAGCAAACAGCAGGGGCAATCTTGAAGAGATTACCGGAGATATCGAACCTACGGCCTCCACGACAGTCACTGGTATCAGTACCCGCTTTCTGAGCGAATTAGTCGTCGGAGATCGTATTAAAGTGGGTAACGAGGTTCAAACTGTCAGCAGCATTGCCAGCGATACAAGCCTGGTGGTTACCTCCGCATTCAGTAACGCCGGTAATGATACATCGCCTGAGCGAATAGCAGCCCCAGCCTATCTTGGTGGCATGGGGCAGCCTTTTGGTGCCCGGTCGACGATACTAGCCTGGGCGCAGGGGGAAGAAAGTTTCGATGACACCAACGGCAACGGTGAATACGATTTTGGCGAAACATTCAACGATCTAGCTGAGGCCTTCCTTGATAAGAACGAAGATGGTGTCCTCGGTGACATCAATGGCGACTCGGCAACTGCCGGCACATTGGGCCCGTACAGGGACGCTGGTCTCGGGACTAACGCCCCAGCCAATAGTGAAGTCAGGCTGAAGAACAATCCTTTCTGTTACGGGCCTGCCTCCGTTGTCGGCGATACCGGTGATGGGAATGATTCGACAGAGGCGAGCAAATACTGCTACCAGGACGGTGGTGAAGAAGAAGATTTCATCGATTCCAATGAAAACGGTGTTATGGATGTTGGCAACGGTATCTACAACGGCAGCCGGTGTATCAACCCGACACAAAATGGCACCACGGTTTGTACGACAGACCTGATCGATGTCCGACGAAGCGTCCTGATATCATTGGCTGGAAGCACGGCCAGAACCTCGTTCAGAGCCTTTGGTTCCAATGGCCTGGGCGGAACCTTCGGTGGTGGTGAAATTATTCAGGGCATTGAAAACCGGTCTGGCATCACGATTGAGGATGCCGCGGGGGCACCGACTAGCTGGACTGCCATTGCTGCGCCAGACCCCAATGCGCTTCCGGCCACCATCTTTCCTGCACTGCTAAGCAATAACCTGGCTGGATTCCCGCTGGGTGGTGCGCAAATTGATACCACCGTGCTCAACACTGCAGGGAGTCCAGGTTCGATAGACAAAGATGAAGAAGTGTCTCTGTTCAGCATCGCAAACCCTTTCAGCAGGACACAGGCTATTTATGAGGTGAGTTTTGACTTCGATGTCGGCGCCGATGGGACGAACCGTACCGGCGCC
>Ga0209665_1001584_pt1 | contig 12793 bp, 8 predicted proteins | sample SaaInlV_200m_DNA_2_FD_184675 | JGI IMG/M metagenome (GOLD analysis project Ga0209665, IMG submission 184675) | Marine microbial communities from expanding oxygen minimum zones in the Saanich Inlet - Saanich Inlet SI074_LV_135m_DNA (SPAdes) (version 2) | ecosystem: Environmental > Aquatic > Marine... | reverse complement strand
TATTTTCACGGCATTCTGTGTATAGTTGAGTTTTCGTAGGAATCTCAACTCACACCCCAAGATACTGCGTTTCATATTATTTTTGATACTAGATTTGTTTACTGTACCTTCTATCTTACTATGTAGTAACGGGTGACAAAACACGGCATTAGTTTTCTTGGTCTTTCGATCCCAAAACATTTCCATTAAATTATTCTGACACAGTTTATCGTGGTTGTTATACGCAGTTAGTGCTTCTTCTGTTCTCAATCCTGATACCAATACGAATAATCCAAATATCTTGAATTTTGGGGGGAGTTTCCTTAGACTGTTAATTACTTCCTCCATGGACATTTGCTTTGCTATATGGTATGTATTCCGTCTAGTATTCCCACTCCAACGAATCTCCTTTTTCTTTAACCAAGAAGTAAACTCTGGATGAAAGTCAGTATCGTGTTTAATATCACAAAACCTACATACATTCCCCATAACTCGCAATAGTTCCTGTTTGTTTCGATTGTTTGTATCAATTACAAACTGTTCTGTAAAGATCAACTGAACTGCTTGACTCGCCTTGTTCCAAATTGATTTGGCATACAGTGGGTGCTTGTTGTTGAACAACCATTTCTTAAAATCTGGATCTTTTGTGACGTCAGCTAGGTAATTACGGTTTTTGGTAATAGAATTACTAAATTTAGTAATTTGATTTCCTGCAAGATTCTGCACGGTTGTATCGTTATTATAATTAGGCACAGATAGTTGGTCAATATTGAGCGGAATTAGTTTAGTCTGGTATGACGTCAGCTTCCCAAGCTGAAGGCCGCGGGTTCAAATCCCGCACTCCGCATTATAATTCTCTAATTGCTTGTTCTATTAATCCTCTATCAGAAGCTTTAGGATAATATTTTAAATAATTTTTAAGATCATCTTTTGCTTCAGAATTTTTATTTTGTTTTTCCCTTAGATAAGCACGATTTTTGTAAATTTTTGCAGAACGTTTTGGATTAATTCCAATTGCCTTATTGTAATAATTTTCTGCCTTATCAAATTGACCAGTTTTAAGATAAAAATTTCCCATACCGTTATAGGTCAAATATGAGTTCTTGTTGATTTGCAAACATTTCTCATAATATTTTATACATTCTGGAGAGTTTTGGGCGTTAAGTACTGCAGCAAATAGATTAAGTGCGGTGGAATTATTTTCATCAAGTTCTAAAGATTGTTTTAATGATTCAAGTGCTTCAGAATTGTTTTTTAAAATATTTTGTTTTTCAGAAACAAGACATAATCTATTTGATTTGTCACCAGAGTCATTTTCTGAATTTACAGATGCAACTATATCAGAAGGAGCTAAAATCAGTAATAATTTTCCTTCTTCAGACCATTCTTTTTCAAAAATATTTTGAGGGATTGCACCTTCTTGTTGTTCTCCTTCTTGATTGCCTTTCTGAATATAATGTAAAATTGTTTTTTCTTGTTCATCATACCCTGTAATTACAGAAGCGTGTTGAGTAATTTCAGGAATTCCTGGAAGAATTACAATTGGTGGAATTCCTAAATCAATAATTTTTTTTAATTCAGATAATGATGAATGAATTATTTTGCATATTAATCCGTATCTTTCGGCAATTTCTATTCCTTCAATTAAAATACTACCATCAAACCCAGAATATTTTTTTGCAGATTCTATGGCTTCTTCCATAGGTAAATCAATATTCCAATATTTGGATACTACGTTAATTGGTAAAGGAAGGCAAATATTTTCATCATCTACAAGTGGTAACAACAATTCATGGTTTTCTTCTTCCATAAAATGAAGTAATTTTGAGAGTTATTAAAATCAATCAAAGAGAGCAGAATTTTTCAATGATATCATTACCATCAGGACTCATTTCCGGATGAAATTGAGTTCCAAAAATTGCTCTATCATCATATTGAATAATTTCATTCTTACAATTATTTGATTTAGCTAATGAAATTAAAACACTAGGAAGTTTAGATATTTCATAACTATGACTTTCAAATACATTAATTGTATTATCGCAAATAGAATTTTCTTTAATAATTTGTATTGATTCAATTCCTTTTTGTAGAGATGGAATTTTTCTAATTGTACCCCCTAAAGTAAGTGCTAAAATCTCTGCACCATAACAAATTCCAAGTAATTTATTATTATTTTTAATACAATATCTAATAGTTTTAGAATTGATTTCATTTACTTTTTTTTCATTCTTCCTACGTCCTGAAAGAATAAAAGAATCATAATTTGAAAGTGAATCTAATCTTAAACTTTGGGGCGATTGTTTTTCAAATAAAATATTTTTTCGAGTTAAAAAATCAGTCAACTGTTTTGTATAGATAGAGCCATTATCAACAACTAGAAGCAATTAGTTACCAACCTCTATTGAGATATAATGTATCTCAGGAAGTTCATCTTTAACTAATACGGTTCCAATATTGAGATTAGTATCCTCTTGCCACATGAAAACTCTATCAGTTCGTGGTTTTACAAAGTCATCAATGAATTCTAGTAAGAATTCTTCAGCATCTGCACGATCACTTTCAGTAAAGAAGAATAGTTCCCCTTCATTAAATGACACTGGGATTTGAATAGCTGTTGGTTCAGAAACAGAAATACCATTTGTTTCAAATACTAATTTTATGATATCAATCCTATCATTTCTAAGTAATTCAACATAATCATCATCAGCTGTAGTTGTAGTTGATGCTACGCCAGAGACTTTCTTCAAGTATGCTTCAAATGCCTCTTCTTGGGTTTCACCTAATCCAACGAAATATTCCCCGTTAAATGCAGCACCTACTGCTGCAATAGTTCCTAATTGAGCAACTACCCCACCAGCTCCTGCAGTATACACAGGAATAAAGTAAACATCATGGTCACCAACACGATATAAAATATTATCACCAACTCTTGGATTTCTCAATAATGTCTTTAGTTGGGCAAATTCTGGATCTCTATCAAGAGCTTCTCTAACGGCTGTAGGGCCTATTAGTTTAGTATCAGAATCTAATGGGACTTCATAAAATTGCATATCACCTAATCTTTCAAGATCGTTTTCAACTACCATGTATCCTGCAAGGTTTCTTCCTTGAGAACCTTTCAACTCCAATGAAAGTAATCCTAAGAATTCTGTTTGTTCAAATCCAGGGGGTTTTGCTTCAACATAGTAAGTGTCAAGACCTCGTGGAATTTCATAGAATTCATTTGCTTGAATAAATGTCTCAACATTAGTCACATGGTAAATATTATACATCTCAGTTTTCCAATTGAATAACTCTACAGGATATCGGATTTGCTCTTCTAACCATGCAGGCATTGGCTGGAATTGTTCATCATACTGACTTGTAAACATGTCAGTAAAGAAATCATCTCCAGTTTTTAATAATTGAATATCACCATTGTAAGAATCTACTAGTGCATATCCTACAAGACGCAAGTATGGATTTCCTACAGACCAAGGAACATCCCCTGTATCAAATCCAATAATTAATGGAATTAACCAATAGGAGTTTTCACCATCAGTTACAGGAAGTGAATCCAATTCTTTTCCAAATAAATCATATAAGAAATACGGATACAATGTTTCCATTCTGTCATGAACATCTTTGTATCTCATAATGTGAACTGATTCACCTGGAAATGATAGCAAAAAGTTTGGCTCAAATATCCAACTTAGTGGTGGTGAAACATCCAATCCACCTAAACCAGAATAAGATACGCCTCCAAGTTCGGCACTGTTTTGATCATCTCTTGAATTAGGATAACCAGACCAAGTTTGTTCAAATAATCCACCTTCACCATAGTAAATTTCTCTTTGTTTGAAAAATTCACCACTGTCAACAATCTGTCCATCAGTGGCCTCTAAAGTAAGGAATCCATTTGGAACATGAGTGTAAACGAGGTGTTCGTTATACCATCTGTTTTCAAGGCTAACAGAAGTTGGCAAAATTGGCTTCATTGAAGCAGTCCAGTATAATGTATTGTTAAAGCGCAAAATATCATTATCTTCAAAGTCTACATATGGAATCAAGCCTATCTCAGGCTTTAATTTAGCAAATGCTGCTTCCCAATCCCAAACTCGAATAACATCAAGAACGTCACTATTCTGATTTACATAATTTTTGATATTATTCGCAGAAACAGATGTAAGTTGAACATCATGAATATTTTCTTGTACATCATTTAGTTCTCCCAGATAACGATTAACTCCTATTTGTTGTGCTGTGTATGGTCCTAAAAATTCAATCTTCTTTGCATCTGCAATACTATTGTTAACTGAAACAACACCAATTACAATAATCGCAATTGCAATAATTGTTAAAAATCTAATGTATACATCTCGCTTAAACATATGAGTTAGTACACGTGCTCTAATACTATCAACTACTGAAAATGCAATTAATGCAAACCCTATGACAAGAGTACCTCCAATTACATATCTTGTATTGTAATCAATTTGGTCTGTAAAAAATAGATTAATTCCGGCCCAAATTATACCAATTCCAATTATTCCTTCAATTGTTGAAACATAATTTAGATATCTTGGTTTTCCTTCATTGGAATCTTGGAGATAAGATGTAATTACATTAATTATTCTATGAATTCCGACATACAAAAATAGACGTAGTCCAATCGCTGCAAGCAAAGGTGGAATCAATATTACTAAAGCTGGAATCATCGGAACAACATTTTCTGCTGCATAATTTGGATCATTGTCAGGAGTTACAAAAGGTAAGGTAAACAATGAAGGTAAATTTTCAATTCCCAAAGTATTTCCATCAATAAAAGACATTGCTGCAAATCCAAACATGATATTTGCAAAGAAAGCTCCGAAAAGCAAGATCTTGGTAATTTGCCAGATTACAAATTGTGCTGATGATAGTTTGTAATCTCTAAAACTCTTTAATGAATTTGAAATTGGTTGTTGTCCTCCACTTCCCAAAAATCCAATTCCAGTACTAATTGCATACCAAAAAATTGAAGATTTACCTACAATGTTGACTCGAATAAGAGCAATGGCAGATAATATTATTGTCGAAACAAGTGTGTAATAGAGAGGTTTGGTAAATTGATCGCCAAATTCTGTAAAATTCATTGATAAAATAACTGCCTGATTTCCAACCATTGTAAAAATAGCTATTCCAATAATTGCAACAATAGCTAATCTGATGTATTTTCCAGCATCAGTAGGTGGAGTCTGCTTATCAGTAGAGGCACTATACAAAACTGAATTTTATTCAGATTTGGTAAATTAATGTCTTACCAGTAAAATTAAGCTATTCTAGCAAGTTTCTTGCAAATCATATAGACTGCAGCAAATGTAGGAAGAGTGGTTTTTTCATTTAGATATGGCCCAAACTTTTTGTTTTTTAATTTGAATTCAATAGGACAATTTGCAATAACTTCCACTGTATCATCACTAAGAAAAGATGCTTCGGTGTAAGGATCAAATTTTGCTAAATCATCACATTGGATTTTTGTAAGTCCGCTTTTACTATTAATCGAACCAGGTAATCGAAAAATTCTATGTATATCCATTGTTACATTTGGATCAATTTTTACTCCAATATTTTCTGAAACATCATCCAAAGTTTTTTGAAAAGAAGAATACCCATTTGAAAGTAATTCCGTAATTATTTTTGAGCGTTTTGATTTTGAGCCAAATACTTGTTTGGAGAATCTACCTCGCCATCCCTTTTCATCGAAATCTGGGAGTGCCGCACGATCTTGTTTAAGTTTCCTCATTCCAAATGTTTCTGGAATGGCACCACGAAGTGAAATATAATCAGTTAATTCTGATCTTTCTCTAGAACCAATTTCTTGAAATTGTGAATTATAAACATAAACATGAAATCCCTCATTACCAGAAAAATATACTTGAATATTTTCTTTAGTTATAGCAAAATCATCAATTAGAACTTGAGATAATTTTTCTACTTCTATTTTTGAAGCATCAATACAATTTTTACATGGTACTGATTTTTTTTCTAACTTTGATGAATTACATTTTGAGCATTGAGTTAAGGTTTTTGAAACTTCGTTGCATTCATTACAAATTGATACTGTATGCCCTTCTCTACATGGTAAATTAAGATCTTTTGCATCAATATCAAAAATTAGATCAGCCTCTTTCCAATCTTTTTCATTCATTTGTAAACTTGGAAATGTGTAGTATGCATTAGAACAATAAACATCAGATGGGATATTTTGCATAAGTATTAGATGTAATTCTTTATCATCTTTGATTGAAATATGCCTAGTCATTCCTGAATTAAATTTCTGATAACCAAATTCCCTTTCAGATGTTCTTTCTGGAACTTTGATTAGATCAAAATGATTAAAATAATATTTTTTAAAAGAATCTTCCAAAAATAATAGATCAGATTCTTTCATTATTTCTTCTTCCTTCCAAATTGTAACGGGTTAATGATGTTATCACATGCGGGTATAGGGAAACATAAGCTTTGAGTTTTTAATTTTTCACATGATGGACAAGAGTATTGGGTTCCACTACCTGAAGTTCCGGCTAAATGATTAAGCTGGTAAAGCGTAACACGTGGATTGTAATCAGGAGCATTTTTGAATAATGGTGCAATTTGTTGCACCGTTTGTCCTTTTGATAAAAGAAAAGTAGCAAGCATGAACCTTCCAGAATGAGGAAGATTTTCACCTTTTTCTAAAATTTCAATTGCGTGTTTTATACACGGTGGATATTCTCCAGTTGTTATAGTGTAAGAAGGAGTAAGGGCCTTACCAATTGAAGTTAATTCATTTACTATATTTTCAAGTCCAGGGATCATGGGTGGAGTAGGTGCATTAGTAATTTTAGAAGTAATGTAAGTTCCTAATTCTTTTCGAATTAATCTAACTGTTTTATCTGGTGTTAGTAACACTTTTCCATTTTCAACATATCTATTGACTAATTTCCATTCTCTTTCATGAAAATCTATTGAATGTTTTAGATAATCAGATACAGGGATTTTAAAAAATTCGTCTTCTTTTGTTACTTCAATATGAAATAAATCATAAATAATTCTAATAGCCAAATCGATTTTTGATTTATCAGAAGCTTTTCCTAAATCTTTTTCAAGATGATTTTCTGCACGTCTAGCTTCTGCTAGAGCAAATCGTTTAACGAGTGTGTGCATTCCACTTAATTTTATTAAAACTATTGCCAATAGAAAAGAGAAAATCTCTTTTTCACGAGCAGTATCAGACGCTTCTCCGTCTACAATTTCAGATTTGTAAACGCCACCTTTCGTAGAAACTTTAAGCCTATGATATGCCTTATCCACGACGGATTTAAGATCAGGATCAGTTCCAAATTGAGATAGTGGAAAACCTTTTTCTTTCAAAAATTTCCCAGCACCCTCTAGGAACGGATATTTTGCGAGTTCATCAGTACCTAACTCTAACATAATAGTGATTTATCAAATTCACTTAAAAATCTGATTTTTCAATTTTGACTCTGGTTTAAATTATGTTTTAGGAATAATAAGGATATGCAAATTGGGTGTCATGTTTCAATATCTGGATCAATTGACAAATCAGTAGATAATGCTGTTGAGAGAGAATGCTCAGCATTTCAAATTTTCACAAGAAATCCAAGAGGCTGGCATGCAAAAGAGCTCACCAAAGAAAATATTGATGATTTCAAATCAAAACTCAAAGCAAGTAAGATTGACAGATTTGCAACATGTGCACATATGCCATATTTACCAAACCTTGCAACTCCAAAAGATGAGGGATTTGAAAAATCTGTTAAAACATTGATTGATGAAACTGAAAGATGTGCACAATTAGGAATTCCATATTTAGTAACTCATCTTGGCAGTCATTTAGGAACTGGTGATGAGGCTGGAATTAAAAAACTAGTTGAAGGATTAACCAAAGCTGCAAAAGCAAAAAATGATGTAATGATATTATTAGAGAATACTGCAGGACAAAAAAATTCTGTTGGTTCTAATTTTGAACAATTAGGGGAAATTTTCAAACAACTAAAACCTATAAAAAAATTTGGTGTATGTATAGATACATGTCATGCATTTGTAGCAGGATATGATTTAAGAACTGAAAAAAACGTAAAGGAAACTTTTGCTGAATTTGACAAACATGTTGGAATTGATAATTTAAAAATTCTTCATCTAAATGATGCAAGAGGAGATCTTGGTTGTAATTTAGATAGACATTATCATTTAGGATTAGGAGGAATAGGTGAGAAAGGAATTACAGCCGTAATAAAATTTGCCAACAAGAAAAAAATCCCCATAATTTTAGAGACGCCTATTGATGATGATCGAGATGACTTTGAAAATGTCAGAGTGGCAAAGGGATTTGCGTAGAAATTTATTTCATGAATGAGTTGATGCTATAATGGACTATGAAGCAGTAATGAAACTAGCACTTGAGCGTGGATTTTACTTTCCGAGTTGTGAAGTATATGCTGATGCACAAGCTGGGTTTTGGGAATATGGTCCATCTGGAGTTAGCTTAAAAAATAAATTTCTAGAACTATGGAGAAGAGAATTAATCAGAAGAGATGGAATGTTGGAAATTGATGGCTCTCAGATTATGTCAAAATCTGTTTTTGAAGCTTCTGGACATTTAGGAAATTTTGCAGATCCAATAATCAAATGTACAAAATGTAATGCAACATTTAGAGCAGACAGAACTATTGCTGAACTTACACAAATAGAAATTCCTGAAAGCGCAGATTTGGAAGAATTTGATAATGCAATTTTACAAAATAATATCAAATGTCCAAAATGTAAAGGAGATTTTGATAAGACAAAAAATTTCAATATGATGTTTAAGGTAGGGATTGGTCCTGAAGAAGAAGAAGCATATCTACGACCTGAAACATGTCAATCAATTTTTGTAGATTTTCCTAGACTATACAAAACAATGAGAGGGAAACTTCCTCTAGGAATTGCCCAAGTAGGAAAAAGTTTTAGAAATGAAATTGCTCCAAGGCAGAGTCTACTTCGATTAAGAGAGTTTTATCAGGCAGAAATTGAAGTATTTTGTAATCCAAACAAACTATCTGAAGTAGAAAAGTTTTCAGAGATTCAAGATGTTATTCTAAGAATACAGACAGATGGAGATCCTGTGTCCATGACATGTAAAGAAGCAGTAGAATCAGGTGTTGTTCCTAACAAGCTTGTAGCATACTATTTGGGAATTTTAACTGAATTTTATGAAAAAACAGGAATTGACATTACAAAAAGTAGATTCAGAAAACTAGGAGATAAAGAAAAAGCATTCTATGCTGAAGTTGCATTTGATTTTGAAGTAGAAACTACTATCGGGTGGTTAGAACTAGTTGCATGTAATTACAGATCTGACTATGACTTGACCAGTCATGCAACAAAGAGTAAGCAAAAATTTGAGATAATGGATGGTGATGACAAAGTTTTGCCCCACGTATTTGAGATATCAATGGGAATAGACAGAAGTCTGTATACAATACTAGAGCACAGTTTGAAAGATGATAAAGAACATGAAAGGATGGTTTTAGCCTTAAAACCATACTTGTCTCCTGTTCATATTGGAATTTTATCCCTAGTCAAAAAAGATGGATTGAAAGAAAAAACAGACGAAATTTATCTTCAACTAAAAAGAAAATGTGATGCATTTTTAGATCATTCAGGAGCTATAGGTAGAAGATATAGAAGATTAGACGAAATTGGATCACCCTTTGCAATTACTGTAGATCATCAAACATTAGAAGATGAAACAGTGACAATTCGTATGAGAGATTCCATGGAACAAAAAAGAATTAGTATTTCAGAACTTGATTCAGAAGTTATTCAATCAATAGCATATCCATAAATTACAAATTTCTAAAATTATTGAGAAAATGCTGTAATAGTTTCAGAATGATATCTGTACTTTATCTTTACAATAGTATCTTCTGCTGCATGTGCTTGTTGTACAAATCCACCTTCAGATTCTAATGATACACTCCATTGTCCTACAATTGGATCAATTGATGTAATTGAGAATCGCTCAAGTGCATTGTCGGCTCCTGAATATCTAACTCTAAGTATTTGATCACCATATGAGACACTTTCCAAGCCACCACGTTTTCCTCTGGTACTTTCATTTACTAGACATTCATCTGCACTACCAATGATACATTGTCCTTGAGGATCAGTTACTGTAAATCTAACTGTATCATCAGCATTTGATGCATAAACTAGTGCAGGATCTGCAAGTACTATGTCGTCTCTTTGTAATACTTGTAATGTAGGCATTTCAGTTCCAGATACTGTTACAGTCTTTGGATGTGTTGCAAATATTGATGATGCAGTGCTGACTTTACTATCATACAATTCAACTACACCTTGAATATCATATTCTACATATCCATCAGATTTTGGCGTGTTCCAATTAAAGATAATTTGAGTCTGGCCGGTTCCAAACATTTGTGATCTCTTTGAAACTACTTCACCATCTACTACAAGGGAGACAATACCGTATGATGGTTTATCCTCATTGAATAGATAGAACTCTGGTTTTACAATAGAGCCTGATGGTTTGATAGTTGGCATATCAACTTCAACTGCAATATCAGATACATCAGTTGGCTTTGCACCAATGTTGTAGTGTATTGATTCTGTCTGTGCCCCATCTTCATCAGTAATGTGCAACCAGTAAGTCATTCCAGGTTCAACCATCCAAAATGATGGAATTGTTGCAGTAACAACATAGGTAGAGTTTGAAATGTATAATGGTGTGATATCCATGTTAATTCCAACGTTATCAGAATCAGATTGTCCCATGGTAATTGATCTTAACACTATACGTTCTAGGGATGTCTCACTATCAATTATTGAAGAGACTGTCAAATCTTGACCACTTACAAACAAGAATTCTGATTTTGCAGCATCAATTGCAGTAGCATTACCAATCTGAATCTTGGTATCAAATATTTTTGCTGCAGCTTCAACTTCTGGTAACAAATCTTCAGGTAATGGAACAATTACAGTAACTCCTTCACAAGATAGTAATCTGACTGAAGCTCGTACGACATTGGTATTGTCTCCTATCTCTTCTGTAACGGTTACCATCATAAATGACTCTTCAGATGTTATTGGAACTTCATAGAGATATCTATCAACAGTAGAGAACTTGTTAAGATCCTCATATGGTTGGATTTCTGCTAATGTTCCATATACAACTCCAGATTTTGCAGTAGATACCTTGACTGTTGGTGGCAAATCTGCATCACTTGAAACAAGAATTCTTGCCACATTATCACTACATTTGTCATAGGAAATTTCGTTGATTGCAAGTGGTGAACCTTTAATTCCTACAAATGATGTTGTGCCACCGGCACCACCTCTACCAGTACTACTACCAGCAGAACTTCCAGTACTACTACCAGCAGAACTTCCAGTACTACCACTATCACCACTACTTGGGCTGCTACTACCTGGACTAGAACTTCTTTTTGATGATACTGCCTTTTTAGAGAAGTGTTTTGATAATATGTCCGCTTCACAGTAATCATCATCTTCTGAATATGGAACGTTTGAAACAATTGTATCTACAGATGATCCCCACGTGTTTCCATCATCACTTAAAGTATGAATTTCAATATCTGCACATCCGTTAGCTAATTTAATAGCATTAGAAGCAGTTGGTTTTGGAATTAATACGGTTGTTCTTCCTTCATATTTCAAGTTTTCAGGATCATGCCAATCAAATCCAACATTGTCTGTTGTTGAATTTCTATATGTTACATCAAAGAATAATTCAACTACATTATCTATTCCACTAGAAGCCAATGTTGGTGCAGAGATAAGTTGGTCAGCAGATTCAATACAAGTATAATCATTAGTGAATGTACCACTAGATGTAGCATTTGGTGAAGATGTTACGTTAAACTGTAAAACACCTCCAAACGATTTAATCAATGTTGAATTGACAGTCATTATCATATTTTGTCCAGGAATTACTTTTTCAAATGGTGTGGAACAAACCAATTGACGAGTAGTACTTGAACCTTCAGTGGTAACTATTGGTGCAATAATTGCTGTTAAGTTTGCACTAGATGGTAAAGCATGTGTTGGCATATCTATCAAATCAAAGAATTCATTTCCAGTGATGCCTGATGAAGTAGTGGTTTCAACCAATATGTTTACCTGTTTTGCAATTGCTGTATCTAGATCTGAAGTATTATTGCTGCCTATAGTAATCATTTCTGGCAAGTCATCAGACGAATCAACTGTAACAGATGTTTGATTAACGATAGATGTTGAAAGATCTTTCAGTGTATCTAAGCTAGTACTGTTTAGAATTGGTGAAGTAGTTGCAGGAAGTGGAGCACTATTCTCTATAGCAATTGAATCAGAAAATACAGTAAATAATATTGATGGATTTGCAGTTGCACTAATTGATAATGAAGTCTTGTTTGTTGTAACTACAAATGATGTAGGTGGACTAAGTATTTCAATCAGATAATCTCCAAATAGTGCAGAACTGATTTCGATAACTCCATTGTTACTTGAGTCATTATCTCCTGTACTTCCATCAGTTACAGTAAATGAATTAGTTCCATTAGTTGGACTAGGGGTAACTCTAAAAGTAGAACCTAATTCAAAAGATGTTGAACTTGATTTTACTTCAAGTGTCATTGTGCCTCTCTTAGTAACTACATCCAACTCATCCTAAAACAGATCATTTGGTAAACATTTGATGATAATCTAGATCTAACAATGACATCTTCAAATCTTTTTCATGATTCATAAAGAAATAACAGACAAGCAATGGAAATTAATTAAAAAG
>Ga0209665_1001567_pt1 | contig 12866 bp, 13 predicted proteins | sample SaaInlV_200m_DNA_2_FD_184675 | JGI IMG/M metagenome (GOLD analysis project Ga0209665, IMG submission 184675) | Marine microbial communities from expanding oxygen minimum zones in the Saanich Inlet - Saanich Inlet SI074_LV_135m_DNA (SPAdes) (version 2) | ecosystem: Environmental > Aquatic >... | reverse complement strand
TGCCCTTTGTCACTAAGCGCAAAGTGTCGGCGCGTTTTGAGGTCAAGTGGTATAGACTGCAATAACGGACTACGCCAAAGCTGTGGGCATTGTCCTAGCGCCAATTGGAGTTTGACTTCTTGCCATTTCGGAAGATAGCTATTGATAATGAATGCATCACTTTTTTTGCTAAATAGAGGAAGAAAGTGCTTTACAATTGCAAGAATTGAATTTTTGATAAATGGGCGCGCAGGCGTTTCATTACTATCTTCATTAAAGTCCTGTATATCCTGGAAACCTGTAGAGTTTGAATCAAACTCTACATCACCTAAAAGCCTAAGGATGCGCGCATAAAAAGCTTGGTTCCAACTATCGTCATTAATAGCTAAATTAAAGCTCATTGAGTTAGATGTGACAAGATTATTGGAGTCAAATATTGTTGTACTAGATATTTTATTTTCTCTTAAAGCCTTCTCGATAGTGAAATATCGATTGAAGCACACCGCAGCATAGCGTTGTAGCCAATGACCGATTAATATATTCCAGTAGCGAATACTATGATTTGTATTATGAAATATATTAAGCGCAGTTGATAACTCGATCAATAGTTGTCTAGATATACCTTGAACGTAAGTGAGGTCTTGTTTGTACTGTCCAGGTTGAATTCCAAACGGCGCTGCAACAATACCATCCATCTCTTCCCAAACTGCCCTGCGATCATAAAGACGACACCACTCTCCAAGAAAAAGCACTGGCCTATCAAATTTCCATGTGAGCTCATCGGCTGTTGTAATTAAGTGTCTTGTTACGTTTGGCATACTCTTCAACTTGCTAACTGACTATTAGGTGAAAATTTAGACGGATGGGGGGGGTCACTGTATTGGAGTAAGGTGTATTCAAGGATCGCAGGGTGAGCTAATGTCATTTCTCGGACTCCCAATGTAAAGGTGTGCCATACCGAATACCTTGTGATACCTTGTTTACGCGCATGCTCAAACAAGGGGGTATGCCATTCCCACGGCATGTGGTCTTCTTCATAGAGTTCGTAGAGCGTGCGGCCGTCCCAATAACTAACTTACTCACTTTATATCCACAGATTGCATTTTATTCAATTGACTTCTTAATTTTTTCTTTAAAAACAGATATTTCATCAATCATCACTTGCTCATTAAAATATTTAACACCTTTAAAAACCTGTATAGAATTAAAACCAACAAAAGTTTTATATTGTGATATTTTTAGCTGCTTTTCATCAATATAACTTTTAAATCCATCAACTAAACTATGACCAGCTGGAAAACCTCCAATCAACAACTTATAATTTGAACAAAACTGAATTGCCTGCCAAAGAAGAAGTCTATAAATGGGCACACTTTCCTCATACTCTGGAAGATTAGCCATACTTACCATATCTGCGAAGGGATATTGTAAAAACAAAAGCAAATATCCAACAACTTTATTCTGATATGTTAATTCGATCAAAACAGATTTTTTCGTTCTAATTAGCTCAAGCATACTATCAAAGCTATCATCACTTCTAGTTTGATAACCTGCACAAATTTTATGGTATTTTTTATAATTCAGAAAAACAGATTTGGTAATATTTTTATTATTATAAACAACAATTTTATGATTATTCTCTCTTTCAAACTTACGAATTATCTTTCTTGTCGAAGCATTGAATTGAAGAAAAAGGTCGTCAGGAGTTTTATCTAAATAGAAAATATGGCTATTTGAACTGACATCAAGATACCCATAATTACGCAAATAATTATGCCTCCATAAACCATATTGGGAAAAACAAATATCAATTGATAGTTCAATTTTTGCTACATTATTTGATCGTGCAACATCTTCAATATATTCGAAAGATTTCACTAAATGTTTATTTTTAGTTGAAATTGGCGCTAAACCATCTATGTAATTAAATTCAGGTTTTGAATATATTGGCAAAAAACAAATAGCCAGACATTCTTTACTTTTGTCAGTCAATACAAAGCTTTCATCTGAAACTATATGTTCTTTATTTGTTATCAAATAATATTCAATTTTTTGAATTTCACAATTAGATGCAACTTCATTATTTTTTATAAAAGTGTTCCATAACTCTTTAAACAATAAGCTATTGTCTTTTTTTCTAATAATTTCCATATTTTTATTTTCTTACAGAATAAGATATAACTTTAAAAATAAATTTTTACTTGTACACTTCTTTTAACGTACTTATTAATCGATCCATAACATTTTCATTAACTCCAGAGTGAATTGGAATAATAACTCTTGACTGATAATTAGGGTCAAAAAGACATCGATTAACATCAAATTTTCTAACTAATGCTTTAATACCAACATTTTTTAATTTTTCAACAGTGCTACTTATCTTTTCACTCTCTATATTTAAAGGAACTACGTATGGTACTATTCCATCTTCTTCAAGATCTGAACACAGTCCCAGTCCTTGAGTCTCATTCAAAACAATTGAATAATTTTCTCTTCGTTTTTCAATCTCCGTGTTCTTGCTATTAATCCACATTTTTATACCTATTTTAGTAGGCGCAGGTTGTCTATAATAACCAGCATAACTCATTTCAGTCATAGAAAATGATGCTTTATTTGAGTTAGACGTCAAAGAGTCCAGTAACTTACTTGCATTGTGGAACATTCTTAATTTAAGAGGTGCGCTTTTAATTGATCGATCAACAAAATTCATAAAATCAGTATCATTACTTGATACTCCACCTATGGTAAAGCAAAAATGAAATTTTGAATAGCTATAGATAGAAAAATCACCGAAACTTCCTAATTGTTTTCCTTTGTAATAACTCTCAATAGTATGGGCGCAATCTTCAATCACTTTAAGATTGCGATCATTTGCAATATTCATAAATCTATCCATATTCTGTGGAAATCCATACTGATGATAGCACCAGGCAACTTTCGCATTATTGGAGTCAAAAACAGGATAGGAAAATGGAAGCATTGATGAATAAACCCATGTTCCCATCCAAGGTGGAACTAGAATTTCGCTCATCTTATTTTCAAGAGTCCCCTCTTTAGCCAAATAAGATAAAACCAAACCAATCCCAGCTTTTCCAGAGCCAACAAAGCGAAAACCTTCATCAATACTTTTAGGAATAGTTTTTTTACCCGCATCGAAAATTTCTGAAAGATTTACATTTAATTCTATATCTATCAAAATATAATTCTCAGTTACTTATGAGCAATGATAAGAATATCATCACGAGTTCTGCCAAATGGAAGGTTTTCAGATTCTGGAAGAAGATAAGATTCAAAACCTTTATCACGTGCGAACTTTAAGATACTCAGATAACAATCATCATCTATTTTGATTAAATCTTGATCAACAGACCAATCAACAAAGACTGGCTTGTTTGCCACTTTTTTTTGCCATTTTTTAATTTCATTCTTGCCATAATTTGTATTTTCAAACCGAGTTTTCTTATCCAAGTTTGGTATGTCGGCAATCAGCATTCGCCCTCCAGGTTTTAAGAGTTTCAAAGCCTTTAACAAAAATTGAAATAATTCATCTTGAGAAGATAGGTAATGAACCACACTGTATATTACAATTTTAGAATAAAGCTTTAACTGTTGAGATTCAATTTCAAGAAAGTTTCCAGATATGGTGGTAATATTCCCTTTATCTTTATACTTTTTTTCTATCCGCTGAATGACGGCCTCATTATCAATTCCACAAACCATTTCAACAACTTTCGATAATGGTATAAGTAAAGTTCCGGGACCACAACCTATATCTAATAAGTTGTCTTCAGGTTGAAGATTAAGTTTACTAATTACATCTGGAATAATTTTTTTTTCGGCCTCCAACTGAAAATCATACCGCCCAGAAATTTCAGTATCACTTAGTTCAGATTTCTCTGCTTGTTTTTTATAGTTATTAAAGGAAACCAAACTCATCTTTTACCTCACTTTTATTTTTTAATGATGGAAATAATTTGCATAAATCTTTATATCTTATATCAATATGAAGTGGCAAGGGTGCTACCAACTTCCATTTAATATTTGGTGCAGATCTACTAATATTGAAATGTCTTAAACCAGAACTAATAAAATCACTAGAAAGGTATATTTGTTCAATTTCATGATTAACTATTAGTGGTAAATTTGATGGGATTCGACCAGAATTTATTGCATAATCAGCTAAATCATTTGAAACTTCACTTAATAATTCCAAACGATCATTAGTCGTTTTGTTTAGATCCTTTAATATACTGTATACGTGCGATAGAGCAAAATTTGGAAGCCCACCCTGAAGTGATTCTGCCCCATGCCAATAAAGATAAGCTTTTCGCATCTTTTGGGGAAGGGCACGCAGAAAGCTCTGAGTTAATGATGAGCCACGCTTATTTCGAATATTAATTAATGCCAGATAATCATCATAATTACGACAGAAAACAACACCACCAAAAATACATCCATAAACTTTAGGTAACGACTGAAGGACAAAACGACCATTTCCTGAAAAAACATCTGCTTTTGGTAAAAACATTGTATCAACAGAGTCTTCTATTATTGTAGTTGCTCTAGGATCACATTGATGAGAACAAGAAAAACCCCATTGATGATATATTAATGCAGCTTTTACATCATTTGAAGGCTCTGTAATAGGAGTTGCCACTCTTCCAATAGAATCAAAAAGACAATGACTTGAATATGGGGGGCACCAGACTAAATCAGGACGAGTAAGATTAAGATGCTGCAATATAGCTGTCAGACTTGCACGTGATGAAGAAAATAAAACAGGAAAAGTATTTGGCCAATTTTTTTGAATAATCATCTCAACATCATTAGCAGATGTCTTCTGAAGAAAATTACCCAAGGAGAGGGTTTTTGATTTAGGCCATAGAAAATGCTTTTTATTTTTATCTGAATACATTAGTAATATCTTATTGTTAGTTTTTTTAATCTTACAGTGGCTCAATTTAAAGCAGTTGCTCAACTGGGAGTCAAAATAATGCCTGGATATCAGTCATGCGATAATTAAACCCTAAGTCAATTTGTTGATAATACCAAGCACTATCTTCTATTTGGCCTTGCATCTCTTCTGGATGACGGGTAATACCATGGCTTCTAAGCCTATACATTTGCTCGGCCAACTTAGAGTCATTTGTCAACGCCACACCCCCTCTCCTGTCGTAATTATTTTTACAGGATGAAAACTGAATACTGTAATGTCGCTATAGCGGCAGCTACCAGCAGCTTCATTTTTGTATTTACCACCAATTGCATGTGAAGCATCTTCTATAATTTTAAAGCCATATTGTTGATACGCACCCATTTTTCTAGACACCTGCTTGGTTCCTAAAATAGTTATTCTCAAACTCCATGGGTGACAAGTCACCGTTATTTCCATGGCGTCGTGTTGGATTGTAAAACAGTTCAATATAATTGAACACATCGGATTTCGCAGCTTCCCTAGTTGGGTATGTGCGGCGTCTAATCCGTTCTTTTTTCAGTAAGCTAAAAAAGCTTTCTGCACATGCATTATCGTGACAGTTACCGCGTCGACTCATGCTGGCCTTTAAGCCATTTGCTTTGAGCATGCTGCGCCACTCGTAGCTAGTATACTGGCACCCTTGATCAGAATGAACGACCACGCCAGCGTGATCTCTGCGTCTCCAGCAAGCCATTGTTAACGCACCGAGTGCTAAATCCGTATTAATTCGATCACTCATTGACCAGCCAATTACTGAGCGAGAATACAAATCCAGCACAACCGCCAAGAACAACCAGCCTTCATGTGTGCGGATGTAGGTGATATCTGTTACCCAAGCGAGATTAGGCTTGGAAACTGAGAATTCTCGGTTAAGATGATTCTCAGCAACCATCGAAAGCTCACCGGCTTTGTAGCTGGCGCGCCTCTTGTAGCCTCTTTGGGCGCTAATACCAGCGCCCTTCATGAGTCTAAGTATGCGGTTTCGACCACAGGTTTCGCCCAATACCTTCACATCCTTGGTGATTTTACGGTAACCATAAACACCACCACTTTCTAGCCAAAACTGTTTAACGTAGCCAAGCAGATGTGCGTCGTCCTTCTTACGCTGACATTGGGGATCTTGCAACCAGGCGTAGTAGCCGCTGCGGTGTACCTTGAGTACTTTACACATCAAAGTCACTGGAAAACGGCCATTACGAGACTTTATAAACGTGTATTTTTCTTCGACTCGTTTGCAAAGAACACGGCGGCCTCCTTTAATATGTCACGCTCCTGAGTGACACGCTTTAATTCGGCTTTAAGGCGTTTTAACTCGCCTTCTTGAGCTTGGTTGGCTTCATACTCTGGCGCATTATCGCCGTACCTTGTTCGCCAGTTATAAAGACTTTTAGTGGTAATTCCGAGCCTTCTTGCGACGTCTGGAATTGAATGCCCTTCTTGGGTGATTTGCTTAACCGCAGCAATTTTAAACTCTTGGGTGTATCGTTCGCCTGCCATTGTTGGCCTCCTATTGCGTTACATTGTAACCAATTGGAGTGTCTATTAAACTGGGTGCGTATCATGTTGACTTAGCGCATGGATAGCAGCCATGTCGCACGATTGCCCAGACAAATGAACAGGTACAACTACTTTAGGTAACTTGCCCGATAACATCAATATAACTTCCACTTCGCTTAATACACCCATCTTCCAACTCTACTATTTGCGTACAGTTTTTAAGTGTAGTTAAGCGATGTGCAACGATAACAACTGTAAATTCATCTCCTAGATTTTCGATGACTTGCATCACAGCACGTTCGGTATCATTATCCAGTGCACTGGTGGCTTCGTCAAAGACGATCACATCAGCTTGTTTATAGAGCGCACGAGCAATACCTATACGCTGGCGTTGACCACCAGACAGCTTAACACCTCGCTCACCAACTTCAGTATCATATTGCTTAACCCACGATTCAATGGTTTGTGCAATCTGAGCTTTTTGTGCGGCTTTACGCACCCGTGCATGGTCTATTTCTTCTAGTGGTATGCCAAAAGCAATGTTCTCCTCAATACTAATATCTGCTAAAAAAATAGCTTGTGGTACATGAGCAATACGCACCTGCCATTCACGGTTGTTTTGCTCAGTAATATTCATACCATCAATCGCTAAACTCCCACTAGTGGGCTGAATAAGTCCCATAATAATATCTAATAGGGTACTTTTACCACTCCCAGTAGCTCCAATAAAGCCAATACGACTGCCTTTTGGTATGCTGAGATTAAAACCAGGTTGTAACACCCAAGGTTGGCTGTTAGTATATTTAAATGCCAAGTTATTTAAGGTGATACTAGAGTTAAAAGGCATAGGTGGAGGTGGCGGTTCGTTAGCATGAGCAGGTAATGGCTGATCAAGCAGATTCAATGCTTCATCCAAAAAGTCTTGTCCACCTCGCATGGCTGTCCAACTAGAATAAGCTTGTTGTAGAACGGGTAAAAGGCGCTGTGCGCCCAGTGCCAATGCACCTAGCACAGGGATTGCAGATGTAATACCCGATGGAGTGCCAGCCAATGAATAAGCAAGAGCAGCAATTAGTACCATTCCTAAAGCCTCTATAACATAACGCGGACAACCTCCTATGATAGCGATATTAGCTGTTGCACGTCGCAATGGCAAATCTGCATTACGGTAGATCTTACAATAGGAAGCTTGCGTGCCATCAATTAGCACATCTCGTATGCCACCTAAGCCCTCTTGTAATGCTTTAATCAGTTGATTTGTCTCATCATTGACACGCTGACTATCTCGCACTAAGGCTTTATTCGTCATTAAAATAACCATCAAATAAATTATGCTAAACCCTGCGAAAGCACTAATAGCAACTACCGGTTCTATACTTAACAGCGCTAATAAAATAAATACCAGCATCAAAGTAGAGCTAAGTATGGTGAGCACTGGCAGAAGAGTGTTATAAACCACACCGTTTGATTTAGCTGTGACTCCTGCAATAACCTCACTACTATTACGTGCTACATGAACGGGATAAGGCTGATAGAGGGTTCGGCGGTAGATGCTGATACTAAAGTCAGCGCCAATTGCATGACCAAGTCGTGTTTGTGCCCACAATAAAATGAGGCGCATCAAACCAGAGAATAAAGCTCCAGCACCAAAAATAATAGTTAGTGGTAATAATAATTGCTTAGGATTGCTCAAGTTCAGCGCATGGATAAGAGGCTGTGCCATGGGATGGGCGAATATATGATCTGGTGAAGTTAATGCACCTAAAAATGGCAATACTGCACCGATACTAATCACCTCAGCAAAAGATGTCAATATCATTACTAATAATAACAACCCAAATTGAATACGGCGCCGATTTGAGATATGCTGCCAAAGACGATGAAGAAGTTGGGGTAGAGTTGGTTTAGACATATTGATTTCTAGTTCTACTAAAGATAAGATAACTAAATAATTCTTATAGCTTTAAGGCATGAACCAAGGTTCAGTTAATAAGTTGATAAGTTGATAAAGATGGCTTTTTGCCTTCTTTGATTGGTAAGTTTCTCACAATAATTTGTTCAAGGAACCATGCGGACCCAGCAATTCTTTCTATAGCTTGTCATCAACTATTTCTTTAGCGTCAGTCTTAAGCTTATTAATCTCTTCTCTTAGCATTTCAAACTCAACCATCTTTATTTTTAGAAATGAAGTGGTAAGCTTTGCCTTCTGCTCTATTCCTTGAGGGGTAAGGAGATACATATAGACTAATTTATTTGAACTGTGACTGAAGTTTGTTAGCTTTATCAACCCTTTCTCAGTCAGTTTTTTCATGCAGTAGTTTATCTTACCCAGACTCACTCCCATCACTCTAGAGAGATCTCTTTGAGTGTACTCAGGGTTTGACTCTAGCTTATGTAGCAGATCAAGGCGTATGTCTTTATTATTCATTAGCCACAAGAAATTAAAAAGCAGGAAGGCTACCGCACTATATCACACAAGAAAAATTGTACAATAAAGGTCTTTATTAATGCTAATTATATCATCATTAAGGTTAGTGTTCAATGAATGAACAAATTTTTAATAGTCAGCGTCGTGGGTACTAATTTCCTCTAAAGAACAATTGAACAAAAAAGTGGATAAACGTTTTCAACCTTAACCCTATTAGTCCATATGTATTCTAACGAGTCATGGTCATTTTCCTTTTTTTATGTTTCTTAATTATGCTCTATAATTAAACATTATCAGATGAATAGTACTCTCGCCTATGATATAAAAAAATTCTCTTTAATATTGGTTTATGTTCTAATATTAATAATTATTCTTGCAATGTAGAGACTTTAATTTTAATCAAAATATGAATATTATTTGCATGAAATAGGGAGGCAAGTTCCCAGTAGAATATGTAAACCGTCTATACGCAATAGTGTCTCAAAATATGGACTCCAAGTTCAAATTTGTATGCTTCACTGAAAATAGTAAAGGTATTCGGCCCGAAGTAGAGATACAAGACTCTTCCCAGGGCTAGAACTTCCAACTGGATCGCCTGAGCGCGGTTAGAGGAAGCTCACTGTATTTAAAAAAGACTTTGGTGGGCTATCTGGGCCGACACTTTTTCTTGACTTGGACTTAATAATTGTGAGCAACCTAGATGTATTCTTTAGTCAGCCGGGTGATTTTTTGATTGCACACGACAAAAAAACCCAAAGAAGAGAGAGGGGGGCTCCTCAGTATTTAGATTCGAGATTGGAAAATACTCGCAAATACTTGAGCACTTTGAGAAGAACTCTGAACAAGTAAAAAATGAGGTGCGCCACGAGCAGGCCTATTTATCACGCGAAATTAATAAACTAGGTAAACTAGAATATTGGCCAGATGACTGGGTCCCTAGCTTTAAGTATCAATGCCGCCCTTCCTGGTTTAAATCTTGGCTCGAAGCTCCTTCAATACCCAAGGGGGCTCGGGTTATTTTATTTCATGGATTGCCTAACCCAACCGAGGCAATAATAGGTCGGAGTGGAAAATGGTATCGACACATTCAGCCATCTCCATGGATTAAAGACTATTGTGTATATCTTTAAATTGTCTATTCTTTTCTAATGTTTTATTTATAAAGTTCATAGTTGCCAACTTCTTGGATTAGCCCAAGGTTTTGATGTGAGTGAGATTTCATAGATAGTATAAGTTAATAATTTCTCTAATTGAATTTCTACAAAGGTAGATGTATTGCTCGGGGATATTATGTTTTTTGATAAAATATTTGGAGTGAATTATGCATTTCAAGACTAAATCCAAGATGTATTGCCAATGATACTTATTTTTCCCAACCCTGCCCGAAAAAATACTGTGAATTTTTCTTTTTAATTTCATGATTGCCGTCAATAATATCAATCACCTCCTTAAGACTTCCAAATATTTTTTTATTTTTCAATTCATTAAGCACATACTTTACAACTTCAAAATCTTCAGGATAATCAACTGTTATTCTATATTTTGACCAGTCTTTTACCTTTGTGTACTGACTACTCGTATAACTCTCATCCTGCCAAAATTGAAACGTTACATGCTCCCTATAATGTGCATCTTTTGCTTCTCTGTGGGCGCACTCCAAGGCACTCATACTAAATACCTCTATATCCGAACCATCTGGAAATTTACTTGTTTCAGGTGGGACAGTATTGGCACAATAATCAACATTATTATCTTTAAATTTTTGCACTACTTTATCAATGATTTCAGGATCTATAAGCGGGCAATCTGCAGTTATACGAACTATTGCATCTGGACTGTACTGTTTAGCACATTCATAATACCTACTCATTACATCATCTTCACTACCACGATAACAATCAACCCCGTAGCTCTTACAAAAACTTTCAATCGCACCATCCTTTTCTAAGGTGCTTGTTGCAACAATAACTCTATCAAGTTTTTTTGATTTTGATATTCTGTCCAACTGATAAGCTAACAAAGGCCTACCATTCACTTCCATCAAAACCTTTCCAGGCAGCCTTGTACTGCCCATTCTGGCCTGTATTATTGCTATAACCACTAGTTAAGCCTCTTAAACATATCTGTTCTTACTTCGGTTTCAAGTAAATCTAAAATCTTATTGTTAATAATTGCATCCGACATAATTTCAAAAACTTTGTCTACATTTTCTAAATACCTATCCGCGATTTCAATAGTATGCGCATAAGTAACATAAATACTTGTTGATGCTAAATATCCTCTCTTTAACATTTCCTGAATAAAGAGTGTTGCAATTGGGTTGTTAGCTTCTCCATAGTTTAATTTGAATGTAATGAGTGGCTTATAATCAGTAATAAAAATATCTAAGTTATGTTTTTTGGCCAATTCACCCCATCCGTTACCAATGTGTGTACCAACTTCAATAAGGTGCTTATAAACCCTACAGTCTGTTAATTTATTTAATGTCGCTAATCCAGCTACAAAACCCACTCTTTCTGTCCACATTGTTGAACTGATAAAAGTATCCTGCGCTGAATCCATAACCTTTTTTTTTCCCACAACTGCAGATATTGCAAATCCATTACCCAGTGCCTTACCATATACAGCAATATCTGGATCGAAATCAAATAACCTGTAAACACCACTTTCTGACATTCTTAATCCTGAAGTTATTTCGTCAACAATAACGACTATACCTCTCTTCTTTGACTCTATATCTATGGCCTTTAAAAAATCAGCACTTGGCAAATCATATCTAGCGCCCTCCAAGACAACTACGCCAATATCATCATGTTGTCCAAGTAGCTTCTTAAAATCATCAATATCATTATATTTGAAAGGAAAGGCTGTGCCACTTAGCCCAGAGGGGACCCCCGATGGCTCCAAACCTGGTAAAAGGTGCTCATCCAAATTTGATTCCGAGCTTAAATTGGTTGCTAAATACCAATCTGTCCAGCCATGATAGCCACTAAACGCTACTTTATCGCGCTTAGTGTGTGTTCTGGCTATTCGCACAGCAAGACTCATCGCCTCTCCGCCGCCACGTGCAAATTTCACACCGCCCATTGATGGATTTAACTCTAATAGTTTTTGCGCAAGTTTAACCTCTTCAGGAGCGTTTAACGTTGTATTGACTCCTTTATTAATAGCCTTAATAACACTTTGATTTACATCATCATCTGCATAGCCAAGAATTGCTGTTCCTATACCATTTTGTGCCATATCAATATAAACATTATCGTCTAAATCCCAAATTTGACAACCTTTGGCTTTACTAAAATAAGTTGGCCAAATATCTTTTGCATATCTATCGGGTCTTTTTGATAACAAGCCATTACCGCCTGGAATTATTTTTTTAGCCTCATTCCATAGAAATCGCCCTTGGTTTACTTTATTTTTCATAATATTTTTTTAATTAAATTTACTTCTAAAATTTACAAATACTGGGCTACTTTCGTCATCTCTAATATCAACTAATTGTATCAATCCCTCTTTACAAACCACTACAGGAAGTCCATCTTTAATAAATATAACTTTACCTATATGTCGACTTCTCGATTCAACCGCTACATCTTTGATAACTTTAACATCTACAAAACTTATAGTCTTTCTATTTAAGTAAGCCTTGGCTCCATCATATGGATAACCAACCGCATCTATAAATCTTTTTATTTTTTCCGAATTCCAGCTCCAATCAATATAATAATCTTCATTATTAAGCCATAGACTATATGTGGCATTAGCCTCATTTTGCTTAGTTGCATATAACTGTACACCCTTATTTATATCTTGAAATATTTTAGAAACAAGATTGAAATATACAGGATTTATTTGTTCAATCACCGCATCAATCTTTACGGGGTAATCTAATTTAAAATCCTCTTGAGCAACTATATCTCCTTTATCATACTCTGAATTGGCAAATAAAGCAGTCACCCCCCCCCGCAACTCTTTATTAATCAAGGA
>Ga0209665_1001566_pt1 | contig 12871 bp, 7 predicted proteins | sample SaaInlV_200m_DNA_2_FD_184675 | JGI IMG/M metagenome (GOLD analysis project Ga0209665, IMG submission 184675) | Marine microbial communities from expanding oxygen minimum zones in the Saanich Inlet - Saanich Inlet SI074_LV_135m_DNA (SPAdes) (version 2) | ecosystem: Environmental > Aquatic > Marine... | reverse complement strand
GTTGCTCAATTCTATGAAATGCTATCCACTCACCTTGAGGAGTTACAACATAGAAGGTGATAGGAGCTGATCCAAGCCAGCCATAGGCAATCCTGAAAACATTTATTTTTGTTTGATCGATAGTAAAACCACTCGGACCAGAGCCGTTTAATGGGTCGAGGTTAAATGATGCTTGGTTAATAAAAACATCAGTTCCACCATCACGCCTAAATAGTACGCCAAAGTTAGTTTCGTTATATCCAATTGCCCAACCATCATTATCGTCATACAAACCAATATATTGGTATGAATCTGCTACACCGGTAGTCCATGCTGCTGTGAAGAAAACAGCAGATTCGTGACCCGGAGTATAGTGTAAAACATCTTTACTTGTTACTTGTGCAAATCCTGCAGCATTTAACCCTGTATTAAGTTTTAATAGACCTTGTGTTTGTTCAACTGTACCTGTATTTAACGTTGAAACTGTTACCAAGTCTGTAGGAACGTTATATTGGAATAAAAGGGCGATTTGGTTGACACGGTTTGTAACGATCTGATCGCCAAACGTACTTACAAATCCACTACCAGCAGCATTGGAAAATGCAAGCTGACCGCTACCGTTAGTTGAAATTACTTGTCCCGATGCTCCATCAGCAGTTGGCCAATTCAGCCCATCTAAAACAACCTCGCCACTGCCATCAGGTGTAATGTTAATGTCACCATTAGGATCGGTTGAAGTGATTGAATTTCCATCGATTCTAACATTATCTACATCGAGTTGTGTTATGCCGCTCGCTGCATCACTATCACTGATAAGAACTGAAGAATCTTCTAGAGAGCTTCCACTCGTACCGTTATACCGGGCGATAGCATTATCAGTTGAAGTTCCAGGGCCAGCTACTCGGCTAGCAAAACTAAGGTTGTTTGATCCGTCGGTTACAATAGCTTGTCCCAAAGATCCTGTAGTTGCTGGTAGGTTTAATGTATAGGAAGTCACCCCTGTAGGTGCTTTAATTCCTACATATTCTCCGCCAGAGTCATCTTGGAATCGAATCTCGTTTTGGGTATTCATATTAATTGTTGCATCCATATTAAGGTTACCAGTCATTGTATCACCAGCCTTTAATACATTAAGTGATGCTGCACCGGTCACACTGCCAGTTAAATCGGCTGTTATAGTTCCCGCGCTAAAATCACCTGACCCATCACGCTGTACTAATGTGCTGGCTGTGTTTGAATCAGTGTATTCCAGTGATGTTAGATTTTTTGATCCATCGGTAACAACTGCTTGTGAAGCAGTTAGGGCTTCAACATTAATTACGTCTGCATCAATATCAAGAGTGGCTCCATCCAGTAAGATGGTACCAGCTGCATCTCTACCAATAGTCGTATTGCCTGCTGTTGTATTGATATTTACAATAGTGCTTCCATTAATTCCCAGCGTAGTGCCAGCTAGGGCTGTAGCAGTAATAGTCCCTGTACTAAAATCACCTGATCCATCTCGAGCTACAATTGTACTGGATGTATTAGCACTTGCCGCATCAGTAGAAAGACTTATGTCATTAGCATTATTTGTTACCACCATGTGTGTGCCGGCAGCAATGGTTTTAAAGTTCAAGGTTGAACCTGTTTTATCTCTAAATACATCACCGTCTCCAGAGCCAACATTGGCACCTACGATATTTTCAGAAGCACTAAATTGAGCAAACTCTAAGTTATTTGTATCAATAACATCACTACCAGCAGTATTGGTACAAACATATGAGCTGTTTGCATATAACGTTCCTTCTTCAATAAATGTGTAAGCGCCTGCTGCTGAGCCCCCATTAGGAAAGTCTGTTGGACGAACCCAGTCACCTGCTGGTGAAGTTCCTGCTTTAACTAACCAGATACCATTTTCTGTGGCATCCGTTTGATTGGTTAGCAGTACTCGATCATCAGCAACCAGTACAACACCATCTATGGTTTGTGTATTAACTAGGGTTACATTAGAGGCTCCTCGGACTCGTGATGGGTCTTTAATATCCAGTCCTGAAGCAACACTGTCAACGTAAGCTTTAGTTGCAACATCAGTATCATTTGTTACTGTTCCACCTACTGTAATCATATTAACATTAAAGTCACCAGATCCATCTCGAGCTACAATTGTACTTGGTGTATTAGCAGCAGTATATTCCAGTGATGTTAGATTTTTTGATCCATCAGTAACAACAGCTTGTGAAGCGGTTAGGGCTTCAACATTAATTACGTCTGCATCAATATCTAAAGTGGCCCCATCAAGTAAAACGGTACCATCGGCATTTCTTCCAATAGAGGTGTTACCTGTAGATCTGCTAATATCAACTGAACTACTTCCATCTATTGTCAGTGCTGTACCACCAATAGCGCTAAAAGTTTTAGTTCCTGCAAACGTTTGTGTTCCGGTTGTAACTACTCCAGGAAAGCTAGCACTTGCAGGTTGTAGTGTTAGAGTATTAGAAGAGATTGAACCGGCATTAGCATTTGGAGTTGAGCCAACAGCTGCCATTGTTGTTACCGCTGAAGCTCCTGTATTGGTGGTCCATTCTAATGTTCCTGTACCATTGGATGCTGCGAGTATTTGGCCTGTGGATCCTACAGCGGTCGGGAGTGTTAAGGTATAGCTGGTGCTTACGGCACCGGGAGCATGAACACCTACATATTGACCACCAGTAGTATCTTGGAATCTTACTTCATTTGTTGCTGCCATATTAAGGTTGCCAGTCATTGTATCACCAGCTTTTAAGACATTAAGTGAGGCAGATCCTGTCATGATGCCAGCACTAAAATCTCCCGAAGAATCACGTGCAATGATTGCATTTGCTGTATCGTTTGGCGTAGCAGTAGTGGCAGAGTTAGCAACTTTACCAGCAGTTGATATTGTCGCTAATTTGGTATCAACAATTCCTGCATTGGTTGCTACGTCATTATTAACTATTAAGGAAGAAGAAAGCAGGCCAGATGCGTCATTATGAATAACTCCTGCTGTGGAAAATGGGGTGACTGTTACCGATCCAGTACTTACTGTTAGTCCGTTTTCAGCCGTGACCAGTCCACCAGCTTGAAATGCATCATCCGTCTTGAGGGTATTGGAGGCAGACCTATATAAATTAGTATCGGAATTGAACATTAATACTGTATCAGCTTCTAGAGTTACTGTTTTATCAAAACCGCTGTGTGAAACTAGGGAAAAAGTATTAACCAAAGGCTTGCCGTCTCCCGTATCGCTGTTAAAGAAATTAAATTGTAGGTCACCATTAGTAGCTGACTTAGTTAAGGTCCAACCGCGAAGATCATCGGTAGATCCGGCCCCGACGTTTTCATCAGAATAAACAGCTAATATCGCAGTCTTAGTTCTGTCGCCTGTAACGGCAACAAGCTTGCTTTCTTCATCTTGAGATTGAACACCAAGAATGGTCCCTTCACCGGCATTTGGGTTGATATATAGAATTCCTTTATCGCTATAGTATTCTTTTTTGTAACTTAGGGTAGGGTTGGTGGCATTTGTTCGCACTTGTAAAAGATTCTGATTGGTGTCTGTAGAGGCTCCGATTTTAATTACAGTTTGATTGATGCTAACATCTCCTACATTAATTTGTGTAGCCCCATTAAGAGTGGTATTACTATCAATAGTAACACCAGAGTTTTTAATTCTTTTCCCGTCACTGCCATTAAATATAGCAATTGCGTTATTGGTGGAAAAAGCTGGTCCTTCAACATCGCCATCTCCTCCGCTGCCAATTTGTGTGCTATTACCTGTAGGGTCGAGGATCCAGTCTACACCTGCAATGATTTCTTGAGAGATTGCGGGCGGTCTTCCTCCTCCAATAGGAACTCGTGGAGCACGTATAGCAGTTTTTTTATCAAGGACTTTCTGAGTTGTTCCAAAAGATTCTGAATTAAATACTAGTAAGCACATTAATAGACTTATTAGTATTTTATAGGATAGTTTCATTACTTTTAACCTAATAGTAAGTATCAAATTAATCATACTTAACTACTAACTCAAAATAAGACAGAATGCAACTCTGTAGGTTCGATGTGGATTGGAAATTATATCAAGTTTCGTTTATTGGCAGCCCATATCGGTTGCATGCTTTGGTTTAACGCCACTTCGAACAAAGGGATCATCTTTAAAGACTTTTTTGCTTCCTCCTTTGGAGGTGACGGTAAATTTATAATCTTTTCCAAATGAACAGTTACACCATGAACCACCAGCAAATGAGTCTTTAAGGGATACGACTATATTCTTGCCTGGTCGCCCTTGAATAGGGAGTAAGGTGGCACAAAATACTGCTGAAGGCCAGTTGTTGGTAGATTCTTGAAATAATGCTGGCGTGTAAATTAGTTCTGGAAACCCTTGGGCTGACAGTCTGACGGAAATCCCTTTGACGTTTGCCATATTGGTGAGGCTGAACATTGCAAACTGTATTGCTGTGTTCTTGAATATAGCACCTTGTAAGTCAGAGTTTTTGGTATATTTTCCTGGACTTTCGTCATAAAAAAGCATTCTGCTGAGATTGGCGTCAGTAAAGTTAGCCTTTTTAAATTCACTGTTAGCCGCATAGACGTTATTAAGAGCTGTTCCTACAAATGAGGTGTTATTACATTTAACGCCACCCATAGAGCAACCGTTCATGAGTGAATAGTCAAAATTGGCGCCGCTAAAATCACCGTCAGTCATGACCATCCCACGAAGATCAGCAAACCGTAGAGATGCTCCTTTGAAGTTAGCCTTTGGCTTGAGTTGAATGTTTTGTAGATCAATACCATCCAAGAAACAACCGGGGCACTCGCCAGTATTTAAAAGCTTAGTAAAATCTTTTTTCCACCGAGCAGCCTTTTTAGGATCAGACATCCCTCCTTTTTTACTACAAACCAACTGTGGCTTTACAAGTCGACACGCATCTTGAGTGCCGAGAGGTGTATCGGTTGGACATGGCTTTAGTTGTGCCTGCAGATCTGCACACGGTTGTGCTGGATCTAAGAGTATCTTGTTAACAGGAGCAGCCTGTAGTTGCAGCTTAGCTTCCGGTGTTTCGATTTTAACAGCACCATACACATATTCCGATATAAGGAGAAAGAATAGTATAAATAATATTTTCTTCATAATAACACAACCCTATTTTTAAACCCTATTTGTTTTAAGTTATAGCAAATAAGGGCTCCTTTTTTCAAGGAACGGGTTTACTTTAAAAAGATGGTGCTGTACTAGATAGGGTTATATTGGTTTGCTGAGTTTAGATAACTCAATATTTGAAGTATGTCGGCATGTTTAGTTTTTTTATGTCGTCTAAGGCATGATGGATCGGCAAAGGGTTGATGATTACAGTGAGGACATGGGTAGGTTACACCTTGATGCTTAGCTTTTTGATGTCGCCAAAGGCCTGATTGATCGGCAAAGGGTTGATGATTACAGTCGGGACATGGGTAGGTTACGCCTTCATGCTTTCTTTTTTTATGCTGTCTAAGGCCTGTTTGAGTGGCATATGGACGTTGAGTACAATGGGTGCACTGGAAAGATGGTTGGTTGTTAGTAGAAAGGTTACGCGGGATGGGTCTTTCTGGAGATAGTAGAGGATCAGGGGAGTTGTTTGTCAATTCATCCCAGTTCAAATTGATATCATAGATGTCACCTTCGGGTTGTTCAGGAAGATTTGGACTTTCACTTTGATATATTTGACCATCTGAACCAAAGGGGGGGGCATATTGAGCTGTACTACTATGCCACTGCCCATCGATAAGTGATCTTGATTGGGGTTTAGAGCTAGGAGAATCTTCTCCCAACCGATGATCCCAATCTAAATCGCTACCATAGGTGTTACCTTCAAATGATCCTGCAGGTGCATTACCTAGATAAAGGACACTTCCCAGAATGATAAATAGGAGTTTGATATATACTCTACTCATTACAACCTCTTTTTTTAATACATATGCTTCTTGTTAAAATAAATAATATCACAAACGTTAAGGTTTGTGTAAGTATTTATGTGTTTATTGTTTTATATATGGGGTGTTGAGAGGTTTTGTTGATGTCTTTATCGACCTTTTTCTAGATCCAGGGAAGAGGGACTGCTTCCACTGCTGTCAGATTCAGGAGCCTCATATGTGAGTTGAGTTAGTCGTCGGTATTCCGGGGAGTCAAGCCTCATTTCAAGGTCATGATCCCTTCTTAGGTGTTTTACAAGGCTTGACCTACAGCCATAAGTGCCTTTTTTTTGACATCCAGCAATAGTGCACAAATACCTAAGTTTCTTGCTATCGTGAACCTGGAGTTTATGCTCTTTGAGAGTGTCTAGACGAGGGAATGACTTTGTACAGTCTAGCCGATCACACCAAAACTGTGATTTGTTATGAGCAGTTTCGACATGGCGGTTGCGATGACTTCTATTGGAAAACCTTTTTATACACCCAGGGTGAGTGCACCCTATTTTGTTATAAGAGCTTTTTTCCCTTATACAAAAGACTATCTTTTTTCGAGCACGTGGTGTGTCTCTAATAACATGAGATAGAGGAGAGCGTTCATCAAAAAAACCTTCTCCTTGTTGTCTTTCTATAGCCTGAAATAGAGCTTTAGATTCTGGCGAGAAACCATCCATTGTTTTTGTTGCAGTAATATTGAGTAGTCCTACGAGCAGTATCAGGTATTTATACAGTTTCATGTGTCTTTGTATCCATTTTATTACAAAAATTCAAAAAATATTTAGTTTATATATGAATTATACCATAAAGTATGCTTATTTGAATACTAGTTTTATAGGATAAAGAGGTAAAGGTGATAATTGTATGGATTCCATTTGGATTTTTTGAGGTGGATGGTTGGGCTGGCCTGGAAGGATGTGGTCTCAGATTGCGAGTCATGTGTTTTTAATGGCCGAACGTAGGAACCTATTAGTGTTATCGTTGAGGTTGTTCCATTTTACGAACTTCTGTCAAAGAAAATTCTTTTAAAATATCCTTATACCGGACTCGTAATTCAGCTGCTTTATTTTTCAAATCATTTTCTTCTAAGAGATCTATTAATTTTCTACGATTTTGGTGTTGCTGTTGATAATAATGGAAAAGCTGTTGGCGTCCTTCGCTGTTTTGCAAAAGAAGTTCTGTATTTTCTATTTTTAGTTCGGCATCTTTGATCTTGTTGTTTAGATGAATTTTTTCTTTATGCCATGCTTGACCTGACTCCATAAGAAGCTCAACTATAATAACAGCAGCTCCCAGAGAAACAGCTGTTGTTGCTAGGATACCAATAGTTAGACCACTTCCAAAAGATAATACTTGTTCTGTAGTACTTCCTCCCGCCAGTAAAAAAGTAGTTTCTTTGTCTATGGGTTAGACTTCTTGCTCATTTCTATTTAATTTTTAATTAGTTTTCATAATTATAAAAAACCAATGAATTATTGTTGGTTTTTCAAATTCTTTTGGTAGCACATGCTAAGGAAATTCTGATCTGTTGTTTTATTAAAATCTAAAGAATTGCTATAGTTAAAACTGCTATGCTTTGATAGTTTTGCTTTATATTTAACCAAACCAGGAGCCTCATGATTAGCAGTATTATTTTCTATTGTTTTAACAAGAAAAACCGTTTTGTTTTTTTTGACTTTATAAAAACACATGTTGGAAATAAAAAATATATACTATTAAATACAATGTTTATTTTACTTTCTACATTTAAAATTCATGGAATAGAAGAAGACTTGATGAAGCATATAGCTGAACAACTTCAAGAAAGTGTCTATGAAGCAGCCAGAAATGGAAATGATGAATGGTATAAAAATAATGACTCGGTTACTTTAATATTAGCCTGTAAGGATGGTAATAAAGAGATTGTACAACTTCTGATTAAGGCGGGAGTAGATATAAATAAAAAAGTAAGATATGCATCTTTTGAATCGACTGCTTTAATAGAAGCATGTAAGAATGGTCATGAAGAAATTGTAAGGCTGCTGATTGAAGCAGGTGCAGATCTTGATATAAAAGAAAATGAGGGCTTTACAGCACTAATGTTAGCAAGTGAGAATGGTCATGAAGATGTTGTAAGGCTGCTGATTGAAGCAGGTGCAGATTTAAATGAAAAAGATATTGTGATGGGCTTTACAGCACTAATGTTAGCAAGTCAGAACGGCCATGAAGAAGTTGTAAAGCAGCTGATTGAGGTTGGAGCAGATTTAAATTTACAAACAAAAAATGGTTTTACTTCCTTACTTATAGCAACTCAGAATGGTCATGGAGATGTTGTAAAGCAGCTGATTAAGGCTGGAGCAGATTTAAATTTACAAACAAAAAATGGTGCCACTCCCTTATATATAGCAAGTTATCAGGGTCATGGAGATGTTGTAAAACAGCTGATTAAGGTTGGAGCAGATTTAAATTTACAAACAATAAATGGTTTTACTCACTTATATATAGCAAGTTATCAGGGTCATAGTGAAGTTGTAAAACAGCTGATTGAGGCTGGAGCAGATTTAAATGAAAAGAATTGTAATGGTTGTACAGCATTAATGATAGCAAGTCGTAAGGGTCATGGAGATGTTGTAAGGCAGCTGATTAAGGCTGGAGCAGATTTAAATGAAAAGAATTGTAATGGTTGTACAGCATTAATGATAGCAAGTCAGAACGGCCATGAAGAAGTTGTCAAACTCATAAAAGAAACCTAATCACAGATTTTGATTAAAACCAGAAAAAGGCTTTGGTATAGTGCTAAACTTAGGGTCGAACTCAATTTGGTTGTTCCTAAACGTGTCAACTAGGGGCCGGGGATGTAGTGCTCATAAAACAGCTTCCGACAACGATTAAAAGTATTCTTTTAATATTATAGTTCATAGGGTATTCCTGTTTTATCAAAGTTTAATAGAGTATAATTACATTAAAAATAAAGAGCTAGTTGTAGTATGTCCTAAAAAGTAACTTATTGTAAGCTCTTTTAGCTTGTTGTTTGATTTTTTTGATTGTGAGTTTGAGGTTGTATTATAGATAGAGTGGCATCGGAGTGCTTACATTTATGAGTAAGGGCTTCAAGCTGGGGCTTGAGTTGTCGCAGGTTGGCCTTGGTTGGGGCAATGATGATTTTGTTGATATGAAAGTAATCTAAAAGGGTGGCAAGAGTGATGAGCGTTGATTTATTGATTTTAGGGCATGTTATGGTGTCAATGGATAATGAGCCTGTAAATTGTAGTAATGCCGGTCTGAGTGTAAATACGGCCCATGAGTGTTGATTGGTGCGTCGGGTTAATAAGCCCGAATCGATGAGGTTGGTTATACCATCGGTGCGCGTAATAGTCAGGCTTGATTTATTATGTTGTAGTATTGTGCTGCCATTGTATACGGGTGTCATATGATGAAAGTAGAAAATACAGATACTAAGATATGCAGTAAACAAGAGAATTTTTCTGTTGAGAGGGTGATGGTGAGTTAACAAGAGCAGCACTATAGTTCCGCCACCGCATAGCCATAAAATAAGTTGGCTATGGCATACAAGGCCAAAGAGCCAGGAATTGGATCCATAATTAAGAATAAAATTCCAAAGATCGGCAGTATAGGTAAGAGCAATAGTGAACAATGTCGATGGAATGGATATCAGCTCGCAGATGAAAATCAAGGTTGAAAGAATAATAAACAACGAGATGACCGGGGTGAATATGAGATTACTTATAGGACTCACATATGAGAGCGGTAGTCCCCAGGCAATGAGGAAAGGGATGCTAATCAGTGTTACCACCAGTTGTGCGTAAATGAATCTTAGCATCCAATCCAAAGATGTTTTCTTTTGTATAATCATACATACGATTATATCGCAACTACCACTTTAAGTCATGTTACCTTTGTAATATATCTTAATAATGAAATTAAGATGGCTTAACAATAGGGTCAAATGCTGGCATTGTACCGTTGGAATATTTTCCTTCAGACGCTTGTGTCATTGATTCAAGCTGTTTTGTGCTTGCGGTTTGAAAGTCTGGACGAATATGTAACGCATGGCCAGCACTTTCACTTTCTAGGTTATCAATTTCGACAAGGTCTTTAAGATATTGATCTATTCGGTGACAACCACTATTGTTGGCGCTGCCATCCGGCATGATGGTCTGACAGAGGATTGCGCTTTCGGCAGGCTCAAAGTTAGTAGCGCCAAGCAGTATCGCACCCGTGAAGTTTGCATGCTCGGTAGTTGCACCTTTAAAATTACTAAACTGTAAATCGGCATCAATGAGCTCGGCATAGGTAAGATTAGCATTGGTAAAGTTACAATAATCTCCCATAAATCGATACATGAGCGCTCGTGTAAAGTTGGTACTAGTCAGGTTAGAACGAGTAAAAACTGCTTCATATAACTTAGTACGGAAGAAGGTAGAGCCGGTGAAGTTGGCTTGTTTGGCTTTTACTTTTTTCATAGAAGCGTCGGTAAAGTTAGAATGGAAAACCTTAGAGTTACTGAAGTTGGCACCATTAAGAGTGCTCCCCGTTAAATCAGCATTTTTAAATTGCGTTAGTGTCAATGTAGCATTAGCTAGGTTAGTATTGAGCATAGAGGTTTTTACAAATCTTGACTTGGACATATTAACTGAGTGAAAAGTAGCACTATCAAGTATTGCACAATCAAATACACAGTTAACCAGGAACGCATCTTCAGCAACCACATTGGTTAAGTTGGCACAACTGAAATTGGAAACATTAATATGCGCAGCATGCATCCAAGCATTCTCTAAATTAGCATGTGATAAATTAGAATTATTGAGCACCGACAACACTAATGATGAATTAAACATGACTGCTCCTTGCAAGTTAGCTCGTGGTCGACTTTCTACCATGAGCGTAATCCCCGGAACAAAGCAATTAGGACAACTATTAGTTTTTAAAAATCGATTATATCCCTTAAATGAATCTCCAAGCAATGGCGGATATGCATACTCTGCATGAATAACCGAACTCAAATTCATGATCCCAAAAACAATCATGAACATAATAAATTTATTTTTCATAACCTACCCCCTATTCTTAATTATCTTTATAATAAAGAGTTTTTCGAATTTAAATCAATACTTTTAATTGCAATGAGCAATAGTGTTGAGTCATAGGTCTTTGAAAGTTTCTTTTTTTCCATTAGAATCTAAATGAAAAAGGTTTCTTACGATGAGGAGGATTGATGAAGCGAGATATCAAGCAGTTTTTGGAGTATGTGGCTTATAATTTACGTCGGAACTCGGTGCGGGCGACAACGGCTGCCGGGTCGGGGCATCCGACATCGAGCTTATCGGCGGCCGATTTGATGGCGGTTTTGTTTTTTTATGGGATGGACTATGATCCTCAGGATCCTGGTAATCCTAACAATGATCGATTTATTTTATCTAAGGGGCATGCGGCGCCGGTCTTGTATGCTGCATGGAAGGCTGTTGGTGTGATATCTGATGACGACCTTCTTTCGCTACGGGATTTTAATTCTATTTTTGAGGGGCATCCGACACCGAGGTTTGAACAGGTCGATGTTGCGACCGGGTCATTGGGCATGGGGTTGTCTGTCGGTGTTGGTATGGCATTAGCGGCACAAAAAGATCAACTTTCATTTACGACATATGTTCTTTTGGGTGATAGTGAAGTTGCTGAGGGTGCTGTCTGGGAAGCGGCTGAACTGGGAGCCTTTTATGGACTTGATAACCTTGTAGCGTTAATAGATTGTAATACACTCGGCCAACGAGGAACAACGATGGCTGGTGATGATGCGCAAAGTTATGCCAACAAGTTTGAAGCATTTGGCTGGCATACCATTGTTATTGATGGGCATAAAATTTCTCAGATTGTAAACGCATTAGATGATGCACGCTTGGTTGAAGGGAAGCCGGTTATGATTGTTGCCAAGACAGTCAAAGGATACGGGATCAAGGGGATGGAAAACAAGGACGGATTTCATGGCAAGGCTGTTGATAAAAAACAGCTTGAGTCGGTACTTGCTGAACTTCATAGTCGGTTTGCGCCACAAGGTGATGTTAAAGAGTTTATCCCTAATGAGCCAGATAATATTGAACCGGCCTTAACGTCCGAGCCGTGCACTTCATTACCACAACCGCCGTACAAGGTTGATGATATGCTCGCAACGCGTGTAGCATTTGGGCAAGCACTTCTTGCCTTAGGAGGTGTTTGTTCTAAGGTAGTCAGCCTCGATGGGGAAGTGAGTAACTCAACCTATTCTTATCTTTTTCAAGAAAAATATCCTGATCGGTTTATTGAAAGTTTCATTGCTGAACAAAACATGGTGGGTATGGGGATGGGCTTTGCCGCCCGTGGATTTATTCCATTCATTTCTACTTTTGGAGCATTCTTTACCCGTGCATATGATCAAATTCGCATGGCAGCAGTATCTCGACTTTCTTTGCGACTGGTAGGTTCTCATGCCGGAGTCTCTATTGGTGAGGACGGACCGTCTCAGATGGCTCTTGAAGATATCGCGATGATGCGTGCGATTCCAAATTCGCTCGTGTTATATCCTTGTGATGCTGTAAGCACATATAAACTAGTAGGTTTGATGTATGCATACGATGACGGTATAAGCTACTTACGAACTACGCGTGGCAAGACGCAGATCATCTATGATAACAACAAGGAATTTTTTATTGGTGGTTGTAATGTCTTACGTGATTCTCATGATGCACAAGCGGTCATTATTGGTGCCGGCGTTACCGTGTATGAAGCACTCAAGGCGCATGAGCTACTCAAACTCGATGGTATTGAAACGATTGTGATTGACCTTTATTCTATTAAGCCGTTGGATGCAGAGACTATTATTGAATGTGCAGAGCGTGCTGGCAGTAGAGTTATTACTGTTGAAGATCATTATTTGGATGGTGGCTTGGGAGAAGCGGTTACGTATGCAGTACGGAATAATCAT